>Ga0307509_10000629_pt1 | contig 60190 bp, 75 predicted proteins | sample 10_EM_MG_FD_202245 | JGI IMG/M metagenome (GOLD analysis project Ga0307509, IMG submission 202245) | Populus trichocarpa ectomycorrhiza microbial communities from riparian zone in the Pacific Northwest, United States - 10_EM | ecosystem: Host-associated > Plants > Roots > Unclassified | place...
TTCTGGCCTGTCCCCGCTCACCTCAACGATTGCCAGATGTCGAGTAAAACTGCATGGATACATGGCTTCAACTTCTGCATGGGTTGATTTTGTGATCATCATGGACGCCAGCTTGTCACACCATGTTTGGCCATGCTTCCACTACCTCATCTTCTCTCACACTAACTTAACCTTCTACCCCAAGCCAAAATCCATACCCCATTTGATCCGGTTGGTTTCAGTTCTGCCAAGGACATGAGCGTTTCAGGCTGATCCAGGTGTCACAGCCTTCAACAAGCGCACAACTTTGAAATTGTCACTGGCACGCGCTACCGCAAAACTTCAAGCCCTCCAATGCGCGACACGGTCCCCGGTGGCGTCCGCGCTGGCTGAGACCTCAGGCCTCAGGCCTCAAGCGCGAGCTTGTCTCCCGCGGCGCCAACTTTCTCGTAGACACCGTGCTCAATCCCGGTGTGAGCGACCTCACGGGCTCGTTCCGCTTGTATAAAACTGCTGTTCTGAGACACATCATTACGCTCACCATCCCACGCGGTTACCTCTTCCGGATAGAGGTGATGATGCGTGCTTGGGCCTTTGGATACACCGTCGGCTCCGGGCCCATCACGTTGGTGAATCGCACATTCGGAGAGTGCAACTTGGGTGCGGGAGAGGTTGTCCAATATGCCAAGGGAGTGTGGACTCGGTTTACAACGGTGGGATCGGTTGCCCGCCCTGACCTATTGTACAATCGTACATACCGCACCTCCCTTTCTGTTTTCTTGGGAATATGATATACCATCCGGACAACTTATAGTCTTTTACAATAACACAAAGCATAGATAGTGGGTCCACACCACCGTTCATCACCTACAGGTATGGTGCGAACGACCAAATGTCCGACTCTACGTCATACTTGTTGACAAAGTGTTTACCAAAAAGGCGCCATGTTATATGGAAACGCACGTCTCGTCTCCTGTCACTTCGTGTCAAGCTCACTAGAACATGACATGGATTCGTTTGGAAACAATGTCGTCGGGATTATCGAGGTTTTCGAGCTTGTATTCTTAGGACTACTACAGCAACTCAATCAAAGTAGGTCATGTATGGCACTAGTAATACATTGTGCGGTTTTTTGGACGATTATATATGAGTTGCCTGTATCCCTGAAGTCCAATAAGTACATCATTCAATAAATTTAAAGACTGGATCGCGTGAAGCCTCTCTGGCACGTGGTCTTTTGTCAGGGTCGAAAGCCAAAAATGCCCGAATAATCCTGACGAATGCGGCAACTTCTTCGGCGCCGTTGTGGTAGACAGCTGATTCGTTCAGTTTGGATTCAATAGATCCTAGCCCAGCATTTTCTACCATCGCACGCCTCAACATGTCTAGATTCAGAGTTAGTAACACGTCACGGCTCAGACCGTAGAACCTGCCTTTGAGATCATGCTGCTTCTCCCGCACTTCATATTGCGCCAGGCCAGCTTGATCGTGATCATGACCAGTAAGCTGAGTCATCTGAGCAAGGTGTACGACATCACGCGGTATGTCGCCAATGGCTTCCGGTGCAAAAGCCCAGCGGCCTGTCGCAAACTCGTACATCTTGGAAAGGTCATTAGCATAAGATGGTGGACATGGTAATGAGGAGCAATCCACACCATGCATCCAAGGCTCCATATATCGATTGCAGGTCCCCATTTGAGACCGAGTATAACTTCCGGCGCACGTAGTGCATAAGGCTGAACAGTGTCGCTCAGATGTTCGCGTTGCAGATGAGCTTGAGACGTCCTGCCTAAACATTTTATCCAGAGTCATAATTGCATCAACGCACCGTGTCCCAAATCTGCAATAAGCCAATGAAATCTGGCGGCCTGGCCCGGATTCAGGTCAAAGAGAATGGGAGTCGAGATAACAGGATGAAATGGCAGCTCGTTTGGTGGTATGGTCTTCGGGAACTCATAAAGTGAAGATGGGCGCTCGGCGATTTCATGCACGACAATCGCGTCTATATCAGATGGCACGAGGAGGAGATTACCGGGCTTTAAATCTAGTAAGGGCGTTAGTCTAGGCGTCAGGACCGTATAAGACCCTGCAAGACATGCCGGAATGAACTATCTCGCATTTATCGTGCAGATATTCGAGCCCTTTCAAAATGTGCTTCGTAAGGCGCAAGATAAACTTGAGGGGGAGTCGCCGGTCCGCCAGTTCGGTTTGCAGACCTGAAACGCTATAACTGAGAACGTCTGTGACGAAACAAATGTGTTGGCCGGCAAAACTCTCAAATGTGAATTCATGCAGAAGGTGGACCACATGTTGAAACCCATGGTGATGAGGTGCTGCGGTTGTGACCCTTCGAAGGATATCGCGTTCCCCGAGTCGTCCAGCTTCAATTTCTCTCGATGCGTACGATGAGAGGATTTTGAGGGCAACATGGCGATTATCTCTTGATTTAACCAGTGAATTGCGGATACAGGGGATGGTTTCTAGCACGTACTTTTGGTCTCTTGCTAACCACACGCTCGAAAATCCGCCCCAGCCAAGCTTCCTTGTAATGACGAACCGACCATCGTCGAAAGTTTCTCCAAGACGCGCTGGATAGAAGCCACCGCCTTCATTAGCAGTAGATGTAAAGCTCTCTTCTGGCCATTCCAGGCCTTCAAGGTCTTCACTAGCTTGATATATCGAGTGAGGAGGAGAGGAATCGAAGACCGTTCCAGACATGTGGTTGCTGAAGGGACGAAGTGAGGTCTTTCGAAAAATATTCAGGAGATTACGGATGTGGAGAGTGTTTATGGGGTTTCCAGTAGCGGAACAGCGCAAAATCGAAGTCAAATGGGTGCCACAACGTAGGACAACATGCATAGTGTAGTGTCGCAGTCACAAACAGTCTGTTGCGTACGCGTACTAGTAAATTAAACTAGAATGAGCCCTACCTTACCTGACCACGCTTCGGCCCGAGCGCCCAACGTCCGAGTCAAGTACTGTATCCTCGAACTTGAAGTTGGTCCCATTGTCCTCACTGCCCCAGTTGTCTTCTCACGCCCTATTGTACTTACACATAATCATCTTTAGACTTGTACGATACCCACCGTCGGGTGTTCTTGAAGTTGGCTCCATTGTCCCCGCGGCCCCTGTTGTCTTTGCGCCGCCTTTCATCGTTGTGCTACCTCTTGTCGTTGTGCCACCTCTCGTCTTTCCGCGCCACCTCTCGTCGTTGCGCCACCTCTTGTCATTGTGCTGTCTATAGTCTTCTCGAACCCTCTACTGTACTTACACCTTTCTAACCATGCTTACCCTCGTCAGGCGTTCAACTTCTTGAAGTTGCTTCGTGCCTTAAAAGCCGGGTTGAACTTGTCTCTTCAACCCCATCCATTGAGCATTTTTCTAGATCCGTTCTACCATGGCTTCCCGCGCTCCCGCCAGACTATTCCATACACTCAGATGTGCTAACCCCAACGCATACAAAAAGAATCCCCAGAGGGCCACGTTTATCGCACAACAAGTGCGCCACGATGTGGCCAACCTGGCGGCGCAGATTCTCGTGATGCCTATATCGCAGAGTGGTAAAGTCAATGCATGCTCCTGTGGAATGTATTACATATTCTGTAATCCTGTGATGCACTCTATAATATTTCTGTTCTTTTTACATCGGAGTGCTGTCTCTCACAATATAGGGGATCTGTTATCGTCCTTGGTCGACAAACTTTCGTGTCTCTATATTGTACCAAATTGGAAGAAATGGAACAAAGAAGAGGTATTGTTGACCAATCACGTTGGTTAATCATGACGATGTTATCGAATTATACGACAAGATAAAGATAAATCACACCAGACGCCATATACTTGCTGCTTCACCAGGGTGTTTCTTTTTCTGCTTCTGTAGAGCACTGGCGTTCCTGTCAACGACGTTGAGCATTGATTCGAGTGGATTCAGGGGGACGTGAAGGAGGTGGAGATGTGCACATTACTTCTCGTGCAAGGAAGACACATCATGAGAGATGCAAAAGTGGAGCTATATTTCCAATATGATAGGATGATCAATTTGGAATTGGAAGAGGCAATGAAAAGGCAGCGGTATGAGGAAGTGGACAGACTGTCACCCCAGTCAAGAACGAAGACAATGGTAGTCAATTGTTAAGGCCGCAGCGGGCCTTGGGTAATTCCGGCTGCTTACTATGCTTAGACATCGAGTAATGGGAATGAGCGGGAGCGGTCCTACAGTGATACCCGTTATTGCAGTGACGGGACTGAGCACTCTGCTAAGTCCAGGGACGCTTTGAAGGACCAGATGGGTCAATACTGCACCAGTGCGGGAAAGGTTGCTAGTGATTGCTAGGGCCCTAGGGCCCTGATTGCACTTCTACTTGTGTACGCTGGATTGCTTGTACCTTTAAGCAAGCAAGCCTAGGAGAATGGTAGACGATGAGAGGGACCTCAGAGACGTGCACAAAAGGGAATATAGTGCTGCTGTGCCAACTTTGGAATTGTTGCATATGCTAATATATCAATGATACGACCATGATATGACTTGGATACCCACTCACCAGCAGTTGAGAGACAGACAGCTACGATGGGTCCTGCCCAGTGATGTCAACTTCGCACAATCAGAGAGGACACCAATATTTCTGTGAGATTTTGTGATCGTCCTCGTCTAGGTACATTTTCCCTTGCGAAAGAAATCATTTGAGTCCAGTCATCGAGGACAGGAAGCTGAACTTTTTTTCTTAACGGTCTCACCTGCCCATGCTTTATACTACGGCAGTTCCGTGCTACTGCCTTGTCTCATTTGTATATCGCGCGCCATTTGCTATTCTTACATGTCGTCTATTGAACGACAGGTCTCTCGTGTGTTGGTTGTATGAAATGAAATGCTAAGAAAGTGGTAATTCCGATCAACTCAGTGTAAAGGAAACGAACCTAGTAAAGTAACGTACACTATCGAATCAAAGTGTTAAACTAAAGACTGGGTGACTCGGTCAAGACGATGAGACGAGCATATACCTTACATCGTAGCCAAAGGCCACATGGAAAGGAGGTCCATATATAGTGTAGTACGTACCACCCCCCCCTTTCACCGTACAAACCCCGAAATACGATTCGTGAAGCAATGCGGATCATGGCCATGCATCCCTACATGTCTTGTCCGGACGCTTACTGTTCCTACCCTTGCAATCCATCTCTCCGCAATCCTGACAAGCATTCGTGCAAAAGTTTCGTCCACCCTTACCCTTGCAATCTTTAGAACCGCACTTGACACAGTGACGAATGCGTTTCACTTGGCTATCTTTTGAACTGGAATTAGCGGACTCGGGCAGTGGCTGGTAGGGGATCGGATAAGGGCCATAGGTATACGGCATGTAGGGCGCACCCTGCGGGTAAGCATACGGTGCGGGCACAGGCGCATGGGGGTGTGCGTGCGATGGCACGTGGCTGGTCGTGGCTGGTGCAGGAGGCGCAGAGGGAGTGCTTTGCTCGGGCTGTGCAGTAACCGGTGCTGGGTGACTCTTCCAGGTCTCAGCATATGCTCCCCCCTGCGTAAATCATCAACGTCGACGACGGACTAAAGTCATAGCAGCGGCTTACGAACCTCAGTGTTATCATGAGCGGGCTCATCAACGTGCATTGCATCTGGTGGATGTTGCAACTCCATATCTTCTGGGTCATCGTCTGCCACCCCGTCGTCCTTCGGCATCGCGGGGACCGGAAAGCTCTGCTGTGCGGCACGCACAATACGCAATGCGGCTTCTTTGCCAAGACCCTCACCGATACATCCGACGACGACAGCCCATAGAGATTTAGAAACACCGATCGGTTGCCAGTTCCATGACTGCGGATCGGATGCTCCGCTGGTGAGCAACGTGACCGGTAGTTCGTCACGAAGCACGGGAGGGAGAGCGCGGATCACCACGGGATCTGTACTTGCAAATCGGCGACCGTCCGTTCCAGTGCGCCCCTTGCATTGCATGTTGTTGCACGCGTACTCGCAACCAATGAGAAAAAAAGGCCTGCCGAGATCATAGACCTTGGTCGGGGAGGACCGGATACAACCGCGGTTGATGAGTGGTACGGCACAGAAGGGGCAGGCAATCCCATTGAATACTAAAGGTAGCGGGTCCCAATAAAAGAATCGATGCTCGGGTGCCGTTGGTGTGGTGAATGACGAGGCGGTAAGCGCAAAGTAAGTCGGGCTCCACGGCAACCAGAAGGTCTTGAGGAACGAATATAGCTGAGGAATGGGGCCCGTGCCTTCCTGGGGCGACAGCGAATTGACATGAAACTTGAACGAGTCTTCGATATTCATTCCAGCACGAGAGACGGGATTAGGCGTGTGAAGTGAGGAGACAAGGCTTTGGAGGAGTAAGTTGGCGTCAGTGCGGAGTAGCTCTGGCCAATCGTCGTGAAGCACTGGATCAACGGCTTGCATTGCCTTCTGGGGAGAGGCGGCCGTCTCCGTCGGTTTGTATTGAAGTGCGGCTGATAAGGTGCTGTAAGTTGTACTCCATGTTTGTTGCGGCGCAGGGGTGGTTGGAGTTGGGTAGGTATAACTGCTATAAGCGGGCTAATAGGGGGGGATTAACATGTCATCCTTTTTCGACACGGCCAGGAAACGCACCGAGCCTGAAAACGGCGGCGCGGTGTTAGTTGGCGCCGGCGTTTGAGAACTCCCATTCTCGCCAGAAGGGGTGGCGAAGTCACCCGGTGCAGCAACCTTGCGCTTGCGAGTGGCTGACGAAGGTGTCCCACGAGGCACAGAGCCAGCGGGGAGACCATCCTTGCGTGGACGGCCGACTGGTCGCTTTGGTGGGATGGGTGCGTTGGGGTCGATATGCTTTTTGACGCCGCTCCCCTTAGGACGGCCGGGACCTCGCTTTACGGGTGTGACAGGTTGAATGTTAGCATCAACGACGGGTGTGAGAGTGCCATTGCCCGAGTTTGTATCACCACCTGTTGCGGGCTGGCCAGAGGAAGGAGGTTGAGTGGTAGTCAGGGTGCTTGCCAGGCTGTCCATGGATAAGACGGTCCTAGAGTCGAAAGAGACATGATGGTGATGGGTGAGATGAAGCGATCTTTCAAGTTAAGGGCATAAAAAGAGTTGAAAAGCACAAAAGCAAAGTCAAAAAAAAAAGAAAAACGAAAACGAGGGACTGTCGAATGTAATATTTTTTTTTCGACGTGGTAACCCCCTCTCGATGGCACATACAAGGCCCATATCCAAATCCAAGTAGGAATGCTCACCACTTCAACTCTCGCAACAAAAGGATGCCGTTGCAATAAACTTTGCGTGTCTAATTAATGTGGCATGAACGACTCCCCTTGCTATGGGGAGTGGAGGTCAAAGGACGTACAGTAAGCAAAAGGGGGGTTGAGGACGGGATTATCGAACTGGAATCAGACGGCATTATCTGAAATTTACCCAGACGGAGTTGAAATTTCTCACTCAGCTTATAATCTTATTTTCCATTTTCCACTTACACCCCTCATCCCAATCCCTCAAAAGGTCAGTGCTCACCGTCCTCGTCCTTCACACTTTTGCTTCTTCTTCATTTCCTATGAGATGATTCATACCGACAATTTAGGAAGTGCCGTCCGAAGTTGTTCCTCTCATTCAGAGGGCTTCCCTGTCGAACTCGGTTCTCTGAATTTCTTTTTTCTGCTTTTATTTATCGTCGCGTCCAGTTCTCTTCTGACCACGCCTCCTCCCTTAGTGAAATAATTCTCAGGAGTTTTAGGGGCGTTAATTGAACGCCACCTGACGCGGGAAAATTATTGGGCGTTATTGCTACCTTCAAAACACGGGCATCTCCTGTTCGCACATACGTGGAACATTTCCTCTGTAATGTTATCAATCACATTCTATTCTTCACAGTCCCATGCACAAAATAATATCGCGTGTTATCACCCTTATCAAATACCAATACATGACCAATTTCTCGTACTGTGTTGTTCCCCTCATCTGTAGAGGCACCTATGACTCGGAAGTGCCATGAGACTTATGCTCACCGGTTATCCGCTATCGTACGGCGCCATGTGAGTGAAAATTTCATCGCTTATGACCGGTGGAAATACTTGGTTGGGATACACGGTAAGAAATAACTAAAGATAGGAGCCCGACAACGAGTGATGGGTCAAATTGGCCATCAGCGCGTGGAAGCGGAGCATAGACGGCTCAATGTACTGTAATTTTTGGCATGCGGCTGACGTCCATGCTGCTCGACATGTGTACTCACGTGAGCACAAAAAGCCACGATAAACATCCCCTAGCACCTGAGTACATACAGCATGTAACGATCATCGTGAGCAGGACGACCACTTGGTATGAGTGGGGAGCGGTGGGTCAAGGTCAGATAGCTCGAGCTCAGTTCACATGTACAGGTCACCTGGTGGGGATATTGAAGGGTAATAGACGGGTCATGTGCGTTCCGCGGAGCATGGTGCGACTCGGACAGTTTCATGCTGCCGCACTGGTAGTAATGGTCCACGCATACAGTTGTGCTCTCGGTTAAGGCGGTGCCGATTGGACTGGCAACATCCACCCTCGTCTCTTCATTCGTTAGCACCAGACAACCTCCCCTCGCCGACTCAACTAAACAATGCCATGGCAAGTTGATTGGTTATAAAGAACTGATTTGGCTACTATGTCCTAGCAGACGGTTGTTCGGCGCAGCACCGACTAAGGGAACAATCGCATTCTGGCGACAATATCTGAGCTAAAGCACGTTACCGACTGTTCACGCAGCATGAAGCCACCAATGCCAAATGCTAGAAAATCGGGGATAGGATTTGCTTTTGCTTCCGGCGTGTGTCTGTCCGACCACTGCTGTTTCAACCCTCTGCATCACGTATTTACAGTACGCCAGGTAGACTCGTTTCTTTGCAAACGCATCTCGCCATTTTAACTCGGGCCAGAATCATCTCAACCACCATGGGCCATCCTTTCCTTCTCATCATCGTCCAGCGAATCCAACCCGTGATAAAATATCCTCGCGACGTTTCAAATGATTAATCTGCTGCCTTCCTCGAGCCGCGACTTGAATGGTAACCAACAGCGTACACAGCAGGCCTCAGTCGACTTCACACCCCTCCAACTTGAACGCAAAGCGCCACACCCAGCTGAACAGGTGACGTCCCTCTCCAAAAGATGGCCTCGGTAATTTCACATCCGTTTAATAAGTCTACAACAGAAGGGCGACTTACCCGTTGAATGTCGAGAGAAAGATGGGACCAACCTCGGGCCTCCAGCCTGAGAAAACTGTTGACTCCAAACTGCAACCAATGTGACAGCGAAAGCAGGGTCACAATGTAGGCTGTCGCATAGCCGAGGATATCTTGTGTTCGGCACGCCTCTCTATGTCCCGCCTCGATCCATCGACTACTGACAATGAAATTTCATCATGTCTGACGCAAAGTGAAAAAAGAAAGCAGTCTCAGAGACGTTGAAGCGCATAAAGCGGCGGGAGTGGCGCCATCCCAGACGACTGGAGTAACTGATCTACGCTTGTCGATGTGCCTACCTCTACACCCGCGGCTTGGGTGCCCCACATTCTGATGGAGCACCGATCGGGGTTATGGTGCTGGGACCCATTGCCCTCATCGACACCTGGCCGAGTACAGCGGCAGGTGCACCGCAATTGAATGGGCCGAGACTTCTTTCCGAAGCCTAGCATGGTGAACCCTGTCGAGTGCGACCGTAAATGACAAAACAAAGAAGGAAAGGATATGACGTGGCCGGTCATTTCAGGTCGCACTTGAAGGGGATAATGGCGTCTAGGTTCAGAAAGAAGGGAGAAAAAGACCTCCGGGTGATGTGAAAATCTCGTCAGTGGTGGCCTGGCTCGAGTCAGGATCAGAAATGTAGGACTGAGCGAGATGGAACTGTCTCCCCCAATCGATGACCCGGGACCGACCTCGCGTCCACCGCCAGGGGCTACAGTTACAGCACGGATATGCGGTTAAGATATCTTGTCCAACAAGGCACCTTTTCCATTTCCATTTTCTCATCTCCCGCGTCGGATGCTCAAAACGTGATATTGGTACCATCGTACTGGTAAACATTGTCTTTGGTTTCGTGGCCCCCATCTCAAGCCGCTTTCACATCGATCTCTGTCGCACCTACTGTCCTCAGCTCTGCGTTCACCCCATCTAGGTGATCCAGGAATTGGGCACGTAGGCCATCCCACATCTCCGGCTCGTGCTCTAAAATCTCACAGGGTCAAAAATCTCGCAATACGACGCAAGAGACAAATCTGAAAGCGACTCACCGTGTAGCACACCAGAGCGCTTGGTCGCGTAGTCGGTGAGAGGGAGCATAAGACTGGACTCAAACATGAACGCTTTGTGTGTGAATTTCGGGGCGTCAGGACTCATGTGAATGGGTTTAACCTTCAGTTTAAAACGCACCGATTGTTCCCTCGTGGATTCGCATTGGCTTCAATTCCGCTTCTGTGGCCTTCTTGAATTCCTCGTATGACACTGATGTGGATCCCGTCAACACCCCAACGAGAAAGTCCCAAACAAAACGGATCTACCGCCATGTGGGCAAAACCCAGTTTCATAGCTCGCGCCACCGGGCTGGAAACCATCACTGCGACCTCCGTATTCCCCATACAAGAGGCCCATGAATTCAGTCGAGCTATTCCGGTGGTAGTACGGCGGTCGGAACGTGTGGTTGGAGACGTCCCATCTCGGGCTGAAGATCAAAAGGTCCACCAAAGGGTGGTGGGGTATCTTCGACTCTGCTGTCAACACGCAGAAGATGGAGGGATCGATGTGGTCCTTCGAAATGCTCCCGACATTCACGAATTTCTCTAGCGCGTATTTATAAGGCACGTAACTGGTGCGGGTTTTCGTAAGTGGGACAAAATGAAGACTGGGGCGAAGATGGGAACTGGGAGACGAACTTTCCTGTCCAGGCAACAACATCAAATGGCGTGTGGTCCTGCTTGCAAGCGAACAGTTTTCCTCCAAGTCTGCGTGCGCACAATCTATCAGCTGTTATCCCTGGTGCACGTGTTAGTCGTAACGTACTTATAAATAACTAATTATGGAACCACGACGTCAGAATTGAAAGGGCATGTTGCTTCATTAAGGACAAACACGTACTCTTCCAAGGAGACTGGTCAATATCGAAGCTCGCAACGGGAGATTCGAAGTCGCGTGGGTTTGCGAGGCCATGAGAGCCAAGGGGACCCAATTCAGGTAACTCGAATTGCGAACCGAAGATCTCTTGAATGTCTGCGTGCACATGTTTGCTTTCGTTAAAGCATGTAAGGGTACTCATTAGTCGGACTTACATCCGCGAACGGGACCATCTGGGAGCGTGATCTTGAACCTCATCCCACGCTGAATCACAACGAGCTCTCCTGGGCGCACCATCATTCTATGGTATCCTCAGTTAAACCCCGTGTGCACATTAAATAGCCAACGCGCCGCGTAATGATACCTCACCTGCCATACTCGGTCTGGATATCCAGCCTACCCTGCTGAGGAAGAACGAGCATGTGACCGTCATTATTGCAAAACGCTTCGTTTTCCATGGACCTATCGGCTGCATAGATATGTATAGCCAGACCTTCTCGCAGGACTGGCGAACCCGCGCCACATAGCGTCTTCAGACCGTTCACAAAGTCGACGCCCGAACCCTCCCGTGGTACTGCGAATGGATGCCACGCGAGTTGGGTTGGGGAGACCTGGACACGCGGATTCGTGAGAGAAAAGACGGCTTCCAACTGTGCATGGATGGATTAGATGTTCTTTAGAACCGGAGTGGGGAAAAGAAGGGTACACCTACATCAGAATTCACGGCGAGTGGGGTAAACCCTTTATGCGCCACCGATGGTCGTATACGATAAAGCCAACTGATAGATTGGTAAGCGTCATGTGTGAACGTCGTGGTAGCTTAACATACGCCGTCTTGCTCTCGGCGCGAGGTGCAAAAAAAGAGGACCCTGTCATCTGTGTCCTATTTCACTACAATGACGACGGCCGTGGAGCGGTGTATCACTCACCGCTTCGATATATAAGCCATATTTGACATTCTGTGGACAATTCTGCGCATCTGGCAATGCGCCGGGCCTATGTCGAAGTCATTGAGTAAGACTTGTAGCGACTATGACATGTACGATATGAGTGCCTACACAGCCTCGCTTGCAAAGCGGTTTCCAAAACCGACTTGGTATTGATATGGATCCTTCTCTGTCGATGCTGTTATGTATGAGGACTTGGCCGTGGCATTGTGGACTTGACGAGCGCGGAAAGAGGGATCGGGCAAAAAGGCGGCGCGAGCAGGTCCTCTAATATAGCTGAAGGCCCTGCTCAGACGTTTCGTAGGATGCATCGTTGCGTCGCAAAATAGAAGAACAACGGCGGGCCAAATATATACGAACAGGACACATGGCTCGTCCTGTTTAATATCGCAAAGGCAAGCCACCATCAATTCGTTAATATTGAGCCTTCTTCCTCCACGGGGAGAAGTGTGGGCTTCTGATAAAGATTAGTCACGAACCATATAGTCTTCGTGAGTAATTGACTGAAGAACAGGTGGCGGCTGTATGCCCAGTCAACATGTGCGGGATACTCGGTAGGATCAGCGCAGCGCTCCACTATTTGTTCGACATAGAGGTTAACCGCTGTTTACGTTGTGCCCGTTGTTTAGCATCGTCCACCAATGCCCCCAGCTCTGCTTCGCCTCGCAGGTGACCAAGGAACCACATCTGTTAGTCGGGCGTTGCGATCTCATAGATTCAGCTACTCAGCCTACGTGGGACAAGTCATAGGTCGTGCAGTAATCACGTATTCGATTGCAAGACCGGGCAAGTACATCGATGCCTGCGTGCGATGTTCGGGGCGCCCAGCGAAACCTTATCGTGTGGACTGTATCATGCTGCGTCGTAACTCCCTATCGACTTTGGATTCGTTTCTGTGCCAAACTGATGAAGGGCTAATTCAGCGTTCAGCAGTCAGCAGGCAAATTCTGAATAAAACCGAACCTATCGTCATGAGGGCATCAGCCCCGTAGCCCAAATGTCAGGACAAAGGATCCATCAAATCTCTATACCCTCCGCGCAAGAGGCTCTAAGTTCCACTGGATCATTTGGATGGCAGAAGGGCAGTTGGAACGAGACGTCACATCTCGGGTCGGGCCGAGGATCATGACGTGGGTGGGGTCCGGGCTGTTGGGTCCACTGGAAGTTGAGTAAGGGGTCACTACAGTCCGAATTTTATAAGAAGTTACATGTTGCACCGACAACCGCGAATTCCTGCTTGTGGTCGCTCACCGGGTAACAAAAAGGGCAAAAGCCGCGGGGGGCGAAGAGATTGGAACAGGATTTGGGAACGAACGTTCCGTTCTTGGCGACAACGTCGGCCCTTGTGGGGGTCAATCAGCTGTCAAACCGGTAACCACTGACAACGTAGCTGCTCTCGCTCGCAAGAAAAGGAGCGTCGCGTTATAGAAATCAATGCGCACGATACTGTACAGTACACTCAATGAGACGGACTGATTCGCGAGCGAGGATAAGACGGAGCCTCGGGATCACCTGTGGTACGAGGATTTGGCAGCCGAGACAAAGTTCGAATTCGATGCCGAAAAATGCCAAGCAGGGTTCTCATGCCCGCGTACACGGAATTAGTTCGCCCAGGGCATGGAAACATGCTTCCAGGAATGCTTGGCGTATAATCCATTGCGATTTCATGTATTGTCTGACATGAACGCAGAGCTACTAGCACATGTAGGGTTTGGTTTGTATCATAGGGCTTGAACGGCATCGTGGGCCAATAAATTTGTGATAACTTACAGTACTGCTGTGAGCAAGGGACACAGTACTCAGGAACTACCCGCCGAAAAATAAAGTTGCCAAGACGACAGTTCAATAAAGGAGTCCGACCGAGGTACGACCGGTGTAAATTGTAAATTGGTTCGGACAAGCCGCGTGACGTTGCGGACCATGCTATATAATCCTACCACCCCTTGGATGTCTCCCCAAACCCATTTTTTTTTGTTCCTCCAACCACCGTTGCTTTCCTCCCGCCGCGCCTGAGACGTTGAGTTCCGGCACCCGCATTCTTTTGACCACACTCTCTTGATCCATCTACATTCGTTTTACCCACTCACTCTCGAACCATGCGCATTTCCTCCTTTGTTGCCCTTGTTCTTTCTTCTACGGCCACGTCCGGTGAGCTAATTAGATTTATTTATTTATTCACCTGGATCTCTTTCTCATCGCAAAGCAACCGCAGTTCTCGCTCATTGCACGCGTTGGCACAACGTCCAGTCGGGTGAGATTTGTGATTCGATTTGCCAGGCTGAACACGTTTCCCTGTGCGTACGCGACCTCCTGTAACATTCCTCCGGAACACTGACCCTGTCATAGCTATCAACTCTTTGCTTTGAATCCTCAAATCAACCCGGAATGCACGAACCTAATGCCGGACGAGAAATTGTGCTTGGCAAAGCAGACCGAGGACTGCAAGCAAGTCTATCAGGTTAAACCGAATGACACTTGCGAACAAGTGTCCGAGGCCCACGGCATTGAACTCTCCACGCTCTACCACAACAACCCCCAACTGAACCATGATTGCACCAACTTGTACATTGATGAGGTACGTTTGTGAATGGTCGGTGCGCGATCGGAATGTTCACATCTGAATAGGTCGTTTGCGTGGCCCACGAATGCATTGACTACGACCACGGCAGCAGTGCGCCCCCTCCTCCCCCCTCGATGCCTTCAACGGCATTGCCAGCAGCGCCCACGGATCTTCCGTGGTGCGATTAGGTCCTCGATGTCCAGAACAGCATATCATATACCCCTTCAATACCTTGTCTTCGTGGCTGGTTTCGTAACCAGTCTGTCGTTGTTCGGGCACCGGCGACCTAGTCTTTTCACTTCTTCATTATGTCAGTTCTATACGGAGGTACCAGGTTGAACTCCCAGGACCAAACACACTACTAAGCTGATGCGCAATGTATGTAGCGTGATAGAACACTTGATTAAATTTAACTCTCCGATGGGTGCTGTGCATGGTACCCCTTGATGTCACTAATTAGTGTACGGAACAATTAGGACCGAACACCCAGCATTGTAGGGCCTTGGTGGGCTGTACCCAGATCATGGTGACATCCCGCGGAACGAGCCATCGAAGCGAAGCCCGAAAAATGGGAAGTGTTTGACTTCTATCATCATCATACTTGAATATACAAAAATTAGCCTGTTGGCCGTGGAGACACGCGTAGTGAGGGCCTGTCTCTCTAACCTTACTGTATTGTAAACTGCAACCACCCCAAACTCTCCCGTTGAACCATGAATGGGTCCTGCACAAGCCGAGTCCCAGGTAATAGACCTGTGCAGAATTAGTGATACTGTAGAAAGAAACCCCAGGGACACCCAGGCCATCTTTGGTCCGCATAAAGTAGAACCGACGGTGTGATTTGAGGTACGGCAAGGAACGATCGAGAAGGGTCCATCCGAGTCGACGCAACGTCGCGGCCATTTACAGCAACATACTGTAAGCGGTATATTGCCCATGGTCGCACAGTGCGCCAAAAGGTGCTCGCACAACGGTCTATGTGTCCTGTTCGCTTGATAACAATAGCCTCTCAACGTATAGGCTCGGTGGGACCCCCGGGTTTGTGACCGCGACAAGGCATGAGTGCCATGTGTGCCATTGTCCTAGTCATGCATCGTTCAGTTGCTCGTGAACTCGAATCAACCAAATCACCTGCGAAGCTTCCAAAGTCAAGGTACTGGCGGTTACGCATGGGTGGGACGCGGGGTGTAATGATACCGCTCAAGCTTGGCGAAAAGAACCGCAGCGCGAGTACTCGTAGTAAGCCCTGGGGCGTGATGTGGTCTGTTTTGAATCTTTGATTTCCGGGGTGTGCAGGGGCATCGGTGACTAGGTAAACAGCAGAATCCGTCTATGGGCGTTACGCCCTCCCAGAGAGGAAAGGAAATCCCAGGTGATGACAAAGGCATCTGTGAAACCCCTTACTAAACACACTCCACCGTCTGCTGAAAGTATGAATACGGATACAGTATAAGGGGGCCAACCAACGTTCGAGGAGGAAACAGCCGATCAGTCAGGGAGTGACATCACATTGCGCCGAAAACTGTACGGTATAAGTGTGGCTGTTCTCGGAGAATCTAGACGTTACTGTCGTCCTTTGGTATCAACCGCCATGTCAGCCAGTTTTCCCATCGATATCACGCAGTACAAAAAGTTGCGAGCATTTTCTTTTTCGTGGCATATATTCGCTTAACATCCGAGTCGCATGTAGGCTGAGACTTGATCCATCCAAGCCTCAACTCACTGGCGAGCAAAGGCAGACCCTGAAGGATAACATCCAGCTGTTGCGCGATGCTATCGTCCTCTTCACATCGACGGGTGCAGCTCGGGGCGTCAGTGGACACACAGGTTAGTGAGATCTTCGTTATCAACCTTTCACGCCACTCAGATCTCCGTCCTGATTCACGTCATCACACAATCGCTAAACCCATTACCATTTTTCACCCCATCCAGGTGGTGCCTATGACACTGTGCCCGAACTATGCATCCTTCTCTCTCTCTTTGAAGCATCTGACAAGCACTACCCAATCGTCTTTGATGAAGCTGGTTCGTGAACCTCACTTTGTGATTGACTGTTCTGCTTTATGATGGTACCTTCCCAGGCCACCGCGTCGCGACCCAGTACCTTCTCGCAGCACTGGAGGGTCACATCCCCACAGATCACCTCCTGCAGTATCGCGCAGCCAACTCGAAGCTCCCAGGTCACCCCGAGCTAGGTCTCACGCCGGGCGTCAAATTCTCTTCTGGGCGTCTCGGGCATCTGTGGCCCATGATCAATGGCATTGCGCTTGCCAATCGCGACAAGACTATCTTCTGTCTTGGCTCCGATGGATCGCAGCAGGAAGGAAACGACGCCGAGGCAGCTCGGTTGGCTGTTGCACAAAACTTAAACGTGAAGATCATCATCGATGACAACAACGTCACCATCGCTGGACACCCATCCGAGTATTTGAAAGGCTATGACTTGGAAAAGACGCTCGTCGGGCACGGTCTCGAGGTGGTCACTGTCCAAGGTGAAGATATTGACGCTCTCTGGGCGGCGTTTGCAAAGGTCGTTACCCACCAAGGCCCCGCGGCCAGTGAGTTCCAGTCTCCTTTGTCACCTTTCACCGTCTTTTCCGACACTGGCAAACAGTTGTTTCCAAACGTCTCATGGCTCCCGGCATTCCGGATATCCAAGGAAGTCCACATGGTCACGACGTGATTCCGATCAAGTCCGCACTTGCGTATTTCAAGCTTCGCGGTTACCCGACAGATAAATACGCCGTGATTGAGAACATTCTCTCGAACATCAAGCCTGCCTCGGTTCCATATCTGTACGTCGGTTCAACACGTGAGACCAATGCGAATCGCGTTGTGTTCGGCGAAGCTGTGAGCGCTGTGCTCGATGGTCTATCCAGAGAAGAGGCCGCAAGGAAGGTTATGGTCATCGACAGTTCGTATTATCCATGGATCTCAAATCTTTTCATTACTGAGCATTCTGATCTCACAGGCGACCTGGAGGGTTCAACGGGTTTGAAGGTGATCCACCAAAGGCACCCCGAAGTATTCATTCCCTCCGGGATCATGGAACGTGGAAACTTCTCTGCTGCCGCAGGCTTTGGTTTTGATCCCGACAAGTTTGGCGTGTTCTCCACCTTCTCCGCCTTCCTTGAGATGGTCGTTTCAGAGATTACCATGGCGCGCTTGAACAACTGCAACGTACTCTGCCACTTCTCACACTCCGGTGGTGCGTGATTCCCGTACCTTCCGCCTGATGTGCCCGTTGATGACGCCACGTAGTTGATGAGATGGCCGACAACACTTGCCACTTTGGTATCAACTCATTCTTCGCCGATAACGGCCTCGATGATGTACAGTCCTGGCTGTACTTCCCTGCAGACGCGTTGCAGATGCAGGCGATCATCAAACGTGTCTTCTTCGACCGTGGCGTGCGATTCGTTTTCTCTACGCGCGCAAAAGTGCCGTATGTCCTCAAACCAAACTCGGACGAGAAGCTCTTCGGCGGTGGCTACGAGTTTATTCCTGGAAAGGATGAGGTCATACTCGAGGGTAAGGACGGATACGTTGTTTCATACGGGGACATGCTCTACCGCAGTTACGATGCGGTATTACGTGTTCGCCAGGAGGGTCTAGACGTGGGCCTTGTCAACAAACCCACGCTCAATCTCGTGGATGAGCAGGTGCGCGAGTACCCCCGTACCGAGGTGCTGCCTAGTCACCAACGTGTCACACATTAGACGATCAGGAAAATCGGCTCAAGTCCATTCGTTCTTGTCGTCGAGTCCCTCAGCCGGAAGACCGGGGTATGTGTGGCTTGTTGACTAACTTTTCTCTCGTGTTGAATAGAATATCTTCGCAGCTTGGTTCGAGGTTCGGTACATGGCTCCTAGAGCGTCAGCTCACACCCAAGTATGGGTACATGGGTACAAACAAGGAGGGTGTGTAGAATGCGTCTTACAGTTGGACTTTCTTGATTGACAATTTCGCTCTAGGATGCGGGGGCTTGCAAGAGCAGATCCCGTACCAAGGCCTCGACCCGCAGTGTACGTGGTTGGTTTCATTCATGCGCTCGTAGCATTTATTCTTCTCGTAGCGATTATTGTCAAGATCAAGGCGCTTTCACATTAAACCTTTGGGGACTAAGAGAAAGGAAATTTGGGGGCAGCAGGCGTGTAGTAAATGAAGAAAGTCAGATATGTATAGATGTTAGCCTTTGTAACAAGTCCAGCGCTGGTTATGTGCGGGTGCGGGCTCAGTCGAGCCGGTCCGAGCTATTCCCGCTTGTTCGTCACATCGATGGCTCCGAAAGAGCCAACGAAACACCAGCTCTCCTCCCGCCTTACATACAGCCAACACACACCCGCATTCTTGCGTAAGCTTCAGAGCCGCGTCTCCGGGGCGCCAAACGAAGATAGCGACGAGGACCCGGAATTCGAGGACGACGGGTCGGGTCGACCGCCAATTCCCCGTCGGCCTCCCATCCCGGAGCGTCCTGCTGACGATCTTGGGAGCGAAGATGAGGACGGGGACGATGAGGCACCTCAAGTTGTGGTGCTGAAGGAAGGAAAGCATCTCAGTGCGCGGGAGGTCGAGAACGAGAAACGGAAAGGTGAGAATGACCTGATCATGATCACAACCCTTGAATCCATCCCCATCATCTCGGCGATTTGTCAATTCATCCAATCATTTACATTTGTCTCTTTTTTCTTTTTGTTTCTTTCTAATTTCATAACCCCAAAGCAAAGGGCCTTCCTCCACTTCCTGATCCGTCGGCGGCAACTACGCGGTCGGGAGATACCAAGGACACCAAACCGAAGGACAAGGAGGCCGACCCGAAAGAAAAAAAGTCCCTCTCGTTTTCTTCCGGTTCATCTCACCCAGCCAGGACTGCAGCGGCCAAGCGGAAGGCTGCTGCCATCGGCGATGGCCACGGCGACGGTGACGAGGAGGGTGCGGACGAGGACTTGGCATCCCGCATCCGAGTCGGCGGCGCGGCGTCATCGAAAGTCAAAGCGAAGAAGAAAAGGCCCAAGGTGGGCCTCTCGTTCGCGGACGATGCGTGAGCGATGTGACGCACGCAACCGGCGCGTGCAGTGCACATATCGTAATAGATCCCTGGTCGATCCTGGTGCGTGCGTTGTATCCAATATCGCAGCACGTCTGTGTCCATTCAGCGCTCTCAGAATGGGGTCTGTTTCGTAGTTTCGCCTCTGATGGTCGGCACACACGTTGCGCTCTACGCTTCTCGCATTCGTTCTCCGATGATGTCGTTTGCGTCGTACGGGAGCAGCCGTAACACTTGCTTGTAAGATAGAGATGAACAATGAACAGAGATGCGTGTCTGGAAAACATGCTGATTGACTACCAACTCCGCCGGCTGTCCTGTGTTTGACCCTTGCTCGTGTAATGTTCCAACTGCGTCGCCTGGTGGTACCTGACCCTGGCATGGGTCGTCTGATGAGAGAGATCACCTGATCATCTCAACGTGGGTCACTTACCAATCCTACATACGCAGGGCCACCCGCACTATTGTACTTTTAGAATGTAAGTGTGTCATGGGAGTATTGTCATTCATGGTCACTCATATGTTGCAGGGTTGCAGTTGGAAATTATAATGAGTAATCAGCGAGAGATAAATGGTTCTACCTAGCCAGGCAGTGATTCTTACTTTCTATCACACGTATCGGCCAAGATCGGGGTGTGTGCGCCTTTTTTCATTTTTGATGTAGCAACAGTGCTGCGCTCGAGCCGCTCACGCAGACGTTGGGCTCCGCCAATATACCAAAAACGTCTCCATTTTCACGTGTCGCCGAGCATGAACGCTCTTATGACCGTGATGGAGAACTCTTGCGCACCATACCCGCATCCTCCATATAGACGATACGTATCCACAACCGTTTGAACATCGTTCATGAGCACGGATGGCACATCATAGAAGCTACGTCTCCCGCTCGCCCCACATATCTCTGGAATCGTCCCACATACGTCCGTATCGTACCTGTGTTGTTTGAGGGACGTCGCACGGTATTGGTCCGACCAGATTTTTTTTCAGAGTTTCAGGTGGTCCATGTACAAAAATCTTTTCCCTATGTGGCCGAAAGTTAAACGCAAGTGGTGGCCCCTATCCACAAGTATGATGCTGAAGGTTTGATCCGAGTCGTGGAACAAGGCGTAACAAAGCAAGGTCAAAGCACAGAGGGACCAGACTAGCCGCAATCCAGGGTTAGCCACTAGGAACAAAATACGGGAAGAGAAGTGAGTGGGAAAGGAAATTATTCACAAGATCGCTATGATCCGAGTCGATATTCGGTTGGTCTCTCTACCTTACGATGGGTGGTTCAAGTCGTTCTGGTTCTAGAAGGTCCATCATACTACTGTGGCCGTCACAATACTATTCCCGCTTCCCACCCCCTCTTCCCCTCCATCAACTATCTTTTCTGTCGGCTCCGCATGTAACGTAAATGCCTGCAAACCATCTATCGCTCTATCAGTAGGGATCACGTTTTGTTGTTTATTGTTTTTTTTAATCGGCTGACGTGCGACGTCCTATTTCGTCTCCTGACCGTATATAGTGTGGCTGCCATCTAAACAAAGGATAGGCACACATTGGATGACGACCGTGATGTCGGTAGCAATAGCGGCGTTACGCCTAGGCCCACTTCTGGTCCCCTCTGTCTGTCTGCTGAGATGGTCGTAGAGGGAAATGTGCCTCACGCTCTCGGACCAAGTGGGTCCAGCACGTCAACCGGGCCGCCGTTGGTACAAATTTAAAATTTCGGTATTTTCAGCTTTTCAGCACGCTTCTCGGACTCTTACTCCGAGTCACTCGGTCTTACAGTAGTGCTCACTCATAGATCGGGCATTCGAAATGTCTACTGCTACCGCCTCTCTCGGGATCCACGGCACATAACGTGTTAGTTTACGCTAGTGCCAGTGGCAGTGGGATCATGATTGCTCGCAGCGCGCACAAACAGTCGTGACAAAAGGGGCAACCCCGGGCTGTGGGGTACTGGTACTATAGCCCCTGATAGGGATGAAGTCGAAACGAGGAGTGTATCAGTTCGATTGGAATCTAAGCGACGCCAACAATGGGGAGAAAACGAGGAGGAGCACCAGGTTGATGGCGACCCATCAGAACAGGAAAAATCTACCCCGTAAATTATTGCAGGAGAATGCCGCTAACCCACCGTCGCTTATCATTGTGGGCGCCATCAGTAATGAAATTTCTCGCTCTTCTCGGACATGAGGAGGACAAAGATGGCCAAGACGTCCCGCTACGTACAGCACTATTGGGTACATGGGATAGGTTGGTGCCCAGACTGGGATACTGCACAATGGAGAATGAAGAATGCAACTCCCAACAGAAGGCAGGCACCGGGTACAACATTCGCCGAATGATGCAGCAGCAGAAATGCTTGCACGAGCAAGACTGGCAGTTCGTCCGGTGGCTTTCGGGGCTCGTCGCCCATTGGTTTGCGCTCACAACAAACGCCGAAAATTGGGAAACATTCTTTGAATGAACCCTTCTCCGAGTCGTTGGTACACCGCCTGCTTCTCAAAAATCCATTCGTTTGACCATATGTAACCCGTGCGGAATGGCGCCAGGGGACACGGGGACTTCGCGGCTCGTGCCTTTCCTTGCCTAGTCCCGGCTTCTTCGATTCTGTTACAGTGTTCTCATCTGTCATGTCGTCAGGTTGGAGGTCAGACTCCGAACCCAGTGAGGGCATCTCCACCCTGCTCCCACTGTGCGAAAGTGCATGAACAAAAAGGTCTGGGGGCGCTGACATTCGCGCTGGCGGTGGCTGGATTCCATCACGCTTCCGACACTGACTGAAACCAGAAGCAGCGTGAGGACTCTAAACAGCGAACAGGGAAGATATCGCCGTGAGGCCCGCGGAATTCGGTGGTGACATGAGGAGCCCAAGTATGGACAATAGAAAATTAGTGACATTGACGAGCGATTCGCGACAGTAATTAGTTACGGTGTGGTTCTGGTTTTGAGCCGCGGACTCGGGAAGGAACGGCTTATTGGTTATGTCATCAATGCAGGAAGCCTTCGTCCGGTTCCACACTGCTCCGTCACTACACAAACACTACGAACTGAGCGTTCCAAGTCAACAACGAAATACGGCCGCCATTATTAGCGAAGTTGCTATGGCGTGCTTTCAGAAAAGAATATGCTGGTATCGTGATCATGTACAGTATTTGGGAGGTGCGTCGACCGCCGTCATCTATTGTACGCCTTGACGAAAAGAGTCTGACTGTCGCAGGGTAGCCCCAACGTCGTTCTAATGTTGGTCCCTTATGTGTCTCTGTAACGCATCTCTGCGGCTACAGATCATATGACACTGCGGACATGCGTGCACTTCCTTCGCGTGCGCCGTGTTTTTGTGTCGCCTGATATCGCTTCTGCGACTGAACCAACGATTGCACAAGTCGCAAGAACCACCCTCTTCCTTCTTTCTTTGTCTCCTCGGCACCGCCTGCAGTGGATCAGAACTGCCAGTGCTGCCAGTGGGTGGGGGGCTTTCAGCTTGGGAATCATATAGTCCCGCCAAGGAACCCACCCCTTCTTCGCCCACCCAAGTCGTTTGAAGGCTGGCTTCTCCACCCCGAAATTCATGTCCCCACCACTCCAGTGGTATTGTCGCGTCATTGGTGGCTGGTAACGGTGTGGGGGCCAGGTTCGACGCGATCTCCAACGCAGAAGGTGCACCACTCCCCCGATCAGACCCCCCCATATCGAGAAGTTGAAGGTTATCGGAGTACGTGTTGAAATAATGATTTAACTGATTCTTTCCAAGTATAAGGCGTCAGCGCAACGTTCACCTCGCCATCCGTGTCACTCACATTTGGTTGAAACATGCTGTCCAGCAAAGCGTCGTCAGGCGGTAGCTGGGTAGTCGTGTTCCAGAAAACGTCGTTGGAATACGGTTGCTGGGGTTGTTGTGTTACTTCTTGTTGATTTGATGATGCTCTTCTAACAGACATGGACTACATCAGGGCACAAGTCAGTGGGCTCATTTTGGAATGGTGTGTATAGTAATGATGGGCGCAGATCATCTTGGTCTGGGAACAGATGGCGGCTGGGTGTTGGGATGTCATCACGACTTACCGTTAGGTGCAACAAAAGCGCGATGGGTACGAGCAGGGAAAGCCGGAAGTGGTAAAAGTCCAGTTGTAGGGGGGTTAGGAGAAAGTGTATATCTGCAAGTACGGCCTTTCAGGCTGCCTTTTTATCTCCCTTCTGTGTGCCTTGAGTATAAAAAGCAGTTCATACTTCAGCGATGTTTGGGGACGCCGTGCTCGTTTTCTGGCCTTCGTCGTCGTTGGCTTTCTTTAGATGGCAAGCCTCTCACCCAAAAAAGGGAATTAGCACAATTAAGCGCACAGTCGTCGATGTAAGCGCTAACGGTTGTGGGGACCACGAGGCATGGCTGTATGACCCTCTCGTCCACGTCGCGTATAGCATGATAAGGGGGCAGTGTATATGCAGTGCTCTTTTTCAACACATCCGGAACAAGTCTTAGCAAACCTACGATACGCTCACTTGCTACCCCGCATTTCTGGGCAACTCGGACACTTGGCCTTCGAGAAAGCTACCTTGGTGCGTGCAACGCTAGTATTTTATAAAACTGTTTCATTAACAATAGGGGCGTCGTATCGTCATCAAGGGTTAAGACATTAAAGTACGATCATAATATTGAAAAACCAAGTGACAGAAACAATCGTTGAGAGGCACAGCTTCAGTATTTACCCATAGAGGATGATGATCGGGTCGCCGGTCTCCCACGCGCCGGAAAGGGCTGTGATGCTTCATCTTCTGAGTCCCTTGGAACTCGACACGGTGCTGATTTGATACCGTGCTTCTTCCTTCGATGGCGGAACATAGCGTCAGACCGAGTGAAGGAAATGTCGCAGAGATTGCAGTCGAACCCTCCTCCGGCACTATGTGACAACGAGTGCATCGCATGTCTCTCCCAATCGCTATCGCGAACGAACGTCGAGCCGCACTGGCACACCCAACGCCCGCTGCTGCCGATGCCGTCGATTTGGTCCGTGCCCTGTTCGTGCTCCGCGTACACGTCGCCGGAGCGCGTGCGCACGCTCCGCAGCGTCCGGATTGCTTTCTCCTGCACTGCGACGTTGCACGGCGACGCTTTTCGCGACTGAATGGTGCGCTGTTCCGAGCGCTCCGCAGAGCACAGGACGCCGCGCTGATTCGGAGGAACCGGGCCCATAGGTTCGCTTCTCGGCGCGTGATATTGATTTGCTCGACCCTGTGAAATGGAAGGGGGATCCTGGGAATGACTGGGGTGGTACTGTGGGGGAGTAGACGCGGGTGATTGGGCGACGGCGGTCATGCCACCGAGCGAGAAAGGGCTCGGAAATGTGTGGGCTACGGTCGCGCCCTTGAATTGGGCGGAGGGTGCGCCGTCTGCTTCCTCGCATACGTAAAAGTCCCCGTCTGACCCACAGACATAGGTACCCCTCTGCCAGGCCGGGGGGGTCGAGCTTGCCGGTGGGGTGCCATTCATTGTCGCGCGTTGCTCTGGAAGCACGCGGGGAGAGACCGACCCCGCGTCCGACTCGGAGGGGGGAGAATATGACCCCATCCAAAAATGATCGTAATTTGTTCCGTGATTGGCCCCGGCGTTGTGACCCTGCGAAACATGTACGTCGCGGTCCGAGTCGAAATTCGAGTATGACCCAAATTCGTGGGGTACTGGCTCGGGGTACGGCGGGTCGGGGTTAAACGGGACGTGGTATTGTTCTGTGATAGCGGCCGCTGACGGCCAATGTGCGAATACCTGCAGCGACAAGCAGTTTGAGTAAAAACTGCGCTCACGGGGGGGAGGGAAGCAGAAGGGGAGTGGAGTCATGGACGAATAATGAAGGAGACCCACGTTTGTCTGGAGAGAATGTCCTTGTACGACCTGGGGAGCCATCATCATCGCGACCCGGTTGTCATACGCAGCTCTAGGCTCGAGAGCTGCCCATCCGTTCGATGAGAGTGGATATCCATTCGCCGTCGCAATAGCATCTTCTGTTGCTGAGTGGTTGCTCATATGGACCAAGGTAGGGTTCATCATCTCTTTGCCGTTGCGGAGGGCTGTTCAAATAGGCTTTCAGGTGGTGGTAATGTGTGAGGGGGAGCTCCAGGGGGTAGTAAATTGATCTTCTCCGGGCGTTCTTCTTCATGTCTTTTATTTGGTTCGCGTCTCAACTCATGAGGCACCCCTGTAGATGTGGCACACAGGTTCACGTAGACCCATCATCTGTGTGGCTATTTTCGGAAACTCAGTGTGCGCCTACGCATACTGGCGTGTTGTTTATTCACCTTGAGAAGTAAAGATGGGAAAGGGTATGTATGTAAGTTCAAGAGTATGCGTTCAGATTGAGGTAACATGGCAATCCAAGTAGTTACCTTGACATTTGTCTGAGATCCGTTTACATGGATTTGGCCCCATCCCGCCACGTCGTTGGGGTGCTTATGCACATGCAATCACGCAACGTGGGTAACGTACCCAGAAAATGCTGGGTAATGCTGTGTAGTTTGTACGTGCTTGTCTGGCTGGATTATTTTTTCGCATCCCTCTCTGAAGCCTATTCCTCACGAGCTGGGTTCTCCTTGCCTAACGTGGGGAGGCCGTGTGGCGCCCAACCGGAGTCCCCGGTCTGCTGACCAGTTCTTTAACAGGTGAAAAGGAAATTGGCGCATTGTAGCGTACTTATTTGATGGATATCGTGATAGCCTAGAACCGAATTCCCGGCCTATCCGTGAAAACCGGAGGCTGATCAGAGCAGAGATAACGAAATTTCCATGGATCCGTATCCCCGGGTCGCGTTCTCCCCCCAAGGTCTCGTACCGTGGACCGTACTCCAGGACCACCTGGAAGATTCCACCCTCCACTCCCTCTCTCACCCCTTCAGGATGGTCCCAGCCCAGAGATATTGGCATGGGAGTCGTCTCGGCTACGTTAGGCAGGGTCCGCAGGGACGTATCTCATATGGGGAGGAGCCGGAACACCTTTACATCTGTCGTTGTTGTCAACGCGACCAAAAGGTCACCGATTTGCACTGGGGACAAGTATGTTGGACCCGTTTCTTGGACGTCTTATTGTTTGAACGTGACGAAACGTGTAGGGCATTGTACAACGGAGCTTAAATCGATCGCGTGGGCGCTCTGGGAACCCCCCTCATCATTTATCATTATCATTTTCATTTTCCGGTTTTCGAGAGTGTGGGTATCCCACTGCCATATTCGTAGTACTGGACTGCCGCCCCTGTATCAGTGATCAGACATCAGAGACGAAGCTTCTCACTTTACAGACGCCACAGCTTAGCTGAGGTCTTATCGCCTCCGCCTCCAGTCCTAAATAGCTGCAACACTAAGAAACCTCCCGAGGTGTCGGTGGGACACCAGCCAGGAACTGATGGTACTCGATATCATAGTCCACTGGTAGGCTATGCCAAAGGTGTGATAATATCGTAACGTGATGAGTATTACTCGAGACTGAGTATGCTATACATCATATAGAAACAGCAATTAATGGGGAAGTGAAATGATGGGCTACAGCCAGGATGCTTCGGCGCTACGAGTACACCGTGACAAGGGAGACGATACTTGAGGATAGTGTAGATAGGGAAGCGGTGCAAATCAGAAAAGTGGTCATATCTATCATTCTAATATCATGAATGGTGATCGGGGAGCTCTAGCGTGGTGGGTATCTCACAGCCATAGTTGAGGTCGTGAGTTGCTGCGATCGACTCTAGATAGCCCCGACATCGGAGAGATCCTCAGGGCGCTGGACCTTGGTCGACGCGGCCCTACCTCGTGGGGTATTTTTCGTGCCCGCGCATTTGGGCAGGTTCCTGGTGTGCCTCTTTAATGCGTCCTCGCGCGTAAATCGATAGCCACAACGATTACACTTCCACGACGGCGGTTTGTGCGAAAGGACACTCTCGTGGCGCTTTAAGTCGCCCAGAGTCTTGCACACCTGCTTGCAGCCGGGGACGGTGCACGGAAAGCGCGTCGCACCAGGGCGGGAGAGGGTGGTGGATTTGGCAGATGAACTCCTTTTCTTCGCTTTCGGCGCACTGCGACTGCCAGACGCGCGCTTCGAGGAACGGGTGAATGGAGAGGGCACGATCCAATTACACTCTTGTTCTTCTTCCACCTTGACTACCTTGACGACGTCAGTGTCAACAGGGGATACAGGGGAAGGAGAGGAGAACATCGAAGCCTCTGAGTGGGAAAGGGACGGCGTTGGAGAAGGCGCCGTGGAAACTTGATTGAGGGGCAATGTTATCATACGCGCAAGAGGGTCGTTGGAAGGCGGGTGAGAGTTCCCGTCACGAGTACAGGGGTCTCCATCATGCACGTCCTCGACACCACCTTCAACTGGGGGAGGGACCGAAGGAACTGAGTTGAAAATGGGGGTCTCTGTTAGCTCTAACGGATGTCCTTCGGTGTATCGGGTATACAGGGAAGGCCCAAAAGACGTGGCCTCTGGGGAAGTAAAGAGACTCGTGTGGGGTGGGAATTCATGTCCATTATCCCGTGGCGACATCGAAGGAAAGGAAACGTCGGGGGAAAGAAGTACAGAACCTGTTCCCCTTTGCCTGTAGATGGTATTATCAAGCTCCACGGCATAATCGACTATGTCGGGCACGAGTGAACGGCGCCCTGCCTATGAATATATGTTGAAAATGACGCTAGGAGATACAGTTGTGAAAGACGCACGATTCGATGCAAAAGATGCGTACGGCCGAGAGACTCGCTTTGAAGGGAAGGATGTTCTGTCCGAAGGTTCGATCTCCGGGAGAACTGGACATTCGAACGCGACAGAGAAAAGATGGGCTCATCGGCGGATGCTAGGCGACCTATAACGTTTGACTGAAGTCTGGCAGGCATTCGGAGTGGGTGGACAAAAAGAAAATAGTGCGGGGGGGAAACTGAAAGAAATCAATGAAGTTATGGTAGAGAAGGGTCCGAAATATAGTTGGAGAGTGTCGTAGGATGTGAGGGAGAGGGAATGTCTGTATAACATCTTTGAGCAGTCGCACACCATTGAGGTGGATGGCACGAAAAAAGAAAGAACGCGATCGGTGGGTCCTGAGGTCGGTCGGTGACATAAAATGCGCCGCTTTCGGGTGGGGGGATTGGGAATATGTTCATGAACAAAGGTGTCGGAGTAAACTATGGGGTTGTCACCCACCGTGCGTGGCCCTCTCCACCCCCCCACGGTTAAGGAGATTCGAACTCAGCGCACACCACGTTTATTGATATGCACCGAGTCCGAAGGAGCCTGAGTGTGGAATTCAGAGTGTAGAATATTCGAAACAGTGTATTACGATAGACAGTCTCCCGGCAATGAAGATATTTGTTTAGATTCAATGCCCAAGTAAAGGCCGTACCGTTGGCACCCTCCATATCTGTAAACAGCGGAGGGCTCGAGGGGGCGCTCTGAGTTTTCAAAACACATGCCGAAAGTATGAAAGGTGAAAACACACACCACAATCAAGACCACAATGGATGTGCGTGCTTTCCGGCCGACAGGATCTATAGATGCCGTAGTTTTCGGGGCACACACATGGACTTAATGCCTAGACTGCAGTACTCGGTGACGGCCACTAGGCCACCCGTCTGTTCGAATTTTGGCCTTAGGCTGCAGTAGCCCACCAACACGGACTCTCCCGGATTTCGTCATGTTGATCACGTGCACGTGACGAGTCCTTCACTCGCCAGATTATCAAAAAATTCGTATGTTCTACCAACTTAAGAGAGGCTAGAGTGAGTTGTTCTGTTTCCTTTTTATTTTCTCTGATTGGGATTTTCTGCCGTGAAAAAAGAGGTGATGTTGTGAAGGTCTGGCGTGCAAGTCTATTGTTCTCCAAAACAGGCTGAACACGCCTTCGCACAGGTCTCCGAGTAACCCGAGTCCGAGTCACTGGCGGTGCTCACCTTCTTCCTCTTTGGGCGCCGTGCACTGGGTCCTAGCATAGTAACATCGTCGCAGTATCGCATCACCGTACCGTGGCTAACCACTGCATCTCAACTCAGAACGTGATACCCGCAGCACACTACGCGTATTTTTTTTATGGCCAATCATTCCTTCGTGCTTCGTCTCGGTTACGGGCATTTGATCGGTTTTCATTATCCGTTTGGTAAGTACATCCCCAACCAGTGTCGCGCAGTGCCCTAGCTCAACAAGATTCATGTCAAATCATTCCCCCTCGCAACCATGAACTTTAGAAGGTAATGGTATCGCCACCACCTTGCCACTCATCCTCGTCTCAGCCACAAAGTAGTCTTTTATTTGTAGAGTGTTCGGCAAATCGTCTCTGATGCTGAGAGACTGGAAAACGCGCTGCGTCTCCAATTTGCCTCGTCAGAGGTGGACAATATACTAGCGAGATTTTGCAGCAGGTAGCGAGCAGGTGCGGCTGCCTCGCAGCCGGATACCTGGTACATCTCCCGCCTGGTTCCGGGTCTCACTCGTTGGATTGTAGAGGAAAGAACAAGGGTGGGAGCAGCCCTCTTCATTTTGTTCACGCTGGTGGCGCCGATGGTTTGTCCCTTCCTAACTGGCCGCGTACCGTGGCCTGGAACGATCTCGACTGACCGCTCCTCCTCGCTAAACTCAGTAAAGTCTCCGCAGTTGTGACGCCGATCTCGAGCTCAAGTTCCCAAACCCTGTTCCTCTCCCAAAAATTGTCGCCCCTTTGAAAACGCCACTTTGCATGACGGCGCGGCCTTTTGTTATGAGATTTCTAGAAGGAAGGAGACCCAGCGCCTCTTCTTGTACTGTCACAACGCACGCGCTACCCTTTTTCCGAAAGTCACCGGTGTTCCGCCTTTCAATTTAGATCTGTGCGACTTTCTCAGTAGCGCAAGAGCCCGTGCTTCTTTCATTCATTCAGGATCGTACACCACGTCGTTACAGGCCGTCCCACATCAAGACAGATCCCAGACCTGCCAAAATAACACCCCCTGTCAATTCCAGGGGCTTCACTTGTGGATACCACAGCACCATATCTGCCATGAGTCGACATTCCCTTGTTCTAGGAGATGTTCTCTGCGCCGTCTCCCAACTTCGGCATTTAGGTAAGGCATATTCAAGCGCCAAGCCGGCCCCCTCAATCATTGTCTTAAAAAAAATCTACATTTGAAACGCGCAGGATGCATGTACGTACAAGACACGGTGCACGAGGCTGGGCTAGTGGGTATGCTACTCGGCACAAACCTCTCCAAAAAAAAATGCTCTCTAACAATCCGGTGAATTACCGGACATGTGGGCAAGGAGGGAAACGAACTAGCCGACCAAGAAGTGAGGATTGCGACGGGCGAACTTACTTCAGACAAGCCCTAATATTCCCTCCATCCCTGCGTCGCCTTCTGACGATGGGCCATCTGCCATCAAACAGGAACATAGCATGAAGCTGAGAAACCAACGGGGAACTACCTGGCGTAACTCCAAACGGGAACTGGGGACGCCTAGACCTCGCCATCAAAACCCATTCTTTCAGGTAACTTTCTTATGGTCTTTAGCAATGTTGATATTTCACACAGCTCAGAAAGCATAGCCTGGCAACTGCCAATGAACCGTCCTGCTCAAGGAATATTTGGAGCGTTTTAAAAATGGACGTTTGGTGGTGTCCAGCTTGCAGTGCAGTTGCGGAGAGTGTCAATTCTTCCAAAGGTACGCAGACGAGAGTTTTCCTCTCGTTCGCCAGGGGAGAAAAAGAACAAACCTCTACACTAGAAATGCTACTGGATAGTCCGGACATGCCAATGCCCCTAGTCAAATACTTCAATGCGGCATACTTTTCCAAGCGACCATGTGAATAAACATGGAACGACGTTTACGCGATGATCCCAATTGATAGACACCAGCAACTAAGCCCCCCAATTCGTTATTCTCTCCCTGTATAAACCGCGAGCAAGAACTTGAATAACGCAGACCCAATTCCTTCATAAGAGGAATGGACGACAACACGGGGGACTACCGAGGATGTACCCAGGAGCACACCCCCGCCGCCCTTTCGTCATGACCGAATCCCCCACCCCTTGGGCTCACTATCCTGCAATCAAACAACGCTCTTACCTCGTTCGCGTCGACTCCTGGCGTGAACTCACTGTGCTTGTCACAGACCGCTGCTTCCGTTTCGCAGCAATGGCCTACTGGCTGTGGGAGAAGGGAGCGGCGTTGAAAAATCATGATTCGTTTTTTCATACGTTATACTTTGTATTTATTCCTGAAGTTCTACGTAGGGTTCTGAAGACGACCCCAAGCACACGATAATGGATACCAAAAAATAAAATAAAATGTACAAAGACGCATGCGGCCTGCCTGGCTGGTTTCAGTGAGAGAGAATGACATGCGTTTAGCTGGCTGCTTTAGTAGGCCTGACGGTGTGTGTCATGAGGTGAAACTATTTTGGCCCATGTGGGCCTTACGTTCTATCCATTATCATCCGGTGGCAGGTCTCGGCAGTATGGTCTCACCCCAGCCTGAGCTGCCGGAATGAACCTGAACGCGCCAAGTGCGCCGCTTCCGCTGGTTCACGGGCCAATAAATGTGAGAGATAATGAGTTGGAGAAGGGGTAAAGGAATCACCCAAGTTGCTTCTCGGCATCAATATCGTCGAGGGGACACGTCGTAATGGTGTGATGTGAGGGCGGTGCGGTCTGTAGCGGTTCATGCGTCGTGACTGGCAGTGCGATGGCTCGTACGACAGTAGTCTGGATCTTGCTGAGTATTCATCTGAGAACGCATGGGAGGTCACTACCAGCAGGCGAACTCCGTACTCCGGTGCAGAATACGAGACGCAAGTGGGTTTCCAAGTCTTCAGGCTCCAAATTGGATGAATGAGAACCATGGAAGCTTCCCGTCCGCCGCCGCCCCCTCCGCCTAGGAGAAAAAAAAATACCGTCCAGGAACTCCATGACCTGATCTCCGCGCCTTATCCTCCACAACCGCCGCTAGCCTCAAACGGGCCCCAGAGCGAACGTCGCCCTGACTACTCTGCCACAGGGCCCAACTATGTCAATGCTGTTCTTTCGTGAGAGCTCTCCCAGCACCCATACAGTAAATCCGAAAACAGTCTCACTTCGCAAAGCACAGCTCCCAAAACTTCATCGGCATGCACAAGGGTGATTTCGCGTTAAGTAGCCTTCCGGATGTCCGCGTCCAAGGTAATCACATTGACCGTATCCCTAACCTATAGTACAGACATGTTCCTGTGAGACGAAGATGAATCAATTGCACGTCCCCGATAAGGTAACTTCAAAGCGTCGCTTGCTTCCAAGTCGTCCTCCGCGGCAATATATAGCCAATCGAGCCACCGACGGCGCTGGCATTGGACGTCTCCGCTGGTGGTTGGTGCGGATCATGAATGGACAAATAAAGCGCAACAATCTCGTCCGCATCGAACACAGTGAGCGTCTCATGCCCGTGCGCATGGCGTACAGAGAGCAACAACCTCATCGCCGCATTCGTCCCCTCGAACTCGCACGTCTCTGGCCACGGCAGCGGCACCGCAAGAGCGCGCATCGTCTCCTGGCCCGCCGCGTCGGCAGGGAGCGAGCAGGCGGCGTGCATAAAAAGCACGGCGAGGCACGTCTTGGCCTTGGCCATGTCTGCCTTCGCTGCTAGCGCCAGCGCCCTCACGTCCCAGTCCGCGATACGACTAGCACCAGCACCAGCACCAGCAGCACCGACGCCAACACCAAGCCTGGCAGCGCCAGGCATGTACGCATGGAGCGCGCCACCGAGCAGCAGCTCTTCGCCGCGCTGCGCAACGGGCGCGCCGGCCGCGACGCCCGAGGCCGGCTCCCCCGCGAGGCCGTGGAGGACGTCGCGTAACACGAGCGCGAGGTACACGCCCGCGGACAGACGCGAGCGGAGCTCCGACGCAAAGCGGGCGTGCAGAACTGGGGGGGGATTCGCGGCCAAGGTGGCGCGCTGGTAGATGTCTGCGAGGAAGGTCCGGTACGTGACAAGCGCGCGCCAGGCGAGGAGCAAGATCGTGCCCTGCGCGAGCGCGGAGAGCATGGGGGCGGCGGGGTATTGTGAACAAAGTGTGAGGGCGGCCCGCGCGACCGGGTTCGCGTACGTCGTTGCCCAGGCGGGCCAGAGGTGTGGCGTGGCCTGCGTAGGGCCTTCACACGCCCGCGCGAGGAGTGAGATGGTGCTGAGACAGGTCGCGGCGCGGGCGTCGAGCCGCCGGCGGTCGACCGGTGCGAGCACGGAGGGGACTGTAGAGTGCAGCAGGTGTACGACGTTCTTCGCGAGCATGTCTGGCCCGAAGAGAAGCGACTGCGCGGCGTGTGCGCCGTCGTGCGTGAAGCCGGTGCCAGAGTCGGATCGAAGGAGACCGGGGAGCGCGCCGACGAACTCCTCGAGGTCCTTGGGGTCCGCGAGCGCGAGGAACGTCCAGCGGAGGGCGGTGTGATCGAGGTCTACGCCTTGGGCGCTGCCGTCATGAGCCCATAGAGTCGTCAAATGTGTCGTTTGCTTCTCTGGGTGCCACTGATTGAGCGCAGCCTGTCTGCGGTGACGCCGTAGTCTGGGACGGTAGGCAGCCACGAGGTACGCAAGGTACGACAGAACGGACGTGAGTGGCGTCTTATATGGGCAGTCGTAAAAGAAGACAGGTAGGGCAGTGAGGAGGGTATATATAAAGAGAGCAGGTACGACGAGGACGAGCAGGATGTGCGCGAGAGTGGTATTGAGGTTAAAGAGGAAGACGAGGAGGCCGATGAAAAATAGGAAGAGGGCTATGTGAAGGAGCCTGTAAAGGGCGTTCAGTGAGACTCATCAAATTGACAGACGTACAGAGTCCCTACACCTACATGGGAATTGCTTCTACTAATTCACTAAAGTGGAAAGTCTGTACACCCCGTTGGAGATAGGTCCGCATGCGGACGCGTTGATGTGGGTTGAAACGCTCTTCGGTACCTTGCAAATAGGTGCGTGACCATTGCTGAACGAGCGTTGCGGAGAGGGCACACGTCAGACTGAAGGACAAGCTCAAAAACCAGAGTGCATTGATGATGAGGTACGCCGTATAGCTATTCTGGGAGGGCATCGGTGGCAGCACGGGTTCGGTTTGATTCGTTGAGCGAGCCAAGATGATGGCGAGCTGTGCGGTCAGGTTGGTGTTGGCCGTCGCAAAGTCGGGCTGAAGAGACTTATAGCTGTCGATGAGGAACGCAGTGACAATAGCAGAGAAAAGGCCCGACTTGAGAGAGGACTCTTCATGAACGAGGGAGCTCGGTGATTGCGAGAAAAACCACTTACGAATATGAGAATGCCATCCATGTCCCCCTTCCAGCTCTCCACGAGAGCTCTATCAAACTTGTCGGCGTGGGTGAGACATATGGACCAGATTTGCGGAGAGGATTCCACGACTGGAGGGGATAGAGTGTTCTCTACTAACGTGGCGGCTGGTTGTTCGCAATTAGTACGACATGATACAATGTGGGGCATCATTTCTCGATTACAGTACCTGTAGCGCCTGCGAGAGAGATACCTTCACCCTCTGGACCAACCTCATTAGAAAGGGAGGCCATTATCCACAGAGTCAGAAGTGTAATATCTGAGCTCGGATGGGGAGCTGTCACGGTGGCAGTGGATTCGTGGGGGGATGAGCCTTGAAGTCACAAGTGAACAGGGATAGGCATTTAAAACCGAACATTTCTCACCTTCATCGCCCCTTCACACAGCCCGTTGATATGGCTGACATATCCATATCCTACTGTATGATGTATGATGCATATATGATGTTTGATTGACAGCCTGTTACATATATCTATCTCTATCTCTTTGTTTTTTGCCGGTCCGGACCGTCCGGTTCAACTGCGCTCACCTTGGCGTGTGGTACTTTCCCCCCCTCGTCAACCAGCAATGCGTGCAACATTTTTTCGGCGAGCAGAGTCCATCTCAAAACGTCCCCTCAATTTGAGGGAAGCGAGCGCCGCCCTTCTTCTCCCTATCCCGTGCGTATACACACACCGCACATATTCTTCGAAACTGAACCACCATGATTTACGCAGACTATATCGGAGAATCCTTCGTGTCCATAGATATCTCCCTGTAGAGATGCGGTCTTTGGGAGATGGTTATGTCAAAGCTGGTGGCGTTGTTCAGTTGTTTCGCCCTTTCGAGGGCCATCGCCTAACCCACCCCCATGCTACCACCCTAGAATTTCGCAGGCACAAAGAAGTGACCAACCCAGGATACATCATCGGATTCTTGTCACAATGGAAGGTTTACCTCGACCAAATCCCAGCGGGGCCAGAGGCCCAACGCTTTCGTGGAAAGAAGCTCGACCCCACCATCTTTGAGAAGGTGCGCCACCAACTGGCCCTACACCCATCCTTGCATCTAGACCGTTCATTACTAGTTGCCTTACTTTTCAGCTTTCCGAGGAACAGTTGGGTCAGATGTACGAGCTTATGCAGGCTACGAAGGACATTTGGAAGCCAGTATAACCATATGTTGATAAAGACCCCCATCGTTAGAACTTTTCCATGGCGTGAAACGCGCCTACTCCCCTTGCACGTGACAAAGGACTTGTCGCCGGACGAAATCAGCGGCGTCTTCACCATATCACGTGTGATAGTCTATCTGATATGAGATGTCGGGTGTGTGGGAGTATATATATATCTCTGTTTCTTGCCCCGCACGACCATGGCCAACGCAGATGCGGTACGTAAGGTCAGTGTCTCCGCGGATATAACTCTTTTCTATGCCGTGTCCAGTCGATCCCTCGCAGCAACGCCCTCAGCAGTCGCGATCCAATCGATGCATTCGGCATGCTTTTCACTGCAAAACAGAGAGCCGGTGTGTCTCTAAGAATTCATTTCTTTTCCCACGATTAAAACCATGAATCCTATAATTGCGATATGCATGATCGGTATGACGAATGAAATGTGACAAAAGGCTTGACATTCGAGCAGATCGCCCAAGCGATGAACAAGGACGAGGTTTGGGTCGCCGCGTTATTCTACGGGCAGGTTAGTAGCTTCTCGGCATCATCCTTCGTCGGTACGGTACAGTGCAGTGTACGACTCGACTAATCACCTAAACCATGATTACCCGAAAGGCCAAAGCGAGCGAGGACGAACTGCGTGCCCTCGCGGACATCCTCAAGTTCTCGGAATGTCGACAAGCCTACGGCCTCAGTCGGTACAACGCGGAAACGCTGATCGCAGAGCTTGGCCCCCGCTGGTACCCGAATCGCGGGATCGGCCCCATCCCACCAACTGACCCCGTGATATACCGCATCTTTGAGGCAAGTTGAACCTCTCCCGTTTCCCTTCCCTGATAGATATGTCACCCTTTCCCGGGTCCGCTTATACTTTGTTGAAGGGCGTGCTTGTTTACGGCCATGCCATCAAGGTACGTTGGTCCCACGCACTCATAGTACCACCGGTTGCGCGCTCAGCACCCCCGTATCGGGCCCATCTAGGCTGTCATCCACGAGAAAGTGAGCATGATTTTCTATGTGTACGTTCTCACAAAATTCGAACAAAATTGGCTTTTCGTTTCATAGTTTGGGGATGGCATCATGTCCATGATCGACTGCAAGATCCACGTTAACAAGAAGGAGGACCCCAAGGGCGATCGCGTCGTGTTGACCTTTGAGTAAGTTGAGATCCCAGACCCCAGACCCCAGACCCCAGCTTTTACCGCGCGAGCGAGGCTCTGACGATGCGCTCCGCAGTGGAAAGTTCTTGTCCTACGCAAAGTGGTGATGGGATGGCCTATACAGTTACAGTATTACATACCGTCGGCCAGTGCAATCGTTAGTGTTTCGTATGGGGACGTGTCCTCTCGCTCTGTTTCCGGTTTATTTCTGGTACAAGTCCCTTGAACGTAAAATCCGGTTTGGTCCAGTGAAACCCGAGCCAAGTGATCGTAGTGAATCTAGGTGATTCGACGCAAAGGCCCCCGAAGTAGAGCCGGGGGTGTAATCAGGTAAGGAAAAGCGAGCGCAAGGTCCCGGGGAAGTGGAAAATTGAAGATTTCGGATCTCTAGAGGGAACACACGCTGGAGAGGGTCGGGCACAGGGGGTTTTTTTTTCCAAAGTCTTCATCATACAACGACGCTGTCCATGTAGACTACAAGAGTGGAGAGGGTAGCATAGCGAAAGCATAGTAATGAGCATGAGTTCTCGCCAATGTGATTGCGGTGGTGGGAACTGAGTGCCTCGTTAATCCGATCGGTGGTGTTCATTGCCTCTGGACTGCCGCTGGAAGCCGACGCGGGGGGACCCCAGTGCTGAGCTGGCCCATTATTGGAGAATGTCATGGTGGGAGTGTGTCTATATCGGCCTGACTCGGAGACCTGGAGGGGGAGGCTTCTCGTAACACGCCCGTGACGTGTGGTATGAATGAGAGGGAACATAGATAAAGTGTCTGCATCCGTCCTGGTGGGGGAGGGTGTGAGGCAGCCACCTGGCCAGTCACCTCATGACTGGTCAGGCGGCTGCCTTACACACTTCCCCTCCAGAACGGACGCAAGGGGAGTCAGAAACATATTATGCAAAAATAGGAGGCACCCCCGGTCGTTTCGGCCGCGTGCCCATAGAGCAGTGGGCATAGTCCTGGTCCAGCACATTGTGCACCGGACCTGAGTTTGCTGGTTGTCCAGCGATGGAAGCTCCGTGGGGGATGACGATTTCATCAGTCCTTAGGCTAGCATAGGACAAGGAAGTACTGTCCTCGATCCCCTTTATCCTCACCTGTTCAACGAGTTGAGGGGTTTCGACAAGCGCTGTGGGCATAGTGGGGGTAACTGCTGCTTCTGCAAATAAAGCCCTTGTTAGGAGGTCCAAAAAAGTGTAACACGCATGCAGCGTATGATGCACAGATAAGGGTTTTGAAGGAGACCCAAGAACTTCATGCAACAAAACCTGTGAAAGTTAATTGTCTGCCTGGGGGCAGGTCTATATATGCGGGTCTACCGAATCTAACTTTGGTGCTCGCCCGATTGCATGCGCGACCGATCACGCAATCTTCACCCACTGCGTGATGACGCATGTTTTCGGTATGCGCCCTTTACGAGATTATCACTATATGATCGATGTGAGGTCGATCGTGCATGAGACATGTGATTACGCACAGGTAAGATCCGCACGCACGGATTTTTAGTCTTACTGGTGCCGCCTTACACTTCTGCTTCTAGCCACCATCTTCGGTTACGGAATCGATGTCATTTGATAACTTGAACTGAGGCCGGAGATATCAATTAGAGTACTTTATCAGTTCCACTGTCTCAAATCAAGTCTGCCAATGGACTGTGACACCCGGTGTAGCAGGACGTTCATCGCAATAATTTGGGGTAAAAAGTGGGAGCTGTCGTCTCGCTCGGGTTCGGTGTCGCTTGGAGGGGATATGCAAATACGACACCGCGGGCTGATCCAATTGATGGTAAGACTCGGATGAGATTACATATACTCGACCATAACACCCACAGTATCAGAAAATAGGTGTCTCGTCCCATAGCCTCACAGCAGCACTGCATCTATGCCCCAGGCAACGCCCTGCCTTTGACGAAGACAGCAAGTCGTCATAAATCGGCTTAACTTCAATTGAAAGCGCCATGGTGTCGTGTTGCCTGTTGTGCCAGGATTGACATTGATTGCCGCATAGCAATTTGCACAGGAGGCATACTTCTTCTGCGGAAATCGTTATGTGGCTATCATGCATGCAGTGCCTCGCTTGGGTCAGGGGCTGGGGATGCATCATGCTTGATAGCATTTCAAGCGTGTTGCATCCTTGAGCCGTGAGTAGAATACACATTGTCCAGAACAGACTGGCACCACATGACCCAGGTAGTTGCAAAATCGACACTTTTGGGTAATACTCACTAGAACCCCCAAGAGTGGTTGATTGTGGGGATTGAACCCACAGCTTCAAAGCAGCCAGCGAGCCAGTTTACCCAGTCCAGTCTCCACACTAGTAAGCCAAGCCCTACAGCCACTGGCACGCGTGAACGGCCACGACGAAGCCCCCGTCAACGCCACAAGTCCTCCCGTCACTCTCCCTGTCGCGTAGCCTCGTTTCGTCAATTAGTCCCTTCCCTTCCTGTGCATCCGGGGCAAGTCCAACCCGTCCACTTCCCCTTTCTTTTCACTTCTTCACTAGCTCCAACCTTCCTTAGCTTGCATCGCCTTCAAGTTGGTCATTTGTCCATACACACTTTCCCTCCGCTTCGACCTCGTCGACATCGCTCCATTCATCCTTAATGTCCGCCGTCACTGCCTTCCGCCTCCCGACGACGCCAGCACCACTGCTTCTTTCTTCCTGCATCGCTTTCCCGTTGTAGTTCGGGTAAGGCTGCTTCGAGAGTGGATAGGAGAGAGAGAGAGAGAGGAGAACAGAGAGCAGGAAGCGGGGCGACGGGACGAGGGCGAATACGGACGACGGTTCCGTGGAGTCGCAGGCGTGCGGATGACGGTTCCGCTACGTAACGGAAGGATAGAACGGGTGAAAGACGACGAAAAGGATTTAACGGAGGTTGGCGAGCGACGATCTCGCGACAAGAGAGAATCACGCGAAAGGGTTGAGAGTGGGGCAAGAGGTAGAATTGGGGTGTAAGACGCGAACGACGCTGCACTCCACAAGAGCAGGAGGTGTGCCTTAGATACATCTGAGTACCTACTGAGGTCTGTAATAAGTAAGGTGATTGTGAAGAGGTTACGAACGCGAAGTCGAGAAAGCGGTACAGAAGGAAAGGGGAGGCGGTGGTGACGGCGTTGTCGGAAGGCGGGAGGCGATGGCGGCGAGGTTGAGGTGAGACAACGAGTATGTACAAGTTAAATGATAAGGCGATGCGAACTAAGAAATGTCAGACTAGCGAAGGAGCTAGAGAACAGGGTCGTACGGATGCCGGACGGCGGCGACTATTGTAAGCGACGTCATGCAGGCGAGTGAGAGCGAGGAGGGTAAGAAGAGTGAATAGGAGGCGATAAGTCGGGAGTCGGGAGGAGAGAAACGGCTGGCTTCGTGTTGCGGTGACGGCGATGTTGTCGATGTTAGCGATTAGCGAAGACGATGGTGGTGGTTTTGTGGAGAGGAGGAAAAGGACTGGATGCGAATTTGCAAATAGGGTCGTTCCGCACCTAAGGTGATCTTACACCGTCTCCGCCTTGCGGCCTCGTTCTCCCAATACCCTTACCTTGCTACAAATCTCGATACGAGTCACCCACCAACCTCGCGACGTGGGCAACAGACTATGATCACGATCAAACGCATGCAGCGTGACCCCGATCGTTCCAATTCGGATGTCCCGGCGAAGAGAACAATGTCCATCTTTTTGATTTCATACCGGCGGCTGCGCCGCCCACTCAATTGTGGCACCCAAAACACGATGGCGCCAGCTGGATGCCGCCCACAGCGAAAGCGAGTATCCACCTAGCGTATTCTCCGAATCAACTGACATAGGTTTGGCCATAGCCATAGACCTCCCTCACACTCACCGTGTGCTTCACTGCCCCTGGAGCGCCGTCCCGTTTTTGACACGGTTCGACGCCACCCTTGTGCGATGCGACGGACACAGGGTTAGGCACCAAAATGGACATGGACGGCTCATCAGGGGCAGAGCAGCCAACGACGTCAGGGACGGAACCTAGCACAGAAGCCAGCTGGGGCAAGGGGGCCGTCTTTGAGCCATATGTCGAGTCTCGGCAATGGGGACCAATGCAATCTCAGAGCGTTGGTTCTTTTCTCTGAGTAGCAATCTCTTGAGCGTCCGTTTGCTGACCTAGCCCCCCACCACGGCGAAAACAGACACCCGCGGGCTGGACATACCAACAGATACTCGAGATTGACGCGCCCACCTCTCGGACGCTCAAGTCTCGCAATTGGCAGCCGACCTAGGCATGCCGAGCGGGACAACCGGCCAAGACATTATCACGTTCGCGTAATCCACTGGCACATCACGACCGCGAAAAACGAGCTCGACAAGGTTTCCCCGCTCATCAGGACGCTTGCGGGTGCCGCAAGAATACTGGAGGGCCGTGTTGCCATGCCAAGTGAGCTGCAGCCTCTTGTCATCAAGTTGTACCTTGGCGTTGCCCGCGCATTGGGATTCATGGAGCTCCGAGTCATGGAGAGGCTGGCCTAAATACAGCACAGGAAATATGATGAGATAAGCCGCCACGTGTGCCCATCCGATGCGTCCATGCGAAGGTACTGTACATGGTACCCTGTATCAGATCGCACTTACGTCCGACGAGGAGCAACAGCCAACACATTCTCCGAGAAACTCGGGCGAAGTCAAGCCGGATGAAGCGGACGGGGACAAGCCCGCATGTGAGCACCAAAGGTGCGTAGGAGGATCTATACTGCCGCGTTCGTGCCTGTGGTCCTTATGGACCCGCCCGTGTGCATGAAGCACCGCAAGCGCAGTCACTCACCCTACATCTGGCTGCCCAGGCCTATGCAGAGCTCGGATGGCCAACAAGGGCTAGTTCGCGCGCAAGGAGACCCTCAAGCGACACCTCCACTTTCGTCAAGTACGCAAATTGCAGGGTGGTCCCACAGGACGCTCAGTCTCGAGACAATCCTTGTGTCCAGCACCGCATGGATGGCTCCACTCGAGTCCGCGATGGCCCTGAGCGACCATGGGAAAGTCCGGGCTTCCAGCTTACGGACCTCAAAACGGTCAACGAGTGCTGCTCGATCCCAACATTGCGGCACGGCTGCGCCCATTAGTTGTCGTCGTTACAAATGAGCCTTCCCTTCCAACTTCTCCTCACGACACAACCTCAATCGCCACCGCGTGCATCCCGTGGCGTCCGGACTTCCAGACTCTCAACCCCTAGATTTTCTCGATCTAGTGACACCCCAACTTTGGTTAACGCGAATTTTATCACCATTTCCTCGTGGTTGCTGATCCTCCTGTCGTGAACCTTAGTTGACATGTAATGTACGGTAAACATATGAGATCTATAGTGTCTTGGAACTTGCCCCGTCTTCAGGTCGGATCTCGTGATGCAATCGCCCGTTATATGGTACTATAATAGAAGTTGCCCACACACCCCCTTCCCCGTGGAAACTGTACTGTACATGTGCTGGATAAGGCACACCATCACTGGAATGATAGCTATTGAATGACACTCGACGTCCATAGATTCGTGCTGGGGCTAGATGCTGTGAACGTCTCACCCACACCTGCCGCCTTCCCCATATCTCGCCTTCATCTGTCGGCCAAGCCAGTAATTCAGTATAACCGACGCTCCGAAGAAGCGTGCCTTGGCACGCATTGCGCCGCAACGCAATTCCGCTTTTGTCCTTCCTGGCACTGCGGTCTCTACAAAATGGACACGTGCCGTAAGGATCACGCCCGCTTTCGATTGCTCGGCTTTCTTCGGAAATATGTGGACGTCCACGATAACGGATTTCTGATGCACGTGTATCGCTTCAACTTTCCAGAGGAGTCAACGGACGTCCAGAGGGTGGTAGTGTGCTCGATTGGCTGTTTAGTTGAGCGTTGGCCATGACTTGTCTGTTTGTTTCGCTTGTCGGGGACTTGGAACTGCGTTGCCCCTCTGGGAGGGGATGTGAACCCTGCCCTCATTCAACGGGCGCGTTACTACGTGGCGCGGTATCTCCCATTTCCCACAGGCACACCAGGCGCAAACAAAAAACAGAATATTCGGCTTTGCGCACGCTGGTCGCAAGCAGACGACAGTTCGGCCTGAGTCGGCTGAGTCGGCTCTAGATCTACTTGGCAACATACAATTCGCTGCCGTGATATGATGCACCTTATACTGCGTGACGTCCGCTGCTGGCTGCTGCTGGCTGTTACCTCGCTGTCCTCGGACAACTCGGGCCCTAGATCATCAGCTACTTTGACCTGGCTAGATCACGACCGGAATATGCTTTGCCCAAATGGATACAGTAGTCCATCGTCGTCTGATCATGATAGACAGGGCACAAAGCGTCTAACGGATTAAGCGCCTGGTTTTCCCCTTGTGTTTGTTCCCGGACCCCGTCTCCGTCCTCCCTGGCACTTATCAGGTACTGTGCCTCTGATACACACTGCTATATATGCCGCGAAAAACGAGTGGTCCATTGCAATTTTTTTTAGTTGGTTATACAGCGTCCGTGAATCTGAAACAGCAGAAGATCCGTTTCCGCAAATTTTACAGAGACGGTGGAGCGCTCACGTGATTGCTTTGACGCAACCCCTGGGACGGTTTGGGGAAGTCCAAAGCCATCTCACCCACCCGCACACCCGAGTCCAGATTCAGTCAAGACGCAACGCACGACCTTGTTCTCTGGGTCATACGTCACTTTCCGACTTGGTTCACATCACCTGCGTCTGCACACCCGGCCAGGGGAAACCGTTGTCCCTGCATTCCTCAGGGTTGGTGATTTTCATTTACGACGCCGCAACAAACCTTGCTCAAGACCCGGGCTGCAAAAAAAGTGCCGTAGGCAGAGCTCAGCATAACATCAACATTATGCAGACCGCGCATGGACTAGGTTTGAGTGGCAGTGGCCATCATACAAATAAGTTACTATGCTGAGGTTTTAGTCACCAATCATCATGTGACCAATGGCGAGCATTCCTATGGGTTTCAAGCGAAGTGGGACACAGAAGAGAGTTATACAGCTTACATACTCACACGTTGGTCATTGATACGGTTGTTTATAATCAAGTTGTGTGCTTGTGTGTTTGAGAGGGGGTCATTGGTAGGTAGTATTGCGAGTGGAATGCAGGACGAAGTTCCCCGACTTGCAAGAAATCGTGGTTTGCCGATCGACTACTAGACGTCATTTTGCACGCTGTAGAAATACCCTATCTTTCAAGTGCCCGATCAAACCGCCTGCTTGCAATGTGTCCAAGATATCAGTGGACGACGTAAGGGTAGACCCATTTAGCTCACCATGTAAATTCGAAGGACGCCATGGCATCAACAACTGAGAGTAAAGATGTAAGGCATAGTATTAACAGCCCTAACTGTTTACCATGTTTTATTCCATCGCAGGATTGCCCATGTTAATCGTGGGAAGGGCCCGTACTTCACAAAAACCAAATTCCGAACGCGTAAGCAACGCCCATAATTCGCAGTGACCACATGTTCGATAGGCGTGGCCAATACATTCCAGTTGCCTCGACCGTGTAAGGTACGGCACACTAGCTTAAGAATTACTCCGCATGCCCTGAAATGCAGGAAACAAGGCGAAAAGTTGACCAATGTGGACTTAGCCGGTGCACGTGGGGGATGATTCGTGCCGGAGCTTATCATTGGCATACCAATCTTCCCCTTTCCCGCCTCCTTGTCGTTCACGAGATTCCAAATAATAACCCAACGAAATGCCATAGAATGCTCGAGACTCGCAGATCGAATCACAGTGATCCACCTATACCCATCAAACGGCGAAGGCGTAGAAGAGCGCCACAGGAAAATACGTTTTTGTGTTTTCTGGACGTTCCTGACCTTCTGGATCAGCTGGATTGGGGGTTTCCTGATTGTTGATGGGCCCCGTCCTGTGGATGGAGTGGCTCGTGGTCGGAAGCGAAGCGAGGACGCAATCCTGTCATACACCTCATTACCTCTTTGGCCCATCCACCAATTACAGGAATTGCATCCGAGTGGATAGGTCGGTTTTCTAGAAGCGGGCCTGCTAAACTCGGATAACACGGATCCCGAAGATGTGTAGATCCGATCATAGCCTGTCCAGTGCCTTCTAAAAACGGAGGGGTCACTGTAGCTACTGGATGTATTTCCGAGATACGCGGGGAAATAGAAGAATAAACAGGAGGGAGGGGATACTAGTACGATTCGGAATTATAAGGCGGAGACGCTGCAACGTAAGACGAACTCACAACTTGGGCATGCAAAGTAGATGTTTACAGGTCAGATTGTAAAAATTAAACAGGTTTCAAACTGACATTGCTGAATTCGCTAGGACAACTTGTTGTGCTTGTTCCCCCTTAATTGTTCAGTCGCTGGTAGTGGACGAGTCGGTCGATATTCACCAAACGTTTATCTAGCTGCTTTATGCGTGTTCTCCCGCAGCATATGTCGACCATGAATGTATGATTTTGCGGAATCGGAGGTCTAAGTGGTTGAGGACGGTGTAGGTGGTGGTTAGAGCGGGAGTTGGGCAACGTTGGGCCGTCACTGCATCACCCGGGCCGTCCCAACCAGGGCCGCTCTACCCGCGGGGTCCGGACATTGTCGCCTTTCGACAGTGACGGCCTTCCTAAGGAACTTATGAAGTTAAACTTACAATCTAAGTATCAGGTACGTTCTCCAATCGGGTTCTCACGTATGTCGTATTAACATTCTACACTCTCCCTCTGGTCAACCTCAGCTCAGCGATGGACGAGACTCCCGTACCAGGCTTTGGTTCCCCCGACACAATTCACAACGTGGCATCCGCAAAACCTTTGATTTCTGTTAAAGTACCTACGAACTGTTGGGAGAGAGAGCGTACCAAGTAGCTAAATGGGCTCTCGAGGTATGGAACCGAATCCTCAGCCTGCCCGACACTTTGTCTGAACGTATAATGTATCATTTGGCAGGGTATCGACACACCGTCAGTAATCTCCCCTTTTAGTATTTTCCATCATCTCATACAAGGTCGATTAGGGCTCATTAGAGTGGTACGAGAATGGGCGCGAATGCGGTTGGTCAATTCTTGATTCCTGCAAGGAGTTCAGCGTATCGAGGGGCAACATCTTCATCACCAAGCTGAAACCCAACGCCGGCGTCGATTCCACGACAAAAGCAATCAATTCCCTCCCTAGAACCCTGTGGCCTAGGTCACATTGACCTGTATCTCGTTCATGGGCCCTAGGAAGGGCTTGATGCCGTCCGCGAGCTTGGGGATCCTGAGTGGCAACCCAGAAGGCTGGAAAGGTGAAAAGCATTGGGATTGGCACCGTTGGCATGCATCACATGCAAGGGTTGTTTGATGGCGGGCGGCCGCTACACGCAGTTCATCATGTGAGTCACGAAACAAGACCTCCCCGATTTCACCGCAATGTATCATTTCAAACTCAGATCGCCTGCATCCCTCCCATGACCCGAACCGAAATCGTAGAGTTCTGGAGGAGTCACGGTACTGTATCGTTCTAGTACGTTCCTTGTTCTGGTCATGAGGAAATCTTTGCCCTGACACCCGTTGGCGTGGGTCGCTACTGTAAGGGGGATGCGTTTCAATTATCCATCGATCGACGGACTCGCAAGGAAGGTCCGCCCACATTTTTCTCCGATTTTCGTTGCAGAAGGTGGGTCATTTATAGACGTGTATACCTTCACACCGTTTCATGACGGGGTTTTGTGCGTAGGGCTTTGTTCCACTCGTGAAATCTGCCGACCATTCCCGAATCGTTTCAAATGCAGGCGTGTTCGATTTCGAACTGGATCCTACAGGAGTCACGGAATTCAGTTGGGTCAATGGATGAATGTGCTCTTCTGTTGGACTTCGCGCTCCGAATCTTCCCATTCATGACAAATACTATCGACAAAATACCCGCTGACCGACTGGGAACCGACTGAGTGACCATAGCTGCCGTAATGATCATTTGGGTGCGTGGGATATCAGTCGGTCATATTAGATCCTCTGAGGAAATGTTATCGTGCGAGACGGATAAAGCGGAACCTATCTCCACACTGTCACTACTAAGACGAATGGTGAATCTCTATGTCGTTAGCTCGAGCTAGCCCTCTTTGAAACCTGTGGACCCAGGTTACTTCGATAACACCGAGTTCAACAGTTGCAGTGTCTACTTTGACGACGACGTAAGGCGTAAGGAGAGCGCCCGCAACCGCAGCATCCACGTGCCCTGGCTCAATAGTGGGACACCATGCGCTGCGCTCATGCCGAATGGAAAAAAAATCCGCCGGCAACTTGAAGTGTAAACTAGGTGCTGTACTAAATTGGAATTCTAAATCTTCCCACAAAATGGGGGAGGCTTTGTAACCTTGGGCGCCTGCCAAAAGGTGCAAGCAAATTCCTCTCAACTGACAGAGACGGGCTCAGACGGCCTCACTTCCCAGGAGAATCTTGCTAGAACAATACTTTGAGTGCTCGGACGAGAGCCAATCTCAATCGCTGGGTTTTAAATTACGCTCCGCGGAGAGAAGGTAACAGCGATAAACACCGAAGCAAGCAGAATCGAGAGTTTGTCTGTCATCGACGTACTGTACATGTACTAGTCACGACCAGTCATTCTGCATTCTGAACTTATACAGGCACCCACAATATGGGTTGTGCCACGAGATTGCCTGAACAGATGGCCCTTATAACCCTCATATAGTGCATCTGTCTCCCAGCAAATTACCCCCGTTTGCTCATTCCCAGTGTTGACAGGGGTTGATCCCCTAGCCAGAAAGCTAGGGAGATTATACTGCCGAATTCAGGTTGACCCACACCATCCATTGGATGGGCGGCGCCGTACACCTGACAGAACTTCCGATGTGGCGTATGGGTGACAATAGTCTGTTGTAATCGGGGCAGGTCCAGATTCGTGGGTAACCGATTGGCTTCTATTCTTACACGCAAATCTGAAACAATAGTGGGTGTTGGACCAGCCTAGGCTGTAGAACCTTGGCATGGCCGGGCTGACCTGTCCTGTGCACCCAAACTCGGAGGCGCTTTCCCAGGCCTCGGCCACGAGAGCGCATGACACGAATAGGGTTTGCGGCGAGGTGAACACGTTCACACTCTCCGGCCGTTGAGGGTCTAACCTGAACAGGTTCACGCAACGGCCGGGCAGTACGCCGCATTGCAACTCGCTAGAAACGAAAATATTCCGTCAGATCCTCAGAAAATTCTCATCGGTATTGGCCACGGGCCGTATTTCTGGGACGAGAAGACATGGGTGATGGTTCGCTTGTGGATCCTAGGCGCACATGCAGATGGAATCTCGCTACCCCAAGGGTCACCTGGACCCAGTATCGCCGAAGGACGCCGTTCATCCCAACGCCCTTACATAACAACTTTCCCATCGTCGATTCGTCAAACGCTGATTTCGCAGTGAGACACCTCAAGTGAGTAACCAGGCCATATGCAAATCACATCGCGGAGTGCACATTTTCGGCCACGAGAGAATAGGAAACGACTTTCGCACCGACATTTGACGCCGATGGTAACATTTTGGTGATACAAAGGACTGCTCCAGAAACTGCGTCATGCTTCTGGATGGCGTGGATTATAAGCATCAGGATAATACACCCCTTAAAAGGGACCCAACTCGGCCGCTTGTTTGAAACCTTACATACCATCCCTCAACTATGAGTGCTCTTGGAGGACGCCACCCTTCCCAACCCGCTGCCGATGTGCCACATTTCATAGGCTACGTAGAGACGACAACAGACGCCCTACGCCTGATCATGGCTGCTCGTCAGGGCATCATCCCGCGCATCACCCGACGGCTCAACGATTCTGAGCGTAGAGCCATGATAAGGAGTGGAGCCGTGTTCGTCTTCTGCGTTGAGGAGAGCGGTATTAAGCGTTGGACAGAGGGCCTCTCCTGGTCGCCATCGCGGATCGTGGGCAATTTCCTAGTATGTCATTGCCGTCCCCTCTGCGGCCATGGTTACGCCTGACAAGGCGGCTTGCGGCTTAGATGTACCGTGAGGTCGGAGAGCGGAATTCAAATCGGGGCACCGACACCACACTGCTCCCTCCCGGAACGTCGACCTTTCGCGTCGTTCCACCAAGTACTCCGGCCAACTCGTACTATCCGAGTCACGGAAGACCGGATGGTGCTGGGGTCAGAGATCCTGGTGGAGCCATGAGGCCGAGCGGCCTGATAAAGAAAGTAAACGTGGATTCCTTTCATTTAAACATGCCCCACACTAACCTCACTGTATGGCTAGACGATTACCGTAAAAGTATCTGGCACGGACCACCATCTCGTTTCTTATTATCGAGAGGAAGATGTCGCGCGGGGCCTCTTGCAGCGCCCGACCAGCCGACCAGACATTATGCGCCTTACCATCCCACCCGAGATGGTGCGAGCGACCAACTTCCGGCATCCGCCCCACATTGAAATCGGTTCGGACGGAATTGCACACATGTAACGAAAAATTCCACGCCTTGTATATACTGTGAGAGTAGGATTGCTCATCTGCCGCCTCCAGATATGATGCCGAAGAGGCCGAGTCCTCCAGGCGCCCCTACGACAGGGCCTTGCCAGTGGTAGCTTCTGCACCCAACCGGTCGGCTCCTTCTCCTTCAGATCAGGTGGCTGCGTACCCCATTCAGCAGGGCGAAGTCTCCCCACCGCGGTTTCCAGCGAGTAATTACAATCCAGAACGACCGCCGCTGGGTCATCATTTCCCCCAAGTGCCTTCCGGGCATACCGACGCACCGCGGGCACGCTCGAGCACTATTTACTCGTGGTCGCCCCCATCCACGCCTGGTCACGGTGACCCCAGCCCGCCGCCCCCGCTTGGCGCCCGCTCTTCGCAGTCGTGGTCGTCCGGAGGAGCGCCCTTACATGAGCCGAACCCCACTCCTGAGCACGCTTCGTACTACACACAACCCCCACAAACCCAGGAACATCATCCGGCGAGCGCCTCGCCGAATATGAATCACCACCAAAGAGAACTCTATTATCCCCACGCTTACGCGCGTGCGGGGGCACCCGGCTGGTCGCCACGCAGTCCAACTTCTCCGGACATCGCCCACAGGCGAATCCCCTCGGCACAGCCTCTCGGTTCTATGTCTCAGAATCAGACACAGCAGCAGCCGTCTTACGCTCCGTCCTACATGGACGGACATCGCAGAGGCGATTACGATGGCCCGGCAGCGCGTGGACCCTGAGGGCGCAGGACCCAAGCTTGAAGGGGCCGGGGAACACTTCATTTACAAAAACCTTGTTCAGAAACCAGGGTTGCAGCTTCTGATCCTTTGTCGTTAATCCACAGCCACAGACCTGCGGTTCCAGGGGTTTGTGTCTATCGCGTCCGTCTTTGTTTTGGGGAGCTCCAGAAGTTACTTTTACGGGCACCGATCATGATGCCTGATGATTGATGATCTCGTCCGTATCATGTACGATACGTCAGTGATACGTCTTGCCTTCGACAGGTTGTGTGACAAAAAAAATGAACGAGTTCCGTCACTGTCATACATTGGAGCATCACTCGCGGCGCACACTCCTCCCAAAAGAATACTTCGCCGTGCACCCCTGAGGAGGGACTGTATGATCAATGCAGCCCGACTCGCGTAAGGTAGATCCGTTCTATAAACAGTTCACTAATGTGGGGGCTGCGGAGTTTCTTACCGTTTTATTGTTGAATATGGGTGGGGGTGCTGGTGACGGGCAAGGCAGCTGTCACTTTGACCCCCCCCCCCCTCCGAGTCCCCCGTACCACCTCAGCCCTGATATATATTTTTCGCCTACGCACCCTTCTCCATTCTGTCCCCAACCTCATAGCGGTGGTCTCAAAACCACCTGTAATGGTGTGTACCTACAGCCCTGCCCCTTATATATTTTATCGCAACGTCGACGTCACACACGTTGGAGTCCCACATGACTGACCAACCTGAACTTCCTCGCTCATAACTGCCCCAATGTACAGTCCGACATCTATGAAATATCTAGACAGCCGACCCGCATGCACGTCCGTAGTCATCACCGTCACATAGGCCACCCTCTGCACCGACTCGGCGCAGCGGAAGACAGTTGCGCCGTCGGTGCGACGCCGCCCCCCCTCTTCCCCCCGTTAGGCCCCTCTGTCCCGACCGCCTATCCACCGCCACTGCCGGTCCGACGTTCTATAAAACCACGAATATTCGCATGTCCCTCGACGCTGCCAAAGAAGCAGCGCTTCACAGAATTTTCCCACAGCACGACATCCAATTGTCGTGCGTAGTTGAGGACGTATTCGTAGTCGGCCTGGGACGCAAATGCAGCGTATAAAAACCCTGAGGTTATGCGAGTAACAAGGTGAGTATAATAACCAATACGAAAGCATCAAACGATCCGTCGAGACAGTCCGGCCTACCTTCCTGGGTTTTGATGCGGTTTCGCTCTAGCTCCCAAAGCCGGATCTGGTCCTGTACGGTCACAGGGAGTAGGGGCTTCTGTGGGTCATGGAGAAGTCGTCAGCTGCGGCCTTCTCGTGGATGTATGTGGCTTACGTTTTTGCGCATCTGTGGGTGCGCATAGGTGGTGAGGTAGTTGATGATCTGTTGATAGAACGATTATAAGTATCCACCTCGTTGCCACATTCTCCCCCGATCATAATCGGGTTCAACCGGGTAAGGGTTTGCAGCAGAGCAAGGAAACCCCGGTGGTGCAAGGTGCACTCTTGGACGGACAGAAGAACGGCCCATACCTGGTCTGCCGTTATGCCATTTACGAGGGCCTTTCGTACGCTCTCGCGAGTGATCGCACCCACAACCAGATTCGGGAAGCGCGATCTTACGGACACAAACAAATTCAGAACCGCAGTCTGAAGTGGGTTGTCTATCGGTTGAGATTAAGACACGGACAACGTCACGCCTTGCAGCACAGCAGCAGCAGGTAACGCGTACCGGTATACGCATAGAGACGATAATTTGTTTCAAGCACAATGAAACCTTGGTCCTTTGCGTCCCCCGCACCGGTGGCTGTAGGCAACGGGGGCAGCGAAGATGTAAGAGTCGTCGCCAAGCGCGTCGGGCTAAAGCGACGAGACGATGCCTGCAGAACTGGCTTCAATATCAGAAAGTCACGCACACAAAACAGGCGCATCACTTTGCGCTGCCAAATGAGGCCATAGTCGCGCAGGTCTTCTAGCATCGCCCGTTGTGTTTCGCTTAGATTATCCGTTGAGTATTCCTAACAATAGCATCAATCAATCCTATTTTCTCCGAGTCGGAGAAGCACAGCACGTCCTTACTCTTCCGAGCTCCATTGTCGATAACATGAACAAAAAGCTGAGCACCTCTACGAGATCCATTTGCCGTTCCTGGTGTAACCATCGATTAGTCAAGAGCCGGCAGAATGAGATAGGAAATTATACTATGTCCGCACCTCGACCATTTGGAGATACTGCAACAACAGCTCCCAGAGTTGGGCGTGGGGCGTGTGTAATAGGAATTGAAATCCAGAAGACGTGATCTGCAGTTGCCCCCTTCAAACGTTGCTGCTTTAGGTAGAGTTTATCGCACGAATGATCGGACACTGACTGATTCATCGCCATGAGGCCGTTGCGCTGCAAGAGAAAGAGAACGCCCTGAGAAGGTTTAACGGGCATCTGACCTGTCCCTGATGAAACCATGTAATGCAGAACCGTCTAGAAAGTGTGAATTCGGAGCAAGTCCATCCCAGGCCATACACACCTCCCAACGCTCAAGCGCATATGCGTCTAATGAATCTATTGATGGGGAAGCGCGTTTTTCTTCCGATTCCGCTGGAACGCCGAAACTGATACTGGTTCCGCTAGGGCGCAAAAACGAGTAAGCCCATAGAGATAAGAGAAAAACATTGGCTCAGATATACCCCCCAGTGATAGCGTGTCGCATACTAGTCTTGAACGTGGGACTCAAACCAAGTTTGGTGGCGGAATTGCTTGAGAGAATATGTAATCGAGCGAGAGAAGCAAGGGCTTCATCAAATAGCCTGACCATACACGACATCGCATCTAACCAAATGGAAAAGTGGGTACGGTGCCTACGCTTTCCCTTCTTTTGTTACCCAGGAGGACATGGTAGAAGTCTGAATAGACGACTCAAGCCACAAAAGGTTCATGACTAGTTGCCGTTCGACAGCTCCCAAGAGGCTTGTTGACGTATATTAGAACGTGTCCCAAGGACTCATCACATTCAAGCCTACCGAAATATGGCAAGGCATGACGAAGGACGCTGGTATAAGCGAGTGAGGGAGGTCTGTGACTGAGTTTGAAGAAAGGGGAGAAGCGCGTGGAGTCGGTGTTCCTGTTGGTCTTCGGCCTTTGCAGTGGCAGTAGGCATCTCGACTCTAGGTTGACACTGCTTGCGGTTGCCTCGGAATCAGAGAATGCGTGTCAGTCCTTGTCGTAGTCGGCAGTGACTCGGACACCGCACCGCTCCGTGCCACGCACGAGTTTGGAATACTCGGCACTCGGGACGATATCCGGACCGGGAGTATTGTGATCATGCACAGTGCACAGAATATTTTTCACAAATATTTCATTTCAGATTAAATGTACAGTAAACTACACTACAGCACGGATGTCTGTTGTTTGCATCATCGACACCTGGGGGGAAACTGTCAGTCAGCAAATTATGCTAACATTCAAACATGTAAAGCGCGCGCTATTAGAATCAGACATCCTTAGGAAGGACTTGTACCCTCATCGTGCCGACCCCCACCTTGCGTCCAGCGCACTAACCCGGAGGGCAGCGGTCCACACACCACTCAGCTAATGGGTTCAGCGAGTGAGAGGGGAAATATAAACGTTCGGTATTGGGGGAGTACTCCTTGTGGGAGGGCACTAGAGTGGAAACTGCGAATTTCGGCAATACTTTCATCTTGGCAGCGCGAGACGAGGAACTAATCGGAACGGAAGTAACGCGCACTTACCGATCACTTGATTGATGTCTGAAATAAAGACGTGGCCTGAAAAGAGGCAATCGAGCAATTAGCATACGTCCTGAGCACGGAAAAGAAACACAATAGATCAGACAAAATGGTACTGGCAAGCACACTGTGCGTCATCAAGAGACGCGTGTCTGTTGCGAACAGACAGCTCCATTCCTCGGCATGGTCGTATAGGACGGGGAAGAGAATAAAGTCATCTTTGAAAAAGAGAGGAAACAGAACAGTGGATCACTTACAATGGATACTGAACAAGCAGAATGCCAGGGACAAGACAACAACAGAGCAACAATGTAAATTTTCTTATACGCGATTTTTGTGGTCCGTGCGTTGATGACATAAGATATGGTCACGTGTATCAATCACAATGATGCCGTTGATGCCGTTTCTTCCACAATTTCAGCTCAAACATTGACATTGACAACAGCGACGAATCCAGTGCCACTCTATGGACCGCGAGATGCCCGCAACTGCCGACAGAGCCTCAACCCCTGCCGTCCCTCGACGTCGCACTCACCACGAGGTCATCGACGTAGACGAGCTTGACGATGAGCAGGACCAGCGCCCATCTCGACGGCCAAGACACCCTGTACCTAGGGGAAATTCTTCCAGAGAGCCCGTATCTTCGGAAATCATCGTATTAGACAGCGACGACGATTCGGAAGCAGGTCGATCCACGCGGCGAAGGCCCACTGGTAAGCCCACTCTTACCTTATCCGTCGTTCTCTCACCTTATTCGGTGAATTCGAGATTCTCGATTACGCTCACCTCCTCCGCCAGCACAAATCATCCACCCTCCGCCCCCAGTCCCGCCTCTACCCCCGCGTCCTCATCAACACCGCCACCCACATGTTTTCCCTCCAGACGTAATTCGCCCGAACGTCGAGCCTTTCGCATTTGAATTGGTCATGGGACCTCACGTGACGAGGCCCCCGTCACATGCCCCTCTAGGGAATATCCCACCCCCTCGTCACCGTCCTATAATCAACCTAGGTGGTGGATTCATGTCTATGCAGCATCAGCTTGAAGCTGAAGTTCAGCGTCAGCAAGCACGAGATCGAGCGCGCCAGCGCTACTTTGATCATCTGCGTATTGCACGAGGCATACATCAACACCATGGCTTTCTCTCACAGACCATCGGTCGAGTCTTTCCCTCGTGGCTCTTTGGCGATCCAACTGAGGAGGAAATGATGGATGCACTCGCGTTTTCCGAAATGTCTGCGGCAGACGTTGGTCCGTTTGGTTTCGGAAATGACCTCGCGCAAATCCGACGTACGACAAACGAATACCGCATTGCATATACCCACCCATACCCACCTGCTCCTGGTTTCACACATAATTTTGAGTCACCATCGCCTTTGACCAGTGTTATTGATGTGGATGATGAGCCTGGCCCCAGCACCAAGGCCTCTGGATCATCCTCGCCCAGTAAAAACAACGAGAATTTGAATACACTCGTATGTGCTCGTTGTTTGGATCCACTCGTTTTGGGTGGGGGTAGCATGCCCGAAGAGGAGCGCATTCGTCGCCGGCTCTGGGGTTTGCGCTGTGGACACATGTTCGACGGTAAATGCATCGCTGAGCTGATGAAGCCGCGACCTGTACCCGATTTAGAACCCGTCGACACGGAAATGGCGGCTTTCGAACCTCCCCATGGCAGGCCACAAGACAAGGACTCTTCCACCCAATTCCAGGATGGTGCCTCGAGCTTAGAACTGGGCGGCGATATACCTCCCGATGCCAAATCCATTTCACGTTTGAGAGCAAGAGGAAACCCCCCTGCTATGGAACCGCCATCTCAATCATTACAGACTACCGGGGGCGCCAGCTCGCGAACAACTTTCGCAGAAGACAACTCTATACGTTCGCGCTTACGGCCACGGAACAACCTTCGACGTGTAACTCATATATCTTCATCATCACCCACATCATCTCACGCCTTTGCCCTGACTTCATCGCAGCGCTCTCCAGCTACCACGACTCCAGCTATCCCTCCGGCTGTAATCGCCAACACTGGTCACCGTTCTAGGAAACGGGCTAGGGGCAAGGGGAAGCAAAGGGCAGTAGAGCCGGTAATCCTCGGACGCCATGAATGGCGGTGCCCAGTTGCTCTTTGCGAGCGTCTGCATTTAAGCCTCAATATCGAAGATCGTGGCTGGGTCATGGACGAAGCACAAGGTGCAGTCCCCATCTTTGCATGATGATGTGAGGTGAGCTGCCATCCACCCTCGTGGTCACTTCTTTAATTTATGATAGTCAAGCCATGATATTGCTGTAGCGCCAATTTGGAGTCCACCTCTTCATCATCATCACATCGCTGCCTCGTGCCCACTCACCACCTGCCTTTTGACACCCCACGTTGATTAATAAATATGGCTCTTCTCACCGCATGGTATGCAAACTTCTGACCGGTGTGAAAATGGTATAACCGTGTCCGTCAGCCCCAAACCTATTCAAATCTGCGACTCTTAGACCAGAAATGAATTGATGGTCCATCTAATCCCACAATTTTCAGTTGCACTGCTCTTACGGCGTTGTTGATCGAGCGTACTTTCGACCCGTGCAAGATTTTTGCGACCCTTGCCTTGGTCCCCTTTTATGGCCCTCATTTGTTCTGTTCGTTTGTTGTAGTGAAATGGACTGCTTATCAGTGCTTGCTCGAACCCCAGATCTCCCTTCTTGGTATTGCTGCTGCTGCTTCACTTGATCATTCATCAAGCTGCAAACGATGCTTTTACAATATCGTGATTGATGTCTCGATAACCGCTCGTGTTTGAGATCTGGACAAAGTCCGACTCGGACTCTGAGTACGTTCGCACCTGTTAAGCGCACACGCTCCAGTTGTGGTGCTGACCTCAAGCACCTGAATCACCCATCTCGCGGTCATAACGGATGCTTTGACGTATTGCATCTAGCCTTGATGACTGAACAACATGTAGCCTCCACTAATTTGATCAAATCTTGCCTTCATCAGATAGGGAGATCTTCTCTACATCCAGGATTTCTGAATGCCGCGACATCTACATTTGAGGCTGGCTACGCACAAGGTACGTTCTATTCTCGCGATGAATATCACGCTCTTTGTTTTCGAGAAGTATGATGCACAGATATGTGTTTCATGTGAGGGAATTAGCTCATCTGATCTGCCATAGTGATATTTTCATGGCCGTAGAACACAGCCAGAGGGAGTCCCAAGCGCGCTCTATGGCTGTGGAGTGACTGCGGTCTTCATTGCGGTCTGCATTTTCCCAACGCACCTCGTAATGATCCTGACGTGTTCTATCATATCACTTTGTTACCAAGAGGGACAGCATGGGAAATCCGCCAAGGAATTAATGTCATTGGTAAACAATCACGTGATGATTCTGATGATGACCCCATTTTGATCAATGCTGGGAATCCATTCCCACTCTTTTCCCGCTATCTATAGGAACGATATGGCAGGCACCAACATTTCTCATGAATCAGGGTCGGAGAGAACATGTTTTGGGAATCCAAAGTCGGTCGCCTCCGTTTCACATGACTAGTCGCTTGTGGGGGAGTGCCTTTCCGATATGTGGTCAATGCACCGCACATGGCAGTCCACTCGCAACAGTAATTGTCATCGCGGCCTTCTCGGCAAAGGGGAGAAGGTTTGGTCCTTTCCGTCTCCTTTATTGTGCTACGGGGCCAAAAAAGGGATTCGGTTGCGAACGTTCCAAGCTTTTCCGGCAGAGTACTGGACTCGCGTCGGATTGCGCCCTGCGCCGTAGTAAGAGGAACAGCTCCTGCACCGTCACAAGTCAAATCGACCCACATAGGACGAGGTCGCACCTGAAGGATGCTGTCCTGATTTGGCTATATCCGATCGCCAGCGTTTGATGGGTGATCTGGGGATATAGACTGACGCTTGCGGAAGGGAGAAGACGGCGGTGGCTATGATGGAGTGGGACCCCATCAGCATGCACACTGATATACGTCGTTTTTCGCAAAAGTTCTAAGTTATCGGCATTCGAAAGCCTAGGCGCTCGCACCATCCCATTTTCCTTTCGTGGGTCACCCAGCCTTGGAGCGGAAACTCAATTTTAGGAAACGGCCAGCGTCCGCAAGGTCTGTTCCTTCCATCACAACATCATGTCAGATGAGAATCGAGATTTATGGCCGTGGGACGCTTCTTATCCATACCCCTGGGGCGCCCGTCGGTTCCCACAGCCAAAGATGCCGTCTGATCCGCCCTGAGCAACATCCGTACGGAGGTCGTGCCGCAGTTGCGCCTGACACTCGACCCGCCCTGTGGTGTAGAACGTCTCTCCTGTATGTTTCCAACAACAAGAAACATGATACAAGTATGAATTGCGAAGACCGAAGTCTCGCGCCGTATATGGAAGTGGCGCATCAAAGCTCATTAATGGTGCGCGTGCAACTCCCAGATGGAAATATCCAATTCATTTCGTCGTGAAACGCCCAGGCAAGCCGCGTCGCTCCCCCCATCTCGCTGAAACCCTAATTTCCGATAACGGCGACCGAACCAAGCTTTGGTACGTGCGTCCCGCTCCAACTTGGGAAAATCAACTGCTTGCACTTTGCTGCAGCTGGGTTGGGCAGCTTCTTGGCCTCTGAAACGCACGGATGGCATGTCGCCTCAATGTGCGAGAGATGCGATCAGTGGCATTCTTAGCATCGATCCCCGGCAAAACAAGGCTTTGGGCGGATATGTCAACTAAAGGTAGGGCACTAATATAGGCACAACAATGCTCCCGCAAGTCCCATCGTCGTCGTACACATGGCGCGTTCTTCTTCTCCACCGGGGACACGACCTTGTGTGACAAGTGACAGATCGTTCTTTTTCCCCTTGTTGTGCAAACCATATGCATGAACGTCCCCCCCCCCTCGGCCCCTATCCCCCCTTTGCGGCGTTTCTCGATGACCATCATCTTTGGCATGAAAGTACACAGCAACGGTGACAGTACCCTCCGGAATGAAACTTCGAGCAGCATCAATTCTGCGAGATCTGATTGGAATCCACACGTGCGCATCTGCAATCGAGTCCGACTCGGAGAGGCCACCAAGTCCAGGCATCCCCTAAAGGGACACAGCTGGCGTGCACATGTCGTATCTATCGGGGTTTCATCCGTCCCTTCACTGGTTTGGACTTCGTTCTTTCCGTGATCGCAAACTCTTTTGGCTTCTATGCGACCGACCACCTGTCCTCCTCAGAGGTCAATTTTGCCGCCGTGAGATTCTCGATGCTCGCAGTCGCGGTCATGAATCCCCAACGTCTCCACACTACTCGCCAAATCCTATGTGCCTGAAGGTTCAAAGGGACTGCGGAAAATATTCGAGCGCCAACCCGTCGTCGCTCGTTTTGCTTCGCTCGCTCCTCCTCCCCCACCTCGGCGCGGTGGCGCCGAGAGATGCCATTCCCGACTTTTCCCGGGCGTCACTGTGCTGCTGCTGCCCCTCCACCTTTATCCATCGTCCATGTCCGGTTTTCTATCTATTCAGTTGGGGGAGATCTCACGCGGTAGGCTCTGAAACTCCAGGATGCCCTTGAGCGCGCGTTGCAGGCGGCGGCGCAAAGCCGCTCTCCTATTTATGTTCCGACAACGCCCGGCGAACACATTGCCTCCGATTCGTATCGCGCATCACCAGCGATCTCAACTAGAAACCCCTCTACGGTGATCTCCCTCTGTGCGTTGTGTGGGCTGTGTGCACGCGACGTGCTGCACGGACTACTGAACTGTACGCCCGAGGATGTGAGGCAATCGGGGCTTGGGCGCTTGGTCCCGGTTCCGGATGATCCTAGGTTAGGCGCCCACTTGTTTAGCACCCGACCTGACTGACGACATCTACAGTATAGACTCCCGAATGCGACTAGTGCCCCACCAGGCCCCCGCTTTGGGTCGACGTACAGTAGCTATACAATACGCCCAAAGGCTATACTTAACCAAGACTAGCTCTGTTCTCCTTGTCTGCGTTGGACTCGGGCCAAGGTTCACGATCGGACGTGCGGGGAATACCAATCACATTCTGCTGTTGAGGCGAGATGACTGATGCGTTACTTGCTTAATGGGTCTATCTATATCAATCTCTGGGACCGGATAGGGGGAAG
>Ga0307509_10000630_pt1 | contig 60189 bp, 60 predicted proteins | sample 10_EM_MG_FD_202245 | JGI IMG/M metagenome (GOLD analysis project Ga0307509, IMG submission 202245) | Populus trichocarpa ectomycorrhiza microbial communities from riparian zone in the Pacific Northwest, United States - 10_EM | ecosystem: Host-associated > Plants > Roots > Unclassified | place...
TTTCAGCTTAACGATATTAAGTTTAACCGTTTTGATTCTTCGTGAATTATTTACTCTATCTTTATCTTCTACTTTGAGTTTTGGTGCGGTCGCAACCTTAGAGTTCACCTCTCTATAGAGTGCCCCCGTTACAGTATGCAAGCACAATAGCTCTTACAACGTCAGAGCAAATACGACCTTATTAAGATAAGGAAAGTCCCGCATCTCTCTCACGTGAGAAGAGATCAAGATACGAAGAAGTTCCCTCACCACCTCTCCACAATAAGATATTGGTGTGAGATACGAAGAAGTTCCCTCACCACCTCTCCCCAATAAGATATTGGGGTGAGATACGAAGACTATAAGATAGTTTAAGACGCAGAAGAGAATATAAGCCAACCTCGGAAAGAAGAACACGCTCTGATACTTCAAAGAACGAGATATATAAAGATAGCTCCAAATATTCACGTAAGTAAATTGTTACCTGTTGCATAACTAAACCCTCCAGGGTAGGATTGTTACAGTGAGCATGCACAAGAGGTGTGGACGTGTAAGTGGTGTTCATTTACACCTTGCTGGTTTGCTGAGATCGTATTTGATACCATGTAATGTTCTCTCTAATAGAGGGTCGGAGAAGGCTGTGCAGTCAATTCCTAAGTCAACTGGTAGGACTTGATGCCCGTCAGGTAAAGTTTCATGGTCTTCACCTTGATTGACCCTGCAATTGAGCAAAGCCACTCAATGAGCCAGGTAGCCTTCGCAGGAAAACAGCCACCATTCTGATGGCAGTATCCTCTAAGTGTGCAGTAAAGTGAGAAGCGTGATCATGGGGTATCATAATTGCGTCTTGTCGTTAGAGCTAGGCCTCGCCATAGGTCGTAAGCTGCTATTGGAGAGAGACCCAATTGTTGTACGTTAGAAACCCATGATTCCGGTGGCTGCAAGTGGGGTATGTCAGCTGTGGGGCAATGTTAGTAATTTGGTTATAGTCAAAGTGGGAGAGCACATCTGCAAGTGCATTCTCCTTTGTCGGAATCCCTTTGGCTTCTATCTCTAAGTCATATTCAGTAGCTAAGAGTAAGCATCTTTGCAACACTTCCATTGATGCTCCTCTTATTGTCCGGTTTTCTAATGCATGAAATACAGCACAATTGTCCACATGGCATATCACTCGTCTTCCCTTCCACCTAGGTCCACAATGAAGAAGGGCCTGCTCTACTGCTCTCATCTCCTTCATATTGATGTGTTCATTTGCATGGGTTAGGCTGAGTGGGAGGGCAATGGAAAAAGCAGATCCAGGCTTTGGGTGAACCGGCATTGCCATGTGGCCAGTAGAGTGTCCACCGCGAAGTTCACTTTGGTTGATATAGAAAGCCCCTTGGCCTTTACTGCTAGCAGCATCTGACCCTATCGCAATTGTCTCTCTTGACTCTTTCCTAATTCATCACTCCGGTACCACTCCCAGGACCTTGAGCCACCACCTGAGGTCCTTATGCGCTTCGCTCGATATTCATCTCCAGTGGTCCGCTGCTCTGTTGGGAAGTAGAGTTGCATATTATACAGACGGCGGAGGAATGTATGACCGAGAGGGACAACTACTGCCACAATGTTGAGATACCCGGTGATCTTTTCAAGGTCTACTAGAGACAAGCTTGTATGGTCTGCCGCATATTGCACAAATTGCTAGGCTTTAAGTAGCTTCTTCTGTGGTAGCCCAATTACCTTTCTTTCTGTATCTATCTCAATGCCGCCAAAGCTAGTGGCAGTTCCATGTTTGTTCTTGGATTCCTTGATAGTGAGCCTGACCTGGGTGCAGGTTTTATCGAATATTGTGCTATAGATATTGGTATCTGCTGTAGGGGGAAGTACAATCAGGAAATCGTCAAGGTAATGGAGAATCTTTGCCCGTAAGCCATGTTGCTGTAACTTGTACTCTAGAATCCAGTGAAAGATCTCTGCAAAGAGGTTGAATATGTAAGTTGCGGTGCGGAGGCCAAAAGGTAGGAACTGTTCTTCGTAGTAGAGACCATCCCAGTAGAAGCCAAGGAGGGGAGTATCCAGAGGTGAAACAGGAATATGACGGAAAGCGCTTTTGAAGTCATGCTTTACTAGTAGGCATCTATCTCCAAACTCTTGGATAGCCAAGACTGTCTCACTAATCGTACTATAAGAGATTGTTCTGTATGGTTCGGAGATGCTGCTATTTATTGATTCTGAGGTATTTGCAGGATGTGAGAGGTGGTGGATTCCCCGTTTGGTACGGTTTGACTTGTCTGTTAAACCCAAGGGTGATGCAGTAAATTGTGCAGGAAGGGAGTTGAAAGTCTTGTACTGTTTTATTCATTGTTTCTTGAGTTCAGCTTGGACTTCAGCAGTTACTATATCTGGGAAATCTAATGCCGAGGACAGGTTGGGGTGGATAGCAATCAAGCTTCATCGGTTCTCATATCCAATTCATGCACCAAACTGGCAAATTCCCAGAATTGAATTTATTACAATCTTCTCTGAATAGTCTGTTGTGAGCTTTCTCCAATCATTTTGGTTAAGTTACCCTGCTGGCATTTTAGAAGAATAAGGGGTAAAAAGCATGTATTGTAGGGTGGTATTTGGACGGGCAGGAGGTCTGTCGACCTGGAAAGTTGGAAGGCTTAGGCAGCTTGCGGCTGGCAGACTTGGGCAGCTTAGAGTTGTAGGGAGTGAACTACTTGCGGCTGCGGGACTTGGACAGCTTGCAGCTGGGAGACTTGGACAGCTTGCCACTGGGAAACTTGGATAGCTTGCGGCTGGGAAACTTGAATAGCTTGCCGCTGGGGAACTTGGACAGCTTGTGGCTGGGAGACTTGAATAGCTTGTGGCCAGGGAACTTGGACAGCTTGCGGCCGGTATCACCAACTGGGCAGTTGGTATGGTAGATGGTTCTTGAAAGAGGTCAGCAAATATGTAGAACAATTGGATTTTGTGAAATTTTATGGAGGACATGCATTTTCCAGGTGAAATGAGGGTCGAAAAAAGGGGGGGCTCAAGAAAATTAAAATTAAAATAAAATAAAAGTAAAAGAAAATAAAATGAAAAAAGGCAGCTAACGTGGGTGGGGTCCCATGCGGGGCAGATGAGAGGGGACTGAGGTTCCCTAAGTGCATTGTATGGATTTGTCATTGTGACTACACATTAGACATATGTGCTGATGCCGGCAGTATGCAGAGTGGCATTCACGAAGGTTCCAGTTTCGGCATACCTGAGGGGTATTTTGTCCTACCCTACTGGTAACAGCAATGGTGGTAGAGGTATAACCGTTATTGTTGTATTGGTTATTCCTGCGATTGGAGTATCTGTAAAGGTAACCAGGTATTGTACTACGTTGAGGAAATGCTCGTATAGAATAGCCTTCACGAATCAGTAGCTCGTAGGCCCACTGTGGGAAAGGCGCAAGGCAGTTCTGGATTGATACCCAAGGTTGTTTTGGGATGTGGAGGTGAGCAAAGCATCTCGACACGATGAGTTCACGATCGATTTGCCGCTACTCGTTTGGGTAGTATATGCTCTTCCCAGAGGCCACCTGCTTTCTGTGAAACCAGAAGTGATACGACTTGACCCCATCCCATGTGTACTTTTCCAAGAGGTTATATAGGGTCATTGTGTAAATGAATAGGGCAATAGCCAGCTCACCAGGCAGTGCCTGGGGGGCTAGTTTCACCAAAATCCCTCTATATGCCGCTCACGCTTTGAAGAACCCATTCATTTTGTACTCGCTTTCCTTGCCACCCCTCTCGCTCTGTTGAAACTCAACACCGCCGATGCTAATTGTTGGCTGTGATTCCGCTCGTTCCTTTTCAGTGGCTAGGAGATGGTAGATATTTGTAGGTTTGAACCGATTCTCAATTATTTGTGTAAGGATGCTGCGTTCTACCCCTGGGAAGAGTGACTCTACTGACTCTGTAATACTTGATATGCTCTCCCAGGCTTCCGCTGTAAACGGGTGGGTAGGGTGGTACCTACCAAGGGCTCTAGGTTCTGCCATAGTGCCCTGCTCTGTTTCCTGCTCTGCACGGAGGTGAGCCAACTGATTTTCCAGCTCAGTAATCTATAGACCTGTCAGGGTGGTAGACCTGTCAGGGTGGTAGACTGTCGCTGGGTGGCTAGGTGTGGCAGTTGAGAAGGGTTGGTTGGGGTCGGAGGTGTTGGGTGTTGGTTGCTTGAGTTCAGCTGGAGGACAACGCGGTTGATAATGCCTTCTTCATGTGACTGAAGGAGTTTGCAGATATCATTGATATTTATTGCTGGCTGAGGTGGGGGGTTATGGCTGTTATGTCGCATGAGTCATTCTGCACTCAGGGTATTGCTTAAGGTAGAGAGGGGTGAAGTAGATGGCGTACATCTTGCTGGCTCGGCGTAATGTCGCTGAATATATTTTGCAAGGAGTCCAGGTACTCGCTGGGTTCATCAGCTCTGCTATTGCTGGCGGAGACCTCTGTATCAGTATTATTAGAGGAACGATTGTTGTCTGGAAGGATATGGGAGGTGCAGCGCAAGTTGTGGTTGCTAGGAGTATTTTTCCGGATTCTTCCTACTCCCGGGGTCCCGGGGGTGTCTCTTACACTTGCACTCCTGGGAGTGCCTCTTACCCCTGCACTCCCAGGAGTGTGTAACAATCCTACACGGGTGTGGTTATTTATGCAACAGGTAACGAATTACTTACGTAGGTTTTATTAGACTATCCTTATCGTCCGTGCTCGTTCTTGAATATCCAAGAGAGTATTCTTCTTTCCGAGATTAACTTATAATCTCTTCTTCGTTGGTAGACTATCTTATAGTCTTCGTATCTCGCACCAATGTCTTATTGGGGAGAGGTGTAGAGGGAACCTCTTCGTAACTCACCCCAATGTCTTATTGGGGAGAGGTGTAGAGGGAACCTCTTCGTAACTCACCCCAATGTCTTATTGGGGAGAGGTGTAGAGGGAATTTCTTCGTATCTTTAATAAAGTCTTGATTGCTCTGACGCTAAGAGCTCGGGTGCTTGCATACAAGCGAAAGGTAAAGATAAAGGTAAAGTTATATTGTAAGAAAGTACTTAGATGATCGCGTGAAGATCCTATATCTACAGCCCGTCGCGATCCTTTATATAGGCCTCTTCCCGCAACAACCCTGACCCTGGTGACTCATACCTATGAGTCACACGATCATGACTCATAATGAGTCATACCCGAAATCCATCAGATGACTCCTATGAGTCACTGCGCAACATACCATAAACCAATCATAAAACATAAAACATGTCAGGTGCGCAAAGCGCGCCACCAGCGTAAAACTCGTGACTCATAATGTGAGTCACGCGCAAAAGTCATTACATCATTATGACTCACAATCGTGAGTCATAGAAACATCAACCAATCATAACATAACGATGACACGCAAGTGCGAGTCATGTGAGAACTATGAGTCAACTGACTGCATATCGTGAAACATAAACATACCTTATGACTAATAACTATTAGTCATGTGGAATCTGCCTTGCTTAGTCACGATTTGTGACAGAGTGCCTCTAACCCCTGCACCCCCGGGAGTCCTCCTGGCTCCTGGGAGTGCCCCTTCTTCCACGTGTTGCCACTCTTCTATGTGGCATATTTCAAAAAGCTCTGGGTAGTTCACGGTAACCTGCAAGGAGAAGAAGCGAGGATAATAAAAATACTCGCTGTGGAGGAAAAACAAAAAACAAAGAACGCGAGCTGTAGCGAGCTGGAAGATGAGAAGGCGAGTTGTGGCGAGCTTCGAAGTCTCCCACTCCCAGGAGAACCAGGCTCCTATATATGCAGGTGGCTCCCGAGCCCTTCGGTAGCGAGCTATGGCCTCCGGGTGCAGACGCGACTGGCTATACCTTTTTCCACCACCACCGAGCCATATTCCATGCGCTTTGCCCAATTGGCAATCGGTTGTTTCAACCCGGCATCAAATTTTGGCTGATTCTTAGAGACATTGTGCAGTGAGAGAGGGTGATGAAGATGGGCACTTTTGGTGTCAAAAGGGCATCGGACGAAAGGTTTTGTCCTAGTACTGTACATCGCTTCATAGACTATCCATTCCTTTTCTTAACAAACCACACCTAATTGGCAGTTTCCCTCGTATTTCACGTCACTCATATGGTAGTCTGTAAAGGCCAGTGTTATACAAAGCCAAGTGTGGAGGCTACAAGAAAAACAAAAATCTCACTACAATGTAGTACTACATTGATAAATAAATTGCCTTATTTAGTGTTAGATCTACAAAATCAGCATTTCCAGAAATCGAACCCAACAGTTCACTCGGACCTGGTTTACCTGCAAAATCCTTATTCCTACTGCTACCCTTACTGATTCCCTTGAGGGTAGCACTGTATATACAGTGCCGATGTCCTGAGTCAGGCAAGTAGTAAAAACCTCCACCTCACAACTGTTCTCAGAATCATGGAGAAATTGGAGATCAATAAAATTAGTAGCAGTGGTAAAAGCTTGTCATAAGCTCCGTGGGGCTTGAAGGGATTCCGGATCTTCGGTAGTAGGATTCCTTGAAGGATGCAGAATTGGTACCAATAGTAGGAATTGCTAACTCGGTTGCCCTTCCGGAGTTGGCATGTTCGGATTAAGGAGGGCTTGACATCGAAGATGTGTACAGTACTACCATTATTTCCTTCTCTCTTTCCTCTTCCCCAGCCCACTCCATGACTCTATCTAATCCCCCTCTGATTCAGAGCTGATTCAGGAGCAGAGGCATCCTGATCTTGGATTGTGTATTCTAAATGTACCATGGGGTTCAGGAGGGATAATAAAATGACATGATGGAGTCCAAAGGTTTGATTCACGGACAGATAAAAATGCCTTGATGTCGCGATTTAAGTATTTTTGTTTTTTTTGTGCATAGCGTCACACTACTGTGAACGACGCGAAATAGAAAGGTTAGCTGGCTATTAGGGCCGAGGGTGAGAAACTCCGGGAGGGGAGCCTCTCGATAGCCGAAGACAAAGAGGGGACCACCCCCCTGATGCGGTGGATACGGCAGGGTACTGTCAGGCCCTCTGGGACTCCGAGTGTTCCTTTGCTGGGTAATAGCAACTTCTGAAGAGAGAGGGAAAGTTGGCCTACTTGTAACAATCCCATAGCTGCAGGAAAACGAGATAAATGTCAAAGAAAGAAGAGATGAAAGTCGACCGAAAAGGGGGTGCGGTTGATGATTACTCCCTTCTCGTCTTCCCTCCTTAAATCCCTCTTTATCTATCGTACTAGTATACTGCTACTAAATTTACTGTATCAAAAACATATACGATGTTTACCGAGTTGCCGCGCAATTGCCCAAGAGCCACCCTGGTGCCCGACAGTACCACAACGGTTTCGTTTTCACGCTAAGATGTCAAAACAAAGTGGCGAAATACGCGAGCTCCTTCGGGTATCTCCGTGCAGGGTTTTGATCACACCAAGATGAAACGCCCCTAATAAAGCCTAGTTATGAACAGAAAAAGAACAGGAAGATTGTAACTCTTCTAAGTCTGGTAAGCTAGAGTTAACGCAATCTTACTATTCCTTTTTTGTTCAGTCTTATACGTCATCCCCTCGGATAACACCATCCACACAAGGGAAGTGACACGATACTCCTACACCGGTATTCGAAAGAGGCCCAGGGCCCTGTGCTTTTTCTACTCCGCTATATGCAACTGCGCGTGTTTGCTAAAGGGCAATATCATTTTCTGGACTGTTGAAACGATGGAAAATTTTGTGCCCCCCTGCAGCGTCTAGGTACAGGTCAATAGTTAAGTTTATTAACTACCATCGATTCGCAGATATACAAAGGAAGCATGAGACGCCTCTTACGCAGAAAATTCTGAGCGCTAAGCTATCTAGTAGTGTGCGATGTTTTAGGAGCTGTTGGCGCGACGTACTGTAGTTTGGCTTTCAACCCATGGATGTAACTTCCCAACCATCGTGAAAGACTTTCAAGCCATGATTGGCAGTCTCGGCCCTTTATTTCTTTTTTCCCGCAATCATAGAGTCGTGACATAGCAAATTTTCAAATCACGTAGTACCCAACAGCCTGTCAATGGGTGAAAAAGGCCCCACAACTGCTAAAACTACCCTATCAAATCACCATGGCCCACATCTCTAAACCCCAACAGGTTTAACTGAGCATGCCCACAGAACAACATCGCAAGAGGGACTAGTGTTTTCCAGACACGGTATAGGTTATTTAAGCTGAGCCCGTTAGATCTTATTAACTGCTATTCGTAACCCCGTTAACCTGCACTGCTAAGCCCAATAGTTTAGACAGTTATTTCTCTCAAGATCCCCGATGGTGGCTTTAGCGAGTAAACAGGGTAGCACCAACACTATCGCAATACTGTACCAGGGACTCAATCGGATCGCGAAGAATTTAGTCTAACCTTTTAACTGGGAGGCACAAACCTAAAGACCCCGTTGCAACAAAGCTTACAAAAAGCACCTTTTATTGTAAGCCTAGGGAGCACTCTTGATGTGGTATGCCCATGTAGCAGGGGAATTGCGGGGTATCCACAATTCTTTAATCTTTCGAAGATTTTCAAAAAAACCAAAAAAAAATCAAACTACAACCAATGGGAGGAGGCATGGTATTCGAGCTATAAATTGATGTATCAAAAAATTCTTCTTTTGGGGACACACTGTCCATAGCTGAAAGCAGTAGTTTTGGGGGTATAGCTAGCAATTCCCCAAAGCTTTCTTTACCAGATTAATACGTGTAATATGGTAGAGGGGATAGCGAATAAGGACAATGAACAGCCTAAGCAAGTTTGAAATTTGGTGCTGCGTTTTTAGCCCCTTGCTCACTGTCCCCTCTGTTTGCTGTCCTGTCTCATATGTTAGAAAGTGATAGGACTGAAGGGAGGAGGATTTGGATACATGATGGAGCATGGAGCACGAAGCTACACAGCCGGAAGTTGAAACTTCACCTCACTGACAACAGACATGTTCTAGGCGGCAGCTGTCATGGGTATCGTGGCAGAGTTAATTTTTGATTCTTGACCGCTGGGCCAAGACCAGGCCACGAATGAGCCATCCAGCACATAGAAAGGAGTTTTGGCCAGGCAAACCCGTAATCGGAGTACGTGCGGATGTGAAATCCCGACTTTTGCAACTAGATCTCTCAAACTAGAAAGTGTAACGCTACGATCTGATTTATCCTTCTGCTGAACGTGGCGGTGGCTTTTATAAACTTGTCCACCAGATTCTATTGTAAACCCATGCTAGTAGATCGGAAACTAAGAAACTGACTCCCCCTCCCCCTCCCCCACACCCTCTATTACAAAAGCAAGATAGATCTCCTACCGTATTGCAAGTGATTTGCATAAGAGAACAATTCTCGGGACGTCTAAGTTTCCTATTTTAGTGGGGACGGGAGAAAATATAACCAGCAAAATAAAACAACGCCCTAATGAGAGAGGAAAGTCAGACCTCCTCAGACCTGTTGCCTTTTATTTAAGCTACCATAACACAGCAGACACGAATCCTGCTACTTCACTAGAGCCTCCCTTAACCCCCGGGCCCCCAGTAGGATCCGTTCCCCGGTCATCACAGACGCTACGCAATTGCTATCCTCACTCTAGTAAGAAGGCAAGAAATTATTACTCTATCTCTCCACTAAACTCCGTGCCACTAGGGCAAGATGGACTACCTAGAAATGAGCCATACTGCTCCGCTGAGGACTCACTCAATCCCCGAGCCCTCGGCGGGATCCATTCCCCAACCACCACAGGGGCCGCCCACGTCTCCTTCCCTCACTAAGGAATCAGGCGACCTCTTCCATGGTTGGAAAACTATCGGTGAACAACAAGGGTTTTACGATGAGGAGGGTTTCCTATATCCAAGCTGCGGGCTCGAGAACGGAAAACCAGAAGACAGAAAAGAGGACGATGTCGTGATTTTTAACTGTCTCTTGAGCCGCTCAGATGGGGATCCTCCAGTTGAAGGGAGAGGTCCTTCCTCCAGAAGCTTTGGTGAAGACCGCGATTTGTTCTTTCAAATGCCCAAGGATAGGCTCATAGAGACGGAACAATTTAGCGAGGTAATTAGCCCGGGGGAGGATCCCGGACGAATACAGTCACAGGCACGTTTGGGCGTCATGTAAGTTCACCTTCCAAACAACTACTTTCTCATTCCCTATTTATGCTATGAGCAACGCTACGCCGGATGTGGCTTCTATGAGACTCGGATTTATCATCTAAATGCTAATATTTGAGGGGATTTTTTTCAAGTGACTTTGCCCAATGTTATGATACATCTGTAAGTTGCTTCGGCGCCCAGTAGGAATTTTGGCTTTTAAAGCAATTTCTTACTAAAAGTAGGATGACCATCTACTGAATTCGATGGCGAAAGAGCTCCACCTTCCAAATCCAGCTACCTTCAGGGAGGCACATTCGAAAAGAGTTCTTGCCTTCCCTGGTCGTGGAAGGTTTAGAACAGGGCTTTCATTAAGGGTACCCCCCGAAAACCCGTCGGAGTTGGGCAAGCCAGGTCCATTGAAAGATAGAATCGCCCTTTTCCTATCATTCCCGTATTTCGGGATATCTAACAGCAGTACTCCATTAGGTCCAGAAAGCGAGAGCATTGAACTCTCAGATTTCAAAAACCTAGGAGTCGATGTTCCTGACCACCGTGCCGTGGCGAGTCCAAAAAACAAAGATATCCGAGGGACACTAGTGCATCAGGCGCGATATATGATATTTGATAACCGTAAGCTTTAATTTCCCCCCACCGTTGATCTAAACATTGTTGCTAAATAATTTCCGAAGGCACAATGGCGACATTTCGATCTAGGGAGGACGGAGCTAAAAACCAAGTCCCACTTCACCACTTTCAAGAGCGTATCAGCGCCTTTCATGCAATGGTTCAGATGATTGCAAACCGCATGAACTCAGAATTATGGATATTGGGAAAACTTCAAGCTTCTCTCTACAAACTAGTTAGTCCATTCTCCCCTTTGGCTAAAGAAGTCTAGGATTAATTTTTGAGGATGATTAGGAGGAGGATTTCGACAAAATAATATCAGATGCAAAAACTTACGAGGGTAGTCAAGGAATAAAGGGAATTCCCTCTGAGGAACTGCCATCGCTAGAATTACGGCAAGGAGTGCGTCTCACAGAGGAGGAAGGACTCAAGCCAAAAGAATATTATGAGTCGCCCCGGGAGAGCAATTCTCAGATGAGAAATCACAGGAGAGTCCAAGACTCCATCACCTCGCTTAACGGGATTTCGGCAAGTTTGCTTTCTGCTATCAGTGTGGCTGAGAGGCAGATTGCCATTCTCCAGGATCTACAGGATCTATTTTTGGCGAGCTGCCGAACAAAAATTAAAGACTACGAGAAGGGATACCCACTCCGCCAAAACCCTTTCTACAGGAATATTGCCCCAATCCCTATCCTTTCGGAAAACTCCGAGAAAATATGGCCTAATACCTTAGACGCTATTGACAAGGTGGTTGAGGGGAGGAAATGTTTCATTGAGAAAGTCAAGGAGTTGGTAGGGAGTATGGAGAATCGGAGAAAATTTGTATGCTTTCCACATCTGAGTCTCTAGTAAGAATGCTAACGACTAGACAGCTTTCTGTATACTTGAAGTCTGATCAGGCCAAAGCAGCCCCCCCGGAGGGAATGGGTCGAGATGCAGCGGACTCAATGAGGAGCAGTGAGTGCATTCTCAAGGACATCTATGCCCTAATTGTGCGGCAAGGGCGTGCAGTAGATGGTTTCACCCTCATGAATTTATTGTTCCTTCCTCTCAACTTTTGTGCCACGGTATTTTGCCTCCCATCCGCCATATAATTACCCACTGACAAGGAACTCTCAGTATTATGGCATGCAGACAATAGCGGAATTCGGTGGTGGTAAAATCACCCTACTAGAATTCTGGTTGTCCACAGCCCCTCCAGTTGTTGTGATACTCCTACTGGGGGTGGTAATCATCATGTGGAAACCCCCCCTTACGGTAGAACTCAGAACCCTTCTGGAAATTGGATTATCTAGGTCTCCTAAGAAAAGGATCCGTGACCCAGAGGACGCCAATCCCCCAAGAACCTGCCCCAACTCGTTTTCGGTGGCAAGAGCAGCCCCAGATTGGCCTAACTTGCAAGATCAGGCCCCAACCGATCTACCCCTGCCTCGCCCAGCAGGGGGAAGCCGAGGATAAAGAATTGACTGCCCATTTTGCTCTGGAATATTACGATTAAAGGATACAAGTGCGGGGGGAAAGGAGACTTTTTATTTCTTCAACTGTTATTTTTACACCCTAGTTTTTTATGCTGTTTGATGGGATGATGAGATGACTTATGGGATTGTATATATTATCACTAACTGTAATTAGGCGGAGGTGTGTATATTTTTTTTACATGTATGGATGCTACCAAGGATGCTGGCAAGGATGAATTTCGTATTATACGGCGTCATGTATTCATTTTTTTTACACAGGATGCTATTATCAGCCCCCCACGACAGCCGTGCATGAGTACGGATTGTATTATATATAAGGTTAAGGGCCTGTTCGGCAACACCATGAATGTTTTCAGAATCTTATCTAATTAGAGAATATCTTCCACTCGACCTAAATCTCATGACCGGTATGGTCTGGACTCAGCCACAGCAAGCTCAGGCGCCTCTACTAGTACTGTACACGATGCCACCAACACCGGGGCAAAAGTCTGACGAGCCACCCCTTGGCTCCACAAGACCCCAACAAAGAGGCCGCACGACCGTAAATCAACCGTAAAAGAAGGGATAAATGGTGGCGTAGCGTCCATGAAAGACCGAAGTTTCCTCTATCCCCGCAGACAGAAGAGCATTCGGGCCAAACCGACTACCCGTGGGTCACAATTTCGAGTAGGAACTCTATTCTCGATAACCACGAGCTCCAATGAACGGCGCTGACCCTCCCCCGAGCGCGGAAAACACTGTATCGCCCCGTCCTCCCATGCCCCAGTGCCAGGACGATCCAAAGAGGAGACCGAACCTGGACTTTATCGGTGGGAACGAGCAACACATGCCCGAATCCCAAAGACAAGAAGCCATCGTAAAAACAGCTCCAAGGGCGTTAAATGGGTGATCCCCCCTTCATCCTACAAGTCACCCCCTCCCTCACCGAAGCACAGGAGAAAAGCACGTCGGTGGTGGTTGTGGTATGTGACGATAACGATGTGGATGCTCAATATGCGATACAGGAAGCTCTCTACTACCGGTGGTAGCTCAGACTAAATACAGATAGAGAGTGCGCAAACACATAAAACGAGAAAAACCCACACACGGAAATGACGATCCTAAACTGGTCGCCCCCCAAACTAACTATCATACCCTAACAACTATGGGATGGGATTCCAGCTCTCAGGAGGTTCGTCTTAAATAAACCATACCCCGTCTAAAAAAACTCTTCCTCCTCAGGGTACTTTTGACTTTGGTTGGGCTAGGGAGGGGCCCCGAATGCTGGAGTAGGGATTTAATCTCTCCAAGGGACAATATTAACCAGATTAGAGAAGTTTGAAAGGAAAGAGAACCCAGGTGAGTACAGCACCAGGATTATCGCAGTACCGATATTGCAGGTTAACCACACTCAACAAAACTGTGAGGAATTGAGTCTAACATTTAATAGGGTTCAGCATGAACTTCGCACGACAAGGGCTAACCGTGGTATATGATACTCGCAATGTTTGCGCTAAATAAAACTTTTTAAAGAGGGTAAAGGAAGCACAAGAAACTTTGAAATTTCAATATCTCACTAGATAGTTAGTTCTATTTGCCTTAGTGGTTACTACAAGATTGAATGGCCCTCATCGACGGTCTCCCCAGCCACCCGGACACTTTGAGACAACATTTTCCCGCACTCAAATCGATTCGTTGGATGACGTCCTACGCCACCCCCCCCCCCCACCTGGACCACTAAACCCAAGTAAGAAGCTTTCAAGTCATTTACTTGGATGAACTGTTGCTACGTGCTGATCACTACTCGTTTCCTCGTAAAAATCCACCATTAGCATCTGTCCGGGTGACCTGGGAGGCCGTCTATAAGCAGCTCAGGACTAGTAGGCGCAAACCCGAAGCTTGCCTGGTGACTGATCTGGCAAACAGCGACGTTTGGGCCTGTAGAGTAGCCTTGGCGTGAAATGCCTAATTAGAGGGCGGCTTGGGGGGGTCTACTACGTCTTAACAATCCAAAGATTTTCAAAATAAAAAATAAAAAAATCTAGGGGGAAGAGAGAACTCATAGCATTCGATCCACAAATTTACGTAGCCGAATTTTTTTGGGGGCGGGGGCGGGGGTTGTCTTTAATAGCTTAAAATGATGTGAATTGAATTTGGACTGTACGAGTACAGTACAGCCGCACCTCGTTATCCCAGATGACCAAAATCCAAAGAATCTGTCCGGGACAACGAGTGATCGGGGATAACAGGTCAAGTTTTGCTATGAAATATTTTTGAATTCACAGCATATCATTCGGGACAGCGAGGGATCCGCATTATCGAGAGCCCGGACAGCGAGGTTTGACAGTAGGTAGTTTCTCCTTTTTTTTTTTCCTCTCCACAAAGTGGCTTTATTTGTGCATGTATTGCCTGGACACTATCTCGTGTCGTGGGGATTTGGAGGGTTGTGCGATGGCGCAAACTCTTGCAACTTGATGCCAACAACGATAGTTGTGAGACAATGAACGAACAGCCCTGCCAAGTTTGAGGTTGCCACCAGATGTTAGCTCCTGATTAGCTGTCCCCCCCGTTCGGTGCCCTACCCTCTATGTCAAAGAGTGATAAGACGGAAGGGGGAAGGATAAAATTTGGGCACATGGTCAAGTATGGAGCACGTAGCAGCACAGCCTGGAGGATCATGGATGGAAGCCGAGAGCCAAAACTTCAGGGCAGGGCGTTGACAGCAGACAAGTGCAAGACAACAGCCGTCATGGATATCGTGGCCGAATTATTTTCGGTTCTTGATGGTTGGGCCTGAGCTAGGCCACGACTGAGCCATTTGTCATGGAGAAGAGAGCTTGGCGAGACAAACCTGTAACCGGAGTGCATACGTGCAGGCTGAGGAAATTCTGACTTAGGTAATCTGTCATATTGGACCAGGGGGGTAACATTTCTATCTGATCTACCCTCTCGCTCCATATGATGGCAAACCTGTTTAGGAGACTCTGGGTTCTGTCAATAGCAAACCATTTTTTTGTTGTCTTAGAAACTTCGCTAACCTATATTTTATAAAATCACAGTATGTCACTCGTGGGCCGTTCTTTTAGTCTGAACTAAGAGCACCTGCACATCTCAACCTCCCCCCCCAAAATGTGCCTGCCTTTATAGACTACCGTGGAAACTCAAATAATAGAACAGTGCTATGTAGTCAAGAGTTCCCTGCTTTAGAATAGGGGTGAAAAACGGAGCAAAAAAAAGCACTACTCAGCTCCTCCGTAAGCCATAAATAAAAAAAAGGAAAACACCAGACTCTACCGGGGGAGGCAATTCCAAGGACATAGCATACAATTCCACCATTTAAGTTTTTACGGTAATAGCTTCATAAAAACAAAGGTCACCAACACCCCCACCAGCTTGCAACCAACAATAGAATACCTTACTCGAGTAGGACCTCGTACAGTACTGTACTCGAGTACGCACACTACACATACCTCCCGGCCGATCAGCTTCATGCGCAGAATTGGGTTTCCAGTGTGGGCCCTCTCCCCTTCTCTCTCTAGGACGGAGGTGGTTGGTTTTGATAGCTGTCCTAGTGTTACAGATCGTTCTGGAGCTCTGCAGATGGTTCAGGCACGGGAGATTGTTTAACAATGGATTACAAGTAGACCAACATATTTTCCCTTTGTTATCGTAGGAATACAAAATTAATTGCGCAGTCAAGATCGATGGCAACTGAGCCCTCCTCATCATGGCGTCCCTCAGAATTGTACTCGGGGTAGGGGCGAAGTACCTGTATTGGGACTGACAGGGAGTTTGCATGGGAGTGAAACAGAGGCAGAATGGCGCAGACCCCCAACAAAAAGTATCAACACTTACCGAATACCGGTATTGCTTAACTAGGTGTGAGATTTAAATTCAACACTCACCGAAACACCCAGCTCTATCCTCACTCGTAAAATAACGTAATCAGGTTTGGATAACATGCTACCCAATACCGGTACTTTGCCCCTAAGTTACCCGAGCACTCGAGCACAGCGCTCCGGCTGCCGTGGGGTCATATGCCTGGATTTGCGGTGATATTGTGCGTGGACAAAATTAACCGAACACCCCTGCGAGTGTTGCAACCCATCGCTTCCGGGCTCCCACAAAATCATTACCCCTCAACAGGCACCTCATAATGCCTTCTCTTTTTTTATTAAGGTTGATTGATGGTATCCCTTGGGCGGTCTGAAACAGTCAAAAATGGTCCCAGGCACACTAAGCCTGTCGCCAGGTTGATTCGAGCTTTGTGATTTGCTGAGGATAGTTAAACTCGCTAAGTGCTGAGTCATTTGAGCTCATGGAAGACCGAAAATCAGTTTTTATGACCAAGATCAGCTGACTTTTGCCAAATCTGGCTTGAATGTGCCTGGGACCATTTTTGACTGTTTCAGACCGCCCAAGGGATACTAAGTACTGATTGCTGCCATGTATTTCAATTATTTTTACTTATTTTTTTTTGGTTGGGTTGGGGTGGTTGTGTCAAGGAGGTTGACAACATCACGTCGAAAATTACGAGAGTTCGTTGATCGGTTAATTTTGTCCTTGCACAATATCATTGCAAATCCAGGGATCGGACCCAGGGCGATGAGATGAGGAGAGTGCGTTGTTGTCAAAATTTGGTGCGCGGCTGGTTTTGTCAGCGCACAGGCCCCCCCTTAACCATGTTCACCCAATTCCCACCCTCAAAAATCCTATGCGCCGGATAGGTTTATCTAGGACAAATTTATTGAATTAATCCTGTTCACGGACTAACCTTGGTGTCCGGGTATTTACATATTTATATTTTTCCCTATTTCCATCATGATGGGGTTAGTGGGGGAACGCTGTCGTTGTGGTCGCAGTCTCCCGGGTTCGTTGATGCGAGGTTAGTTTTGTCAAGGCACAACACCACGAGAATGTAAGGATGAATAAGGATATGTAGCGAAATGCAGAGATAGGTGTGGTGATTCATGAAGAGATCAGGGAGTGCTATTTGTGTTTTACTTATACACCTGTCGTCACCGGTACTTTAATTTGGAGACAGGGTGCCAATCAACGAATGGGCAGAACGAAGTGTGCGTGGTGGAAGCTACCCCATACTCATCCTGTAAAGTGCCTAGATTCCAAATGCAAATTTGCATACCGCAAGAACTCACGAAAGTCGGTATGCAGCCAAGGCCATCGTGCAAGGATTGTGGCCAATCGGAGGGCAAAATTGTCGCCATGGTCCATGTGCTGGCCAATTAGAGTGCGACAATCAGTGATCCTGCATACCGACTTTCGCGAGTTTCTGCGGTACCCTATTAGCTACTAATGTGCTACCCTTAATTCTCACATTGGCGCTCCTCTAGGTTGGCCGATGCCCCGAGCTCGTGCCGTGCGCAGGTGGGCTCAGGGGGCGCGGGGATTTTGGCCTAAGCAGAGGTGAGTTGCGCTGCGCGTGTCTCGACGGGGCTGAAAAATCTTTATAAGAACAGAGTTTTCCGACCAAGTATAACCCCGTGCTAGCAAAAAACCTAGGAAACTGTCTCCCTATCCCGCTCCCAAACCCCATGTTGCTCATGCAAGATGGACCACCTGGGCACGAACTCTACTGCTCAGCTAGGCCCTCACTCAGCCCCCGAACCCTCAGCAGGATCCATTCCCCAATCATCTCAGCGGCTGTTACCGCCTCCTGGCCTCACCAAGGGATCACTCGACCACCCCCATGATTGGATAACTATCGGCCAACCACAAGGGTTTTACGATGAGGAGGGTTTCCTGTACCCGAGCTGCAGCCTCACGAGCGAAAAACTAAAAGATAGAAAAGGGGACGATGTCGTGATATTTAACTATTCGCTGAGTAGAGTGGACGGTGATCCTCTAATCGAGGGGAGCCCTCCTTCCTCCGGAAGCTTTGGTGAAGACGATATATTCTCCCAAGTGCCCAAGGATAGGCTCATAGAGTCGGACCAATTTAACCAAATAATTAACCCTACTATGGAGCCTCGACTGATACAGTCACGGGCACGGTTAGGGATTATGTAAGTTTACATTCCAAGGAGCTACTTTCTCATTCCCCATTTATGCTACGAGGAATATACCTCGCTGGATATAACTAGCTGGCGTCTGTGAGAGTGGAATTTATCCTCTAAATGCTAATATTTGAAGGGCCTTTCTCAAGAGACTTTCCTCAATGTTATGATGCATATGTAAGTTGGAACAATGCCCAATATTTATTTTGGATTTTAAAGCAATTGCTTACTGGAAGTAGGATAACAATCTACTGAATTCGCTGGCGAAAGAGCTCCACCTTCCAAATCCAGCTACTTTCCGGGACGTCCATTCAAAAAGAGTTCTAGCTCTGCCTGGTTGTGGGAGGTTTAGGACAGGCATTTCATTACGGGTGCCCCCCAAAAACCCATCGGAGTTGGCCAAGTCATGTTCATCGCAAGAGAGAATCCCCCCTTTTGTATCATTTCCATATTTCGGGAAATCTAGCGGTAGTATTCAGTTGGGTCCGGAAAGCGAGAGCGTTAGGCTCTCAGATTTCAAACACCTCAGAGCTGACACTCCCGGCCGCAGTGCCGTAGTGACCGTGGGGGGGAAAGACCATACTGCGGAGATATTGGTGCATCAGGCGCGATATATGGTGTTTGATAACAGTAAGCTTTCCTTTTTTGCCCATTATTTACCCAAACACCGTTTCTAAGTAATTTCTAAAGATACGATGGCGATATTCAGATCTAAGGAGGACAGTTCCAAAGATCGAGTCCCACTACACCGCTTTCAGGAGCGTATCGGCGCCTTTCATGCAATGATTGATATGATTGCGAATCATATGGACTCTGAACTATGGGCATTGGGGAAATTTCAAGGCTTCTTGTGCGAACTAGTTGGTCTATTCTCTCCTTTGGTCAAATGAATCTGGTATTGATTTTTGGTGACCATCAGGAGGAGGATATCGACCGACTGATATCAGATGCAAAAATCTACGAGGATGGTCAAGGAACGAAGAGAATTCCTGATGAACCGCTACAGGTAGAATTACCACTGAGAGCGACCATTCCTGGGGAGGAAGAATCCAGATGGGAGGAGAAATATCGGCGAGCAAGGCAGAACAGGATTCAGAAGAGGAAGCAGCTCAGAGTCCAAAGGCTCCTCACCGCCTTTAACAGTCTTTCGGCAGATTTGTTCGCTGCTATAAGCGTGGCTGAACGACAAATTTCTGTTCTCCAGGATTTACGCTACCCATTTTCGATAAGCGGCCAAACAAAAACTAAAGACTACGAGAAGGAATACACACTTCCTCAAAACCGCTTCGACAAGAAGGTTGCCCTAATCCCTATCCTCTCGGAAAACCCCGAGCATATATGGCCGAATACCTTAGACACTATTGACGAGGTGGTTCGAGGGAGGAAACTTTTCATTAAGAAAGTCAAGAAGTTAGCGGAGAATATGGATATTCGGAGAAAAATTGTATAATTCCCACAGCTCAGCGTGCAGCAAGAATGCTAACGACTAGACAGCTTTCTGTATTCCTGAAGTCTGATCGGGCCAATCCAGCACTGTCTGCGATAAATACAATGGGACTCGCCGAGGGCGCTCTTGAGGAGACCCGTGCCGAAAGTGTGCACCAAGGGAGTGCAGTAGATGCTTTCGTCCTCATGACTGTAGCGCTCCTTCCTCTCAACTTTTACACTCCGGTATTTTACCTCCTATAGGCGATATAAGTATTTTCTGACAAGAAACCCTATCGGCATTTCGGCATGTAGGCCATAAAGGAATTCGGAACCACTCCTCCCAAAATGTCGGCACACCAATCCTGGCTGATCTCCGGTCTTGTACTTGCTGCAATACTATTACTACTAGCCGTAGTTATGATCTTCTGGAAACGTCTAGTTAGGGAAGCTTCAGGAACTTATGCTAAATGGAAATCGGGTCTATCTTCCATGAAAAGGACTCATCGTACGGCGGGACAGAGACCAATGATGGAAAAACCCAAACCCCAGGTCAAAAGTAGATTGCCTTGGTTTCCTAGGGAAAAGGGAAGTGATCCCGAGACGCCTAAGTCAGAAGAACAGATCCTTGCCGATTAGCCCTTGCCTCTCCCAGGGGGAAAGCGAAGGATAGAGGATTTGATGTGGACAAACCTCAATCGCAAATCTCCGTCTATGCTGTATAGACAGTAGTAGAAATATCACTATTGGGGGATACGGGGGCTGGGGGAAGGAGATATTTGCTTCTTGAACGCATATTTTTATAGTTTAGCTTTTGCCGCTGCCTACTGGGGGGGGGGTGACTTATGGGATGTGCCTTGTATTGTTACAAATTCGATAGAGATGTGTATGGATATTGTCAAGGATGTTGGCAAGGATAGACTCTGTATCGTACAGCGACACGTTTTTGTTTTATAGGGAATGCTGCTACACCCGCCATCACAGCTGTCCCCTGCGGGTTGTAAGGCCAAACTTTCCGCACTCCGTAAAAACTCGAATAAACGGACCATGTGCTAGGACACCGGAGTTGCCTTTCCTAGTAAAGTCTGGCTTTTTTTCTTTTTTATTGTCTCGGTGGTGGATTTTTTTGGTGTGTTTTCCACCCCTATTCCACAGGAGGGGAATTTTTGACTACATGGCACATGGTTCGTTTATTCGAGCTTTTACGGCAGTAGTCACTCCCATGAGAACAGGTTTCTCCGCTTCAACGAAACAATTTCCTATCCAACCCCCCCCCCACACCAAACCCCACCACAGCCATTGATACATCCTAAGGCCCCCCACGTAACCGGCTCTTCAGGACAAACATCCCAACTACTCGCCAAAACAAAAAAGGTGTCCCGACCTTTACCTACTCAAGTATTATTAGGACGCCACCTGTTGTCATGAGCGAAGCGCAGTTCCAAACTACCCTCCCGGAGTGTACTCGAGTATGGACGTGGGAGATCGGATAGCCAGGGATTCCAGAGGCCTGAACTTACTGCCTTCGTAGGAAATAAAAGAATGAATTTGGCATCGAAATTGCTCGAACAAGCAAGAAGCTTTGATCCCTCTAATCCCTGGCTGTCCGATCACCCACGTCCATACCCGAGTACTCGAGTAGGTGAAAGTTAGAGACAAACTTCTTTTTTCAGAGAGCAATACACCATATCATTCAATAAGAGTCAGATTAGCGCTATTTCTGAGCCACCTCCTGGGATCCACTCAAGTATAGCAATTCGGAGGTTTATACACTTGTCCTCTAATTGACCCAGTTGTCCTATCTTGACGACAAAACCCATGTCCACTCCCCCCACATTTTACACCACATCTCACAAAATCTCACCCTTGTTGCTTTGCAAAAAAAAAAAGCTGTAAAAGATGGAATGGCAGAGCTATAATACCAGAGACTTAAGAGAGCCAAAGATGCTTAAGAACTTCATTCTATCTAGGAGACTCACCATTATGTGAAACAATAACATACAATAGCCGTAGAAAAGAGGTCCAAGGAAACAATGTGGAAGACAGGAGACAGTGAATGAGAACAGAATTACACATATGATCAATCGGCCGAGTGATGACTTAGGAGAAGGGGTAGGCAGAATGAGTTGAAATCAGACAGCTTTAAACGGTGCTTAAGGAGTGGCTTCTGACCTGGTATGATATGTTACAGCCAAGGGCGTAGAAGGTATATATCGGAAATTGTACTAGACTACTACCGTATTATCTAGTCATACCCGGAATGCCACTAGGACGACATAGTGGAAAAGGTTTACTCGAGTAATAGGCGAGTTTGCCACTCGCAGGCGAGCTGTCAAGAGTGACCCTGGAGGTTCTGTAAATGACATCAACCAGCGAAAGATACCTTTTATATTATAAAAGCAGTGGCAGATAATGATGGACACGATCAGATCATAATCGAGCCTTTCTCGGCCACAGCATGATCAAGCTCCTCGATCACAGGGGTCTCTCGGTCACGACCCGATCGAGCATAGGATCTATGATCTGCTCGAGTTAACCGATGACGGCATTGCTCAATCATAATCGACGACACTCGATTAAGCTCTTGCAAAATCCGATTATGTTGGATCACTCAGTCTTCTAATCCTTATGTTAACATGTTGGTGATTTTAGACGTAGATCGAAAGTGACAGCAGCTATATGGAAAGACAAGAGTTCACAAAGAAAACACGACAGCACAACTCGAGAGCGGGGACGTTCTCTCGCTCACTCAATTGCTACCAGTAACTAAGGGTAAAGACAGGAGTACATATAAACCACAACGAAGTCCTCCTATCCTCCCATGGATCACCACTCGTGTCCGTGCTCTTACACATATGCCTTCCCTTCCCCTTCCCTACTCCCGTGCTAACAAAAGAAAGACAAAGACTCCCACTGCCGATAGTTTCTGGGTGCCCAACTTTCCGTGCATCCAACGATTTCACTTTCTTTACAGCTTTCCAGCTTTCCTCAGGTGGATGCACCGATCCAAAACTCAAACACATTCCTACTGTTTGAATGTTTTCCCGAAAGCCAAAGCATTCCCGAAGCCAAAACGCCTTCCCAAAAACTATCCAGACAACAAAGCGCCCATCATGAGAGCATGCCGAGCAGCATCTCATGGCTTCCAGCAAAGAACCGGATCCAGAATTTGGGCTATGAAAAATAGGAGACGCAATTACTGCAAAACTAAAATGCAAAGACTATTTTTCAATGATACTCTGACATTTCAAAGTGATTCGGATGATACTTGAATGAAATTGACGATAACCGCTACTATCCGAAATCATGCTCAAACGGTGGTCATAATAGATCACTCGATTAGGATCTGCCCTCCTTCATCGATCGCTCGATCACAATATTATAATATGTTCCGCTCGATCAGATCATAGTCCATCATGGCCCCCGGGATCTGCACGGTCATACTTCCGTCCAACACTAGCGGCAGAGTGTCATGTGTTAGTTACATGGGCTATGGAGAAACTTAGTAGCGCTTTTGCTTATGCCATCCAAACTCTATCATTAGTACCCTCCGTAAGCTTGATTTGGCACTTCCACTGGATGAATTATGAGATCGTGAATTTTCTGTCAAGGGAACCGACACCCCCTTGCTACTGATTGATGACTGGCATGTGGAGTCCGAGATGACCGGCTGGGAGAATATCTTTGTCTGAGCTCATACTAGATGGGATTGATCGTTTCATGGCATAGGAGGACATACATTGGGTGGAAACAGACATGATACTGCTGTGGAATTCAATGATTGGGATTGGATCGGTTCCAGTATTAAACCTCTTATTCCATAGAGTTTTGCTAATCTGCTGCAGGGTCGTGTCTATGCTTGCATCACCAAATCTCACACCCTATACTTTTGATACTTGCTTAACTTTCCCACCCCCGCTCAATGGCCATACATAGGTTGCCCACACGTTAGTGTCATTCCGGGTATATCATACCCAAATAATGCGGTTTCTCAAAAGTAATGTTAAAATTCCCCAGAACCTTCAGAGCAACCTACTTATAGACAGAGCCACTAGACAACGGTTCCCGTGATACTTAGTCATCACTAACCCAAAAATCCTACATAATAGACTACCTTCTACTTCATATAGCTAGCACATACCATGACCTAAATGAAGGGGATCTGGTCTAGCGCAAGGAAGTATGCCGCCGTACAAGCACCGCTGTGACACTGCCTTGAGGCCGTCGTCATGAGAAAGACCCGGAACGAGGTGTGACAGGAAAACTGAGATGTGTTCAATATTCGATGTATATATGACAACTGTGATGATGACAGAAGGTAGTACATACGATGTACAGAGAAAGGAATGCAGCCGAGACTAGATACAGTTTGTGGTAGCTACTCGCAAAGTGGGCTCTCTATCACACAAACACTAGAAACGCCAGTCACCACCGCGCGACATTCTGATAGACCTTCTCTCACTCACAAGTGTGCCCTGACCGAACATATATCACGATGGGGTTACTCCATCACTAACCAACGGCAATTTGAACCGATAATGACCCCGAACAAGAATTCTACCAGCCCAAATTCCAGATACAAGCCTAAACCCAATGAGCATAAAATGGCCGGAGCGGAAATTGATTTTGAAGACACCTAGCTTCGACTCAATCATCTCCCCTATCACCACCACGAGAAATTTTGAGTATCCGGGGAGGATTAAGAAAAGATTCATGAGCCGGACCCCATGGGGATAATATCAGACAGTTTTTTTTCCCAAGAAACCTCTGTACTCTACTATGCTTTCCAGGGTTACTGAACCGGTTGATGCAAAGGGCTAGAATAATACATGATATGAGAAGGACTATAGGTGGCTGCTGCTATCACCCTGTAACACCGTCAGCACTAGCCACCTCTCGCACTAACTCGCAAGAACAGGTAACGGGTGGTTTAATTCTCTTTAAGCGGGCCCCGGTAGGGGAAAGGGAAGATTAAGAATTTGACTATCAAAATATACTCCACCGTCCAAAGAGCGGCCGTGGCGGCCACTTCATCCAGGAATGAAAGCATTCAGGAAGCAGAAAAGGTGGGCAAGCCTCAATCGCAAAACTCTGTCTATGCTGTATACGCAGCAATGGAAATATCATGGTTGGAGGATACTGGGACTGGAGGAAGAAGAGATTTATTTCTTAACACTTATTTTTATTCTTTAGTTTTTACTCCTGCTTGATGAGAGGAGGTGATAGCTTAGGTGATTCATCTTTTACTCCCACAAATCGGATAGAGATGTGTACGGATGTTATCAAATGCCGAGTTTAGAGAACCCATTGCCAATTGGGCAAAGCTCACGGAACATGCCATCCGGACACGAGCACCAGTTCGGAGGTGCGTCGGAAAAAGGTATAGCCGGATATCTCCTTAGCGCGGGGTCATGGCTGCTCCATCAGAGGTCCGTGGATCACGACGATTATATACCACCCCCGAACCCCCTAAACACGAGATCCCCAAGCTCGCGACAGCTCGCTACATCTCGTGTTTTTTCGTTGACCACCCGCCGCCCTTCTCCACACACCGAGCGCCCTCATTGTCTTTGTGGGAGATATCGGTGCCAACATTCCCTACCGACAAGGGCAGCATCACCCCCGGCAATGCCTCCCACAGTGGAAGTACGACAACAGTGAGAAGGAAGGAGGAAAGGTTTTCGGGGATACTGCATCTCTTTTTCTCCTTTGTTATTTTGGGTTCTTTTCCTTGTGTCTTCTCTTCATAGCTATCATACAATGTACATGCTCTCACCTTTGAAAAATTGGAAGATGTTGGCGAAGATGGACCCGGTATCATAATTTGGAGCTAAGTTATAGGTTTTTTTATAGAAAATGTTGCCAGCCCCCACAACAGGTATGGGTGCGGATTGTAAGGCCAAACTTTCCACATGGTCATTAAGTTACTCAAGTACATCTATAAGACCAATCTACTCCTACCTCACGCACTCCAAGGTGGGAAAATTCTTATACATAATATAATTATGATACCGTAAGAACTAGAATAATTAAACCTAACCCTAGGAAGTTAGAGCGGCCTTTGCCGGTAAGGCCTAGCTCTTTTTTTTTTGTCTTAGGCTGGTATTGTGTGGGTGAGTTTCCACTGGGCGTTCGCCCCTCCTCCACCTATCCAAGATAATTAATTTCTGACGTCTAAGCGCCAAGTTCAATTATTTCGGTTCTTACGGTACTGAACTTTCTGGACACAATGAAAGTTTAGACAGTTGCCTACATATTATACGCCATCTCAATTCTGGTAATTCCTTGATTCCTTCTAGACGAGTAATTAGTTCCCCAAACCCCCCCACTTTTGCAGTAAACTGCGAAGGGGGCCAGGAGCCCCATAAGACAATATCCGTTCTATAATACTAGCACCGTCGGTAGATGGATAGATGTTATATCTCAGCCACCCCTTGTGTCAAATAGTAAAGCTGAAGCAGTTCTCGCTGGAGTTTTCCCTGATAAGCTACTGTACCTGACTAATTTATGATGTCTATAGCCCTCAGCGGTAGTTCCAATTACGAAATGATACGCTAGTATCATACCAGTTGCTTCCTACTCACAGAATTATTTTTTCGCACGTTGTGTATAGTACTGTATAGATGACCTGCTATATATATATGTTTATTTGATGGATAATAAACGTGGATCGACGGCTATAACGACAACGGAACGCGGCGAGTGACGAGCAGTGAAACGAAACGAACAAAAACCAAGCAGCTCACAAAAACGATCGCACACTCAAGGGCGGGGGAAATCTTTCCACTAACAACAACCACAGTCTCACGATCAACGATGACCCCAATGATGTTCGATACTAAACCTAACGGCGATCACAGGAGTATATATCAACAACAAAGACGTCGTATCCATCCATGAGGCACGATGCTAATCCATGTGAGTCTGCCCTTCCCCCGTAAGCACTCCCAGACTAACTAAAGGAAAACAAACTCTCCCACTGCGACCGGGCTTCCAGCTCTCTCTCACGCTGGCCGTAACGCGCTTCCGCTCTTCCCCCGGCTTTCCTCCCGGCTTTCCCGAAAGCTGGACCATCCTAAAACTATCGCGCATTCCTGCATTCGAAATTCTTTCCACAAACACAACGCCCAAAAAAAGAGCCGAAACATATGCCAGAATCCTCAGCGCATTTCCGAACCACGAACGAGCATTCTCCCTCAAGCTATCCGAACAACAAAAGAAGTATCACGACAGTATGGCGAGCAGCATCATTTCCAACAATGGAGATGTACTGTAGATTGGGTTATTCTGCGTAACTTTAGGTGTGTGAGTTTATTTTAACTGGTGTAGCAATTAGAGGGCATATATAGTATATTCATTAACTTCTTTTAAATTGTGGATTTTGTTTTTGTGTGAGGGGTTTTTGACGATTATGTCGAGGCAGCTGAATGGACTGGGTTGGTCCTGAGATATATTGCCTTGAGGAAAATTGTTGATCTTGAATGGTTGGATATGTGGCACAGGTATATCGTACTAGAGTGACTGATAGAACTGGGCTGAGACCCCCGAGAACAAGAAGAGTTGTACCCCACCCCCTCTATCACTTCATGAAGCATCTAGAATGACAAGGAACTGTCTTAGTACTAGTTCTATGAGGGAGGGAGGCGGAGCACGAGCAAAAAGGAAGGGTAGAAATCCATTGCATTACCCTATAGTCTAACTTAAATATCATACTTGAATGTGATAGCGACACTCTGATGGCAGTTCGCTCACAACCCAATGATAACTGGGGTAGCGTAGGTAACGGCGCGAAGCACAGAGAAAAGCACGTCAGTGGTGGTTCTGGTATGTGATGATAACGATGTGGATGTTCAATGTACGATCAAGGAAGCTCTCTACTGGTAGCTCAGACTAGGTACAGAAGAGAGCGCACAAACACACAAAACAGGAAAAACCCACACGGGAAAAAACCCCAAGTGGCGGTCACGACCCTAAACCGGTCGTACCCCAAACTAACTATCATACCCTAACAACTATGGGATTCCAGCTATGATATCAGAATGCTCAAGTATTAACAGTAGATAACCACCTACAGGAGGAAATACATACCCACGGCCTTACTGGTTGTGTTATATCCTATATATCGTGATAACACACCATGTAAACACACCATTCAAACTCTACTAGTTACAAGTGAGGTCCTGTGATCAGAAGCAGTTTTGGCAAGGAAATATCCACCCGACTCGTGAGGGCGATGATGTTCCTGTATACATTACAATACCACATACTGTAGTTTCACACCAGTAGTCTAAGGCCAAACTCTCCTTCTACCAGCACCAAGCCAACCCCCCCCCCTCTCTCTCAGATCCAGAACCCTGCAAATCATACAAAACCTTCCCCCCTTCCCTGACCCCACCCAGAAACCCGAAACACATAAGCACGCACCACCCCCCGTCACCTGTCATACACAGACCCCACAGTATACACCCACCACACCCCAGCCACTTCCCTTCCAAGCCCCTAAGGGAAAACAACACATAACTAGAAGCCCCAAGCGAGAGCGACAACACACCATACCCCCCGGGCTCAAGAAAAGCAGCCGATCCCAGAGGCCTCCTTGTTCCCGAATCGAAACCCAAGGACTAGTCCAGCAGCAAAACGAAAAATAACCAGCGCGGGTGCTGGTCTATGAAGCTGATACCCCCTACCCCCTGATAGCGCTTGATATACCTACCATACTCCAGCTGGTAAAACGCCAAGTTACATACCGGATAGGCGAACACCATATCGGAAAGGTTAGCTTAGCTTAGCCGAGGAGCTTTGCGCGATGTTCCCTCGCGGCTTTGACCTGTTATATCATAGCAAAGGCGTTAAAGAAGGATGAGCTCTCGAGGTCCACTCCCGATCATAATTTATCCCCGAAAGAAAAAGAAAAACCTGCTTTCATGTTTAGTGCTGTGTTTGTGACATGTTGCTGCCGTGCGTCCGGGTCCCGGATGGAATGCCTGACCGATCGCCGGGGTGTGTGGAAATCTACACATGATAGCTGTTCGTATATGGTTTTTTGTTCCTCTCAAATATGGTTTCTGTCTTCTCTCAAATGTTTCTTTCAGCTTTCCATCTAACTCGTTGGTGGTTGAGGCTTAATATGTTTTCTTCCATTGTTCCTTTTGTTTCTCTCAGGTCACTTCTTTGATAGTCTTTTTTCCTTGTGGAGGGGTTGCGGTGGTAATGGTTGGACTCAACCACTGCACTGTACTATATAGCTGAGCTATGTCTTTCTTATTATTCAATTGATGAGTGTTGTCGCAATAAGAAATCTCAACTACTTCTATTATCACTTCTCTGTCCGGAGTACCGATCGCATATTGCAACAATAGCTTTGCGGGTCCTTGCGGGTGATATTTTGTGAGTGGTCGTAGTCTCGGGAATCCAGGTGGAATCAGGGATGTCGGAAACTCAGGTCAAGGCAACTTATACCACTGTATCCACTCCCAATTCCTTCTCTTGAACAACCACACAGAATCCTAGGTTATCCTCTCATTTACTGTGGCTCATAATGGGTAAAACCAAGTGTGACGCAAAACTAAGTGTGAGGCTACAAGGAAAATAAAAATAAAACTATCATTCCAACACGGTGGTAAATTAATAAATAAACTACCTTATTTCGGGTAAGATCTACAGAGTCGGCATTTCCCACAATGGAATCTAGTGCAGCTATTAGCCAGAATCTAATGCACCAGTCAAATCCTTATTCTCACTGCTACTACCACTGATTCCCTCTACTTGGATGCAAATCAAAGATTCGGAAAGAGTGACAACCAATCATTGCTGGCTACCTGCAAGACTCTTGATCACAACCCCAAAGAGGTCAACCCGATATCATGAACTACTATTCAACCCCCAGTCCAATATTTACAATTATGTGGGAAGGAGTTATCCCCCTCTTGTGAGTAACAATCATTCAAACGAGCAAAGTTTCACAAAGGATTCAAAGGAAGGGATTAGATGATGAAATTGGAGTTCTTGAAGGTTGATTTCCCATCCCCAAAGCTGACATCGCCATGGTGTCCATGAAAAAGTCCTGCAAGTGATAAGCAACAATTAACCTAGTTGCCACTGTTTTTGAATTTTGAATTTACGCCCGGGCACCGTAGAAACTCGAATAATTGGACCTTATGCTATGTAGTCGAGAATTCCCTACCTAGGGAATGGGAGGGAATCGCGGCAAAAAGAGTTGCTAAGCCCCAATGAGGGGCGTAAAAAATAAAAATAAAAAACACTAGGCCCTACCAAAGGAGGCAACTCCAACGACATAGCACAAGGTCCAATTATTAGAGATTCTTCGGTATACTGTACATAACATCTTCTCATTATCCTATAGTAAAATCAACCACAACCACCGTAAAATTCATTGAGCAATTAGGGAATAATCACATTAGAAGCTTGTAGTGGTCGCATTTGGGTTGAAGGGATTGCAGATCTGCAGTAGTAGGATTCTTTCGGGGGTCCGGAATCAGTACAGTATCAATATGGGAATTGGGGACTCAGTTACCGTTCCGGAGTTGATGCATTCGGATCAAGGGTCTAAGTCCGAAGGTATGTGCTACTATTACTGCCTTCGCTCCGCCTCCTCTTCCCCCAGCAACTCCATAGCTCCATCCAATATCCTTCGTAACTGGAGCCCTTCCAGGAAGAGAGGGGCCCCAAATTTTGGATTGTGTGTTACTGATGTATTGTGCGTGGACAAAAATAATCGAACATCCCAGTGAGCGTGGCAACCCATCACTCCCTGGCTCTCACAAAAATCATTACCACTCAACAGGCACCTTATAATGCCTTCTATTTTTTTATTAAGGTTGATTGATGGTATACTAAGTACTGATCACTGCCATGTATTTCAATTATTTTTACTTATTTTTCTTGGTTGGGTTTTGGTAGTTGTATTGAGGGGGTTAACAACATCGCTGTGAAAATTATGAGTGTTCGTTGATCGGTTAATTTTGTCCACGCACAATATCCTACAGTTCAAAAGGTGTGAGAAAAGGGTATAATGTAGTTCAAAGGTTTCATGCGTTATATTTGTCGGTGGGCAAAATTAACCACGCACCAAGCAAGAGGTGTTGAAGCTAACTATGGCTAGCCCTAGTGTTTCTCGCCCTCACAGAACCATCGGGTGTATTGAAAACTCTTTCTCGTGTTTGACTTGTATAGTAGAAACATGAAATGTTGGATATCAAACGGACTAGCACTAGCTATCAACTATGACACTCAATTAGTACCAGTATTGTTTAAGATGCGAGACATTGGAAAATTTCCTACATTTCCTTTCCGCCCTTCCTTCTGTGTCTCTCTGACCTTTTCCGACTTGCTCTATAAGAAGACCCTATTGTTCATGTTTCTTTGATGAGAACGCTCATTTCTTATTGTCTTCTTTCCTTCACTCGTTAGATACGAATCTATTTCGCGCGCTCGATTGCTCCCATACTGAAGTGAATATATCGATAAGTCAGCCCATTGTTCACCCCACCAAATTTGTCAAGAGGAAAATCTTCGGCGATGACAACCGCACCTTTCCCACCAGCCCCGCCCTCATGAAAGTCAAGGAAAATTAAAAAATTAAAAAGTAAAAATTATAGTAGAATACATAGTAGAAATCGATCTAAAGAAAATTCAGGTAATCAGGAGGGCTGCGTTGCCGTCAATGGTTGGTGAGGGGGGGTTGATTTTGTCCGCGGATGGTACCTGTACGGTAGACAAAAAAGTCCTACGGTTTGCCAACCATTGAAGTGGTCCGGTGATTCATGAGCGAGGACAGGGCACCAGGGGCGCCTGTCGTGATTGGCGAACGGATCCTACTGAAGTTTCGAGAGTACGAGTAGAGCGAGGCTCGGGCTGTGTAGTAGAGTCAGCGACTTGGTCGTCCATCTTGGCTTAGTAACACGGAATCTAAGGGAGGAATATGAAGATAATTCCATAGATTCTGGCTGGCGTGGTGCCGGGGGCCCGTCGGAGAGCTCCAGTCTTAAGTGGGACTTCCAAAAGTCAAGCCTCTCCACGGCAGAAAAGAAAAAGTAAAAAAACGGAAGCGGGGTCCACCCCTGAATCGGCGGATGCGGCTGGGTACAGTACCGGATAAAATTCCGTTTTCACAGGTCAAAAGAAGGTGTGGCGAAATAAGCGAGCTCCCTTGAGTGCCTGCAGCAAGAGAGATTCGCCGTCTCGGTTAGGTGGCAAATCTCGGGATGGTACTTTCCTGAGGCGGTATAGCCTGAGTGCTTTGGCCTTGTTTGATCTTCTCAACATGCCAAAGCAAACCTATCTTGTGCTAATGACTCGGTTTTACAAGAATCCTCAGATGGCGAATCGCAAAAGTTTTTACGGTACTGTACCGGCAGCCCCTATGGGGAGGATTTTCACAAATATTTACTTACTTTTTGGGGGTTGTCATTAATCGCTTAAAATAGTAACTTTGAGTGTATGTCCCTAGCGACCCCTCAAAGCTCTCTTCTTTACTCGATGGATACGAGTAACACGGCAAAGGGGATAGCGAATCGGTGGGGGACAATAAACACCCCTACCAAGTTTGTGGTTTGCCACGAGATTTTTTGGTGTCTTGTTCGCTGTCACCTCTCTTCGTTGTCCTGTCTCTTATGTTAAAGAGTGATAGGACGAAAGAAAGGAGGGGGCGACATTTGGACCCATGCTCGAGCACGGGGCACGTAGCAGCGCAGCCGGAAGGCTCACGGAAAAAAAGTCTGAAGTTAAAACTTCAGGACACTAACAGCAGACAGGCGCAAGAGCTTGCGTGATGGATATCGTGGCCGAATTATTTTCGATTCTGGACCGCTGGGCCAGGTCACGACTTAGCCATCTCGCATGCAAAAGGGGTCTGGCGAGGGAAACCGGTAACCGGAGTATGTGAAGACCTTGGACATTCTGGCATGGATAATCGGACCTCTTAAACCACTGAGTGTAACACTACTGCCTATTTTACCCTCCTGCTCAATATGATGGCTTTTGTAAACCATTACACAGAATCTACGGTATTGGCAAACCTTTTATTAAGTTTCGTAAACTTCGCTAACCTGTATTCTATACAAGGCACTACGTGTCACTAGTCGGCTGTTTTTTCTCTTGAACCTACCTCGGTATCTCAATTCCCCCCCCCCCCCAGATGGGGAGAGGAAACCTCCCTGCGTTTATATGCGAATAACTGCATGAAAGCGAAAGTCACTGATGTCTCTTCCCTTATTGGTTTGAAAATAACAGGATACTCCGCAACCTGATAGGAGTTTTTTCCCCAGATGCCAATATACAGGGTTCAACCTTGGTGGTCCTGGAGTACTGCACTGCTCTTAGATCTCCATCTACAGCGATTCTTCGCAAAGTGCAGGATCATGTGCAGTTCTAAAGACGCCCGGTTTCTTTCGTGTGCACCTCTCGGCAGATCCACTTACTGCGCACGTTTGGCTTTCCCCCGATGCTCCCTCTTCAGAACTAGGAGCCCCTCCCTCCCCTTACCGACAGCTCAGTCAGCCACCTAGGGCACTCCAAGGTTCTAACATGAGCCGCGAGAGTTATGGGTGTCTCAGCCCAACTGAATGTTGTGCATAAGAACGCAGCTCTCCAAAAAAAAACTGTTAACATCATTTCCCTAAGAAGCTAGGAAACCGCCTCCGCATTCCTTCATCAAGCTCCGAGTTACTAAGTCAAGATGGACGACCTAAGCAAAAACTCTGCTCCTCCGCTAAACCCTCCCTCGGCCCTCGAGCCCCCACCGGGATCCGCTCACCAATCATCGAAGGCACTACCGCTACCTCCTACTCTCGCTCAGGAATCGCCAGACTACCTTGATGGTTGGAAAACTATCGGTGAACAACAAGAGTTTTACGATGAGGAGGGTTTCCTGTGCCAGAGCCGCAACCTCACGAGCGAAAAACTAAAGGATAGAAAAGAGGATGATGTGGTGATTTTTGACTACTCGCTGAGTCGCGAGGATAGAAATCCTCCAGTTGAGGGGAGCGGTCCTTCCTCGGGAGGCCCTGGTGAAGATGACGATAGGTTCTTTCAAGTGCCCAAAGATAGGCTCGTAGAGTCTGAGCAATTCAGCCAGGTGATTAACCGGACGAGGGCCCCTCAATTAATGCAGTCACGGGCAAGGTTGGGTATCATGTAAGTGTGCCTACCCAGGGATCTACTTTTTCCCATTACCCATTTGTGCTATGAGCAATGCCGCCCTGGATACAACTCGCTGGCTTCTACGGTAGTCGAATTTATCCTCTAGACGCTAACACTTGGGGGGATTTTTCAAGTGACTTTGCCCAATGCTATGATACCTCTGTAAGTTTCTGTGGCGGCTAGTCGTGAGCTTTTCTCTTAAAGCAACCGCTTACTAGAAGCAGGATGACAATCTACTAAATTCGATGGCGAAACAACTCTACCTTCCAAATCCATCTACTTTCGGGGAAGCACATTCAAAAAGAGTTCTAGCCCTCCCTGGTCGGGGAAGGTTTAGAACAGGTTTCACATTACGGGTTCCTCCCAAAAATCCATCAGAGTTGGCCATGCCAGGTTCATCGGAAGATAGAATCACCCTTTTCGTATCATTTCCATATTTTGGGAAATCTAGCAGCAGTGTTCCGTTGGGTCCGGAAAGTGAGAGCATTGAACTCTTAGATTTTAAAAGCCTAGGAGTCGATGTTCCTGACCGCCGTGGAGTGATAAGTCCGGAAGACGGAGATATCGGAGGGATATTAGTGCATCAAGCGCGATATATGATATTTGACAACTGTGAGCTTTAATTTTCCCCCTACTGTTGACTTAAACATCGTTGCTAAGTAATTTCTAAAGACACCATGGCGACATTCAGATCTAAGGAGGACAATGCCAAAAACCAAGTCCCACTTGATAACCATCAGGAGCGTATCGGTGCCTTCCGTGCGATGGTCCATATAATTACCAATTGTATGGACGGGGAATCATGGATATTGGGGAAACTCCAGGCATACTTGTGCAGATTAGTTAGTCTATCCCCCCCCGGGCCAAATGAATTTATCATTAATTTTTGAGGACAAACAGGAGAAGGATATCGACAAAATGATATCAGACTCAAAAACCTACGAGGACAATCAAGGGATGGAGGGGATTCCTGATGATGAACCCCACTCCAGGTGGGGTGAGGAACGTGAGCAAGCACGGCAGAAGAATGTTTGGAAGAGAAAACAGAGGAGATTCCGAGACCTCATCGCCTCCCTTAACAGGCTTTCGGCAAGTTTGCTTGCTTCAATCTGTGTGGCTGAACGACAGATTGAAGTTCTCCAGAATCTACAGGATCTATTTTTGACAAGCTGCCGAACAAAAATTAAGGGCTACGAGAAGGGTCACCCACTCCGTGAAAATCCCTCCTACAAGAATATTGCCCCAATACCTATCCTCTCGGAAAACTCCGAGCAGATATGGCCAAATATGTTGGACGCTATCGGCGAGGCTATTCAGGAGAGGAAATGTTTCATGAAGAAAATCAACAAGTTAGTTGAGAGTATGGATATCCGGAGAAAAATTGTATAATTTCCACACCTAAATCTATGGCAAGAATGCTAACCATGGGATAGCTTTCTGCATTCTTGAAGTCTGATCAGGCCAAACTAGCCCCCTCTGGGGGAACTGCTCACGAAATAGTAGACGCGGTGAGGTGCGCCGTGGTGGCAATCCACGATACCCAGAACACACTTAAGGAAACCCAAGTCGAAATTGTGCAGCAAGGGAGTGCGGTAGATGGTTTCACTCTCATGACTACAGCATTCCTTCCTCTCAACTTTTGTGCTTCAGTATTCTACCCCCTATCCGAGATATAACTACTTTCTGACAAGGAACCCCACCAGTACTACGGAATGCAGACCATAAAGGAATTCAACGGCAATACCAAAATGTCCCTAGCCCAATTCTGGCAGATCACAGGCCCTCTAGTGGCGGCAATAGTACTATTGACAGTAATAATGATCGTCCGGAAACGCCATGCTGTGATTGCCTTGAAATCCAGTCTCTCACAAAAGATTCGGAAGCATGGGGGACTTGTCAAAAGACGGATGATGGCATCCCACTGGTGGAATTACCGGTAAATATGAAATATTATTTTAGTAGTAAAGAAACAAGATCACACTTAGTACCTTGTAGGATACATCTCTTTTCTCTGTTAGGGGGGGCATTGCACAACTGGTATCCTTGCATAGACTTTGATTTCACCAAGAGTTGCCTAGTATACGGTCAAACTTTTCCTCACCATCGTTACTCCCATTAGAGCAAGTTTCCCTACCTCAGCACTGGTAGCAAGTGGCCAATACTGTAAGTTCAGTGAGGATCTTCGCAGCCAATGAAACCCCTTCCTAACCAACCCGCCCCCCCATCCCACTAAACTCCATCACAGCGGTTAACACACTCTGGGGCGCCCCTCGTAACGCGCTCCTCCAGGTAGACGGTCCCCCCAGGCCACCCGGACACCCCCCTCGCCCGGACAGCTAAACCCAAATAACAAACTTTCAAGTAGTATTCTTAGTTATAATCCGATGAACCACTGCTTCTCTGCAGACAGCCGCTCGCATTTCCCCACAGAAACCCCACCAATCAGTCTGTGTCATGGCGCCCTGGGAGGCCGCCTAAGTATCCCAACGAAGAAGTTACGCCTATCATTCTATAAGAGTTAGATTAGCTCTAGTGCGGAGCCTGCCCGACCAGCTCTCAGTATTTACATAAAGTGTAGCGATTCGGACGCTTATATACAAGTACCCTGGGGTATGTTTTTCGTACACGATAGGATAATTAGCCAGAAAAATAATCCCCGACTTTTCCGAAAACATATTTGTGTGCACTTGTACAGTCCTTGTCCTCTGTTCGACCTTGACGATAAAGTTCGTGCCCCCCCCTTTCCCCACCTTTCTAGACCAAAAATTGCCACCTCCGCCTCACAAAGCCTCACCCCTGTCGCTTCGAGCCGTATGCCGGAGGCTTGGGAAAGTGAGAGACACTTAAGAACTTTATTTCATCCAAGGGGGTCGGAGAGATCCGCCATTCATGCAGTGGAACAGCAACATACAATGGTAGTGAGAAAGAGATCAAAAAGGAAACAGTACGAAAGATAGGAAGTGAATGAGAACAGAATTGCACATCTGATCAATTGACCTAGTGATAACATAGGAGAATAGGTCAATAGGACAAGCTGAAAACGGAGAGCTTTAAACTGCGACTAAAGAATCCTAATCGGCGATCTCGCACTCAAGGGCTTAGAAAGCACATATCCGAAAGTACTGTATAATCCTATTCCAACAAAAATGCTAAAATTCCCCAGAGCCTTTAGAGTCATCTACTAGTAGATACGGCCACTAGACAAAGGCTTCGGTTATATTGAGTGATCACTAACCCAGCGATCCCACCTAAATAGGTTATATCCCCTGCTTCAGGTACCGTACTCAAGTATCATATCATAGCTAGCATAATACCATGACCTGGACAACAACATGAACCGACAATTCCCCCAAACAAGAACTCTACTCCCACAAATACCTACCAGCAGCCTAAAACTAACAGGCACAAAATGGCCGGAGCAAAAAATTAATCTTCAAGACACCTGACTTCGGCTCAACCATCTCCCCTACCACCGCCACGAGATATTTTGAATATCCGGGGAGGATTAAGAAAAAGATTCATGAGCCGCTCCCCAGGGGATAATACAGTACCAGACAAGTTTTTTTTTTTTCCCATGAAACCCCTGTACTCTACTATACTTTCTAGGGTTACTGAACTGGTTGATGCAAAGGGCTAGAATAGTACATGATATGTGAAGGACTATGGTTGGCTGCTGCTATTACCCTCACTCTAAATTCTCAACGCACAGTAGGTTTCCTCTGATCTTTTTTCACGCATCGGGTTTTACAAATGGGCCAGCAGGGCATGGACGATGTGAGATACCGATAGCGCTATGACAAAAAAGACTTCTATCTTGTAGCTCCTTTGAGTGCCGGTAGCGAGCACTTGTAGCCCCAATAGGGAGGATTTCCACAAATATTTACCATCCGAAAAATACTTTTGAGGGGTTGTTGTTAATACAGTCACCGGACAAAAGTCTTGGTGGAATCTTACTCAGCAAATATTAATCGAGGATAGTAGCGAAACGATAACTTCTGTCCACGGGCAGGGTGCCCCTCGGGAGGCTCCTTTCAGAAGAAGGGTAGGAGCCGGACAAACCAAGAGAAATTATCAACCGGTAGGAAAACTTTAGCAGAACCTATGTGGGCAAACACCGCTCACACTATAGGAAATGTTAAAGTCTCGTCGATGTTTATCAAAAGGAAAACTGATGAAAAGAGTCGTGATGTGAAAAAAAAACCTTATGAGCTGAGCGGAGCGTAGATACAAAGTCTAGTGCGCGCCAGGAATTTTATGCTGTTCCCCCCCGGTAAAAACCCAAGATCAATGCCAGTGATTACAAATCAACCCCTGACCGGGAGCCACACCCGCCCGTTTAACCCACTAGCTAATTAAGAATCTCTCGTGCCTATGATTATAAAGGAAAGAAAAGTAATATCTAACTAAACCGCCATAGTCCAATCTGTTACCTCACAGTACGTTACCCTCCGCCCCCCACAAAGGAAAAACCGCTTATGATACAGATTACTCAATATATTCTGGTTCCTTTACTACTAAAACAATATTTCATACTTAATCCTTCATCTTTTTCCACCATTGCAACACCATTACCTGCCTTTTGCTAAATATTTGTCGGATGCACAGACCGCCTCAGTATTCCTCAATCGCCAAGACCTATACGTCCTCACTGCAGCTTAAAATAGTACTCGTAATTTTCTGACGTTTGCGAAAACAACTACTATTGCATATGGGAAGAAAATATGTTAGAGCTTCAGGGTTTTGGTGATATGCAATAGCACTCGTGTTTGCAAACGTCAGAAAATTCCGGGTAATTTTGAGTGCACAACTCTAGCGACACCCGAAAGCTTCCCGCCCCCCGGTCGATACGAGTAACACTGCAAAGAGGACAGCGAATGGGTGAGGGGGGCAATAAACGGCCCTATCAAGTTTGTGATTTGCCACAGGAAGATTTTTTGGTGTCCCGTTCGCTGTCAGCTCTGTTCTTTGCCCTGTCTCTTATGTTAAAGAGTGATAGGAGGAAAGAGAGGAGGGCAACATTTGGACACATGGTCGAGCACGGAGCACTGGGTGAACCTTTTCAACACCATGCACTTGGCAACAGACCTTTCGGATACCATCAGCCGGGAAACACAAGAAGTGAAAACCTTCGCAAAGAATTACTTCACCTTGAACCTCTCATAAAATAGTAAAGAAAAACTCAAAAAAATAAACTGAAAAGGAAAATTAACCCTAATTAATTGTTAGATTTTTTTAATCTTTCTTATATCATATCATAGTCAGAAAGGATTTCCGCCTGTCCTCACTTAAAAGTAGTGTGCTTTGGGTAGTACGGTATAATACTGTAGGTTATTCCAAGAATTCTAAGAAATCACTAAAACCCTCACCCTCGGTCCCAGTTCATCTTCAAAATTATGGAAAAAATTAGAAAAATAACCGGAGGCCCCCAGTTATTTTTTTCTATTTCTTAAAGAAAATCATTTGCGTTATGATACATAAAGAACAAAGAAACTGATGATGCTCGATAGAGAGTCCTCTTTTTGTCGCGATGCGAAACCTTTTGGATGCTCTGTCTCGGCTCAGCCTGGTATCGGAATACGGTAGTATGCACGAGAATGCATAGTATCGAAAAGGTTTTCTCAAGGCAACTGCTGTGGTGGATATCGTTGCCGAATTATTTTCCACTCTCGCCTTGCCAGGCCACGACTGGGCCATCCAGTACCCCAAAAGGAGTCTAGTCAAGGAAACCTGTAACCGGAGTATGTGCGGGCAGAGGCGATTCTGACTTAGGTAACCGGACCTCTTAAACTACTGAGTGTAATACTACTATCTGCTTCATCCTCCTTCCAAATACGGTGGTGACCATTGTGAAATTGTTCGCAGAGTCAAAGGTATCGTCAGTTGCAGAACATTTGTAAGTTTCGGAAACTTCGCTAACCTGTATTATATAAAGTCACTTGTGCTACCTGTCGACTGTTTTTTCTCAGAACCTACCTCGACACCTCAATTCCCCAATAATACCTTCATAAAATAGAAGGGACCTGCACCTCCCCCTATTGTTTTGAAGCTAATATGATACTCCGCGACCTAACAGAGCTTATTTTTTAGAAGCTAGCAATCAGGGTTCAACTTTAGCTCTCGAGTACTGCTCTTAGAGCTCCAGCTACACGGTCCTTTTCCATACGCAGGATTGTGTGCCGTTCTAGCGATGCCCGGCCCCGCCTCGTCTACACTTTTCAGTAGATGCAATGCACTTACTGCGCATGCCCACCTTTCCTAGATAGCTGCTTCCTCTTCTGGATCGAAGTGCGCCCCCCCCACCATGCTAAGCGCAGTCAGGCACCTGGGTGAGTCAATGGTATTAGCCTAAACCGCTAGACTTGTGAGTGCCTCGGCCGGGCTGAAAGCCCTACATAACAACGGAGGTCCCGAACCAACTGCTCCCATGCTATTAAGAAACTAGGAAACGGCCTCGATATCCCTCCACCAAGTTCCGAGTGATACCTTAATACTAAGGCAAGATGGAAGACCTAAGCAATAACCCTGTTCCGCTAAGCCCTAGCTGGGCCCCCGAACCCTTGCCAGGACCCTCTCACCAATCATCGCATGTACCGCCCCCACCTCCTACTCTCGCCCAGGAATCACCGTACCATTTTGATGGTTGGGAAGCTATCAATGAACAAGAGTTTTACGATGAGCAGGGCTTCCTGTGCCTGAGCCGTAATCTCACGAGCGAAAAGCTAAAGCATAGAAAAGAGGACGATGTCGTGATTTTTGATTATTCGTTGAGCCGCGCAGATGGAAATCCCCCACTTGAGGGAAGCGGTCCTTCCTCGCGGGGCACTGGTGAAGCTGACGATAGATTCTTTCAAGTATCCAAGGACAGGCTCACAGAGTCGGAGCAATTTAGCCAGGTAATTAGCCCGACGAAAGAATCTCGATCAATACGGGCACGGTTGGGTATCATGTAAGTCTAAACTCCAAGGAGGCATTTCTCATTATCCATTTATGCTACGAGACCCCCGAGCTAGATACAACTAGCCTCTACAGCAGTCAATTTATCCTCTACATGCTAATACTTGGGGGGACGGGTGGTTTCAAGAGACTTTCCCCAATGTTATGATACATCGGTAAGTTTCTGCGGGGCTCAGTAGTGAACCTTTCTCTTAAAGCAATTGCTTACCAGAAGCAGGACCACAATCTAATAAATTCGATGGCGAAAGGGCTCCACCTTCCAAACCCAGCTACCTTCGGGGAAGCACATTCAAAAAGGGTTCTAACTCTCCCTGGTCGGGGAAGTTTTAGAACAGGTTTTACATTACGGGTTCCTCCCAAAAATCCATCACAGTTGGCAAAGCCAGATTCATCGGAAGACAGAATCACCCTTTTCGTATCATTTCCATATTTCGGGAAATCTAGCAGTAGTATTCCCTTAGGTCCAGAAAGCGAGAGCGTTGAAATCTTAGATTTCAAAAGCCTGGGAGTTGATGTCCCTGACCGCAGTGACGTGGAGAGTCCGGAAGACAAAGATACCGGAAGGATACTAGTACATCAAGCACGATATATGATATTTGACAACTGTGAGCTTTACTTTCCCCCCTACGTTGACCTTATTGATCGTTGCTAAGTAACTTCTGAAGACACAATGGCAACATTTAGATCTAAGGAGGACAGTGCCAAAAACCAAGTCCCACTTGACAGCCATCAGGAGCGTATCGGTGCTTTTCGTGCAATGATCCATATGATTTCCAATCGGATGGACGGGGAATCATGGATATTAGAGAAACTCCAGGCCTACTTATGCAAACTAGTTAGTCCACCCTCTTCTTTCGCCAAATGAATTCATCATTAATTTTTGAGGACGATCAGGAGGGGGATATCGACCAAGGAATATCATACTCAAATCCCGATAAGGATATTGTACCGATTGAGACTATTTATCTACCCCTACAGAAACTCAGTGTATGGCAGGTAAAGGAGGAGGGTGTTGTTAGGGAAAAGTGTTGGAGACTCAAAGACCTCATTGCCTCCCTTAACAGGCTTTCTGCAAGTTTTCTCGCTGCTATCAGTGTGGCTGAACGACAGATTGCCGTTCTCCAGGATCTACACGATCTATTTTTGACAAGCTGCCGAACAAAATTTAAGGGCTACGAGAAGGGCTACGAACTCGGCGAAAATCCCTTATACAAGAATATTGCCCCTATCCCTATCCTCTCGGAAAACTCCGAGCAGATACTGCCAAATACCTTGGACGCTATCGACGAAATAGTTCGACAGAGGGAATGTTTCATTAAGAAAGTCAAGGAGTTGGTAGAGAATATGGACACCCGAAGAAAAATAGTAAAATTTCCACACCTGAGCCCATAGCAAGAATCCTAACGGTTGGACAGCTTTCTGCATACTTGGATTGTTGGAAAGCAGCATCAGCAATGCAAGAAGTCATAAGAGGATCGCTCATCGAGGGAACTGCCAAAATGACCCATTATGAAATTGTGCAGCAAGGACGGGGTGTAGTTGGTTTCACCCTCATAACTTTAGCGTTCCTTCCTCTCAACTTTGCTACTTCGGTATTTTACCTCTCATCCCCAATATACCTACATGCTAACAAGAAACTCCAACAGTATTTCGGCATGCAGACCATCAAGGAATTCGGCGGTAGCACCCCTCGAATGTCCGCTCGCGAATTTTGGAAGATCACAGCCCCCGCATCTATTGGAATACTACTACTGATAGTAATAACGGTCATGTGGACACGCACTTGGGCAATACAATTTAGACACTTTCTCCGGGGGTTCTTGCATTGGGCCATAGAAAATGGAGGCCTTTTCTTGGAGAAGAAGTTGGGTTCTGCTCTCAGGAAAAAGCGAAGTGACCCTGAGTTGGCTTGGGTAGACTCGGGTAACTCGCAAGAACGGGGTGTGGGCACTTTACCCGTGCCTCGCCTGGAAGAGGGAACCGAACGATAAAGAATTTGACTATCAAAATCTACTCTACCGTCAAAGGAGCGGCCGCGGTGTCTACCTCATCCAGGAATGAAAGAATTCAGGAAGCCGAAAGCTGTGCAAGCCTCAATTGCCAAACTCTGTCTATGCTATATAGGCAGCAGTGGAATTTCATGGTTAGAGGATAGGGGGACTGGAGGAGGGAGAGCTTGTTTTTTAACACCTATTTTTATACCTTAGTTTTTAACGCTGCTTGATGAGACGAGGGGATAGCTTATGGTGATGCATTGTTTATTCCTACAAATTGGATAGAGATGTTATCAAAACATGTTGGCGATGATGGACTTCGTATTATAATATAAAGCTAAGTTACAGGTTTCTTTTTTATAGAGAATGCTGTTGCCAGCCCCCACGACAGGTGTGGGGGCGGATTGTAAGGCCAAAATTTCCACATAATCGTCAAGTTGCACCAATAAGAACAACCTAACTTACTCCTACCCCCACGCACTCCAAGGTGGGAAAATTCTCATTCATGATATAATTATGATACCGTAAGAACTGGAATAATTGAACCTGACGCTAGGAAGTTCGAGCCTCCTTTGCCGATAAGGTCTAGCTCTCTTTTTCTTTTGTCCCAAGCTGGGGTTGTGAGGGTAGTCTCCGCTGCTCGTTCGCCCCTCCACCTATCCAAGAGAGGGAATTCCTGACGTCTTAGCGCCAGGTTCACTTATTTCGGTTCTTACGGGATTGCAATTTCTATAAGACCAAGGAAGTTTAGCCAATTGCCTACATATTATACACGACCACCCTAATTCCACCATGCCCTTATTTCTTTCGGAAGTGTTGTGTTCTCCAAAATCCCCCACTCCACTCCCGCAAAAAACTAGGAAGGGGAGGGCCACGAGTTGCATAAGCCAAGAATTTCCTCCCATAACACCAGCACCGCCGAAAGATGGATATATATTATATCTCCGCCACCCTTTGTGTCAAATAATAATAAAGTTGAAGTAGTTCTCGCTAGAGTTTTCCCTGAATAGCTACCTGACTAATATATGATGTCTATAGCCTCAGGTGTAGTTCCAATCCGACGAAATGATACGCTGGTATCATTCTCGTGCTTCCCACTCTCAGATTTGATTTTCTTTTCTGCACGTTGTGTACTGCACTCGAGTACAGTACTGTACAAATGACCCGCCGTATATACATGCCCATTCGATGGATAATAAACATGGATCGACGACAAGAGCGACAACGGAAGGCGGCGAGTGACGAGCGGTCAAACGAAACGAAAAACGCCAAGCAACTCTTAGGCCAATGTTCGGTTGTGATGGTTCCGTTCCGTTGGGCGACCGTTTCTGCTGTGAAAATGGCCTCCTCTCCTCTTTTGAAACCGTAATTTGTATGGGACAACGGAATGGAACCATCACAATCGAACAGGGCCTTAACAAAACGATCGCACACTCAGGGGCAGGAGGGAAATCTTTTCACTAACAACCACAGTCTCACAATCAACGATGGCCTACACGATACTCGATACTAAACCAACTAATGGCGATCACAGGACTATATATCAAAGCCACAAAGACATCGCATCCATCTATGAGGCACACCACGCTAGCCCATGTGAGTCCGTCCTTCCCCCCTTGAGCACTCCCGAGGCTAACTAAAGGAAAACAAACTCTCCCACTACCACCGGGCTTCCAGCTCTCTCTCTCTCTCTCTCTCTCTCTTGCTGGCCTTACCGCGCTTCCTCTTTTCCCCCGGCTTTCCTCCCGGCTTTCCCGAAAGCTACACGATCCTAAAACTATCGCTCATTCCTGCATTCGAAATGGCTTTCCACAAACACAAACACACACACACACCCGAAGCCGAACCATATATGCCCGAATCCTCAGCGCATTTCCGAACCACAAACAAGCCTTCTCCCGGAAGCTATCCGAACAACAAAAGAGGTATCGCGAGAGTACGGCCATCAGCATCATTTCCAAAAGAAATTTGTAGATATTTTTGTGTGTGGGGTCTTTGACGATCATGCCGAGGGAGCTGAATGGGCCGGATTGATCCTGAGATATTATTGCCCTGACGAAAATTGTTGATCCTGGATGGTTGGAGATGGGGTGCAGGTATATGCTACTAGAGTGACCGACAGAACCGGGTTGGGACCCCGAGAATAAGCAGAGTTGTATCCCACCACCCCCTCGATCACTTCATCATGCATCCAGCATGAATGAGGAACTGCCTTAGTACTGGTTCCATGAGGAAGGGAGGGAGGGAGGTGGAGCACAAGCAAAAAGGAAGGGTAAAAATTCTTTGCAACACCTTGTAATCTAACTTAAATATTGTTGCGGTGGATAAATCGCGTAGCGGTCAAACAGCTCGATCTAGACTTAGGGCTCAAACTAAAGGGTACGTATAATCGGAAACTTCTTCGCTGGTCCTCATAAAACAAAACTAACTAAACATAAGTCTATATAAGAATAAAAGTATCTCAACTATCCTATCGTCTGCCACATCTATCAATCTCTCCTTCAGGCATATTCCCATTGGCCTGTGCATCCCCCTAATAGCAACAAAGGAAAGACATCACCAGAAACCATTCCGTCTATCCTTCCATCTAGAACAAATGAAACAACTGAAACAATTATCCTGCCTTGTCCTTCATCTATCCGCTTTCCTTGTCTCTGACAACTATCCGCTTCTGTAAACTCTAACAAATATCACACTTGAATGATCAAGAATTAACAGCACGGACCCACCTACAGGAGAAAAAGGCATATCCACGGCCTTACTCGTTATATTATATCCTATATATTGTCACACTATGTAAACACACCCTTCAATCCCCCATAGTGTCGAGTGACGTCCCGTGATCCAGGTCGTGACTCGAAGCAAGGGAACATCCACCCGACCCGTGGACACATGTAAGGGACGATGATACCCCGGTATATAACCACACCACATTCACAACCCACGGTAGTGCCAATACCGGTAGCCTAAGTTCAAACACCCCGTTCCACCACCAAGCCAACCCCCCCCCCCAACCCCGCCGCCAGATCCAGAACCCTACACATCATACAAAACCTCCCCCCCCTCCCATCCTTACCTCCACCCAGAAACCCGAAACGCAGAAGCACGCACCACGCCCCATCACCTATGATATCATATGATACCTAAAAAACCACGCCAAACACCTACCACTCCTCGGCAGCCAGCACCCCCTTATAAACTCTTCAGAGAGAACGGTACATACCTGGAAGCCCCCCAAGCGAGCGGGACAACACACCATACCAGCCACCCTTTAAAAATAAATAAAAATAAAAACCTACGATACAAATCCCAGAAGATCCCTTGCTCCAGAACCGAAATCCCCAAATCATCCCAGCAGCAAGACGAAAAGATAACCCCCGCGGGTGATATTCTATGAAGCTGACACCCCCGTAACCAAGACCTCCCGGATAGCCTTTACGATACCTACCATACTCCAGCTGGTATGATAAAAAGGTCAAGTTCCATACCAGATAGGCCAATATCATATAGAAAAGGTTAGCTTGGCTTTGCTGAGGAGCTTCGTTCCGCGTCTCCTCACACTTTTGACATGTTATATCATAGCAAAGACGTTGAAGTAGGATGAGCTCTCCCTCGAGGTTCACTCCCGACCCATCATGACTTATTCTCGGAACAATGAAAAAAACCTGCTTTCGTGTTTTGTACTGTGTGTGACAAGTTGCTGCTGGGTGTCTAGGTCCTAGGTGAAATGCCTGGCTGATCGCCGGGGCGCGCGGAAATCCACAAGTTGATCGCCCTGGGGGTTCTGGCGGGTGATATTCTGTGAGTGGGTGGAGTCTGGGGGTCCCGGTGGAATCAGGTATGCCGGGAACTCAGGTCAAGGCAACTTATACCACTGCATACACTACCAATTCTTGTCCTTGGCCCACCCCACATACTCTCTCAACATATTACACTGAGATAAAATATATCACGGTTTTATCATACTTCACCATCGGGCTTAGCGCTACCCTCCCTCTCCCCTTCCCTGGTTACATTCCAGATCTCGGGAAAAGCCTTTATCCCGTCAGCAATACCCACCCCACTCTTTTGAAGGCAAACAGAAAAGTCTCACTCGCCTCCAGAAGAAAACTCTTGATGTAGATTCCCAGGATTACTTGTAACATCTCTCATTGTAAGTAAGCCACAATTTTCCCATCTTCACACGCGTGCGCACCCCCCTGTCCTCACCAATCCCTCCACCCTAACCCAAGCATCGTACTAAAAAAACAAAAGGCAATGCGAGACATGCTAATAACCGAGAAACAGATTGATAGGTAAATGTGAAAATGAAGACTCCAGATAATGCTCCGCCCAATGCAAGCCAAAACAGAAGTAACACAAGGAAATAACATGGCAAAGACAGAAGAATTGACAAAAAGAAAAAATTCACACGCAACGTAACTGTGCTAAACAAAAGAAAGTCCCAATGTGGTCTGGCGTGAGTAATCGTAATTTTCCCCCTCCCCCACTTTTCCTCCCTTTCCTTTCACTTTCCCAATAACCACCGAAAGTCGAGAGAGAGAAGTTCACAACCTAGCACGGTCCTTAACCTCCGGCAACTTCTCTCCAAACACCGCCCAACAATCGGCCCGCGCCCTCTTCTCAACCTCCGCTTCAAGAACCCCATACTCCCCCCAAGCACCCCAAATACCAGCTTTTTCCAAGACCCAGCGTCTAGCAAACTCCACCGCAGTCCTCTCTCCATCCCTCCTTGCGTCAACAATAAGCAAAACACCACACAACACCCAGCCAAGAGTCCACAAGACTACTCGCCCACCAGCGGTCAATTCCTCCTTACTTCTCGTCTCCAAGATCTTTTCGAATTCCTTCCATTCCCCCCATAGAGCAACTTTGCACCTTTCAAGGACCTCCGCTTCGACCTCACCTACACGACCGGTAGTAGCTGTTGCCGGTGAACCCAAATTTTCTTCTACAAATTCGTTGAATGGAACCCAGCCTTGTTCTTCGCCCCCCGCGCGAGATGTACGCTTTAAACTGCTGATCAGGTCGGTTATTAGAACGTTCGTTGTGCCCTCCCAGATCGAGAGCACTTGTGCGTCGCGAAGGAGACGGGCTATGTTTAAGGGTTCTTCATTCTCGCAGTAACCGACCCCGCCGAGAGATTCGGCGCATTCGGATAGGGTGCTCATAGCTAGTTTTGCAGTCAGGGCTTTAGCGATGGGGGTTAGGAGGCGCAAGAGCTGATGCGGGGATGAGGGGGTATGTAGCGGGGATGAGGCGCTCGGGGGTGGTGCGGACGGGGTCGCGGAGGTTTCGCTGAGGGAGAGGAGATGGATTGTAAGGAATGTTAGATGGGTGGTTGCGCGCTGGAAGAGCTCCAGATGTGCTAGTGTGCGGAGGTGAAGGGGGATTGTCCAGAGGGGCCGGTTCTTTGAAACTACGCGGACCTTTGAGAATGCCTGTTTCCTTGAACATAAGTTGTCATGTTTGGGGATCTAGAGTGACGGGATGGGCAAACCTTTGCTATGGCTAGACCCCTTCGCATAAAGCTTATGGCACTAACGGCGTTATGAACGCGAGTGATATTTAGCACCGTTGCCATCTGCTTGATACCCTCGCCTTCTTCACCAATCATCCACGCCCGCATTCCCTTAAGTTCTAACTCCGCTGTCGGTAGAGCCCTAGTCCCCAGCTTCCTCTTCAACCGCATGATCCTCACACCATTCCTCTCGCCGTTCGCCAATTTCATGGGCGCATAGAATGCACTGAGTTTACCGCCCCCACCAGGAGTCCTCGCGAGGAGGATTGTCATATCCGCGTCTGTGGCTGACGAAAAGAATTTGTAACCATCAACGACCCAAGGTCCCAACTCTTCCGTGCCACCCTCGATCTGCGAAGGCGGCGCGAGAGGAGAGTACACGGCCACTGTTTCACTCCTAGAAACGTCGGAGCCACCGGGTCGTTCAGTCATCCATTGACCACTAGTCCAACGGGCAGACTGGTCACGCGAGATAAGACGGAAGTGGGCTTTGTGGAAAACTTGGCGCCTCGCCTCTGCTTCTCTGCGAGAACTCAAGGAGGAGTTCAGACTGAAAAATGATTGAATCGAAGTTGCCGGATGAGGAATGTGTTGCGATAGTAGACGGGCAGCTCCATCCGTCATTGCAAACGGGCAGGTAGTCAGTGCTGAAGATGGCGAAAATATGTAGTACCTAATTCACAGTTAGCATCGAGTCACTTCAACCTAAGAGCATCAATGAAATAACATACTTTGCGAATTGTCCAATTCTCCCATACCGGCCCTCATACCCCTCAGCCACAATACCCTGGTGAGCGCCAAGTTCGGCTAGTCTCCTCCATCCTTCTGAAGTTCGCAAGTTGTCGCTGCGGTTAGCGAACGCATCATGTGACTCAAGCGTGGGTGGGTGTGCCTCGGCATCTTCGACCCAATGCAACACCTGCGGGGAAAGAGCCGCAACAGCAAGCGAGTCGAGTTCTTTATGCAACGGCTTCAGCAACGCAGGCGGGAGATAAACTAACAAACAAAACCCACCCAGTCAGTTGGCAAGTTTTCAAAAGGCAATTATCAATCGTTTCGGCTAAAGTCATGATGGGAGAACGAACGTGAAAGAACCCTCTTGAGTCCTACATCCTCTTCAAACTGGTTCCCCAGACGCGGGGCATCCTGGAAAAAGCCGGTATCTCCGGAGGATGGTCGTAAACCCGGCTGTGGCTGCTGCTGGTGGGGATGTTGCTGTTGATTGTGCTGACCTGGATGTTGGTTCTGCGGCTGGCCAGTAAACGTCGACTTCTTTCCGGTGTTTGACATGTCGAGCCGCTTGTACCTGCAGGTATCCTAATGCGTGGGGAATGAGGTCTTGAATCCAAAGAAATCTGAATACCACCGGGAAAAAAGAGCACAGCAGAGCGTTGGAGGAAAGTAGAGTGGAAGGAGAGAGGGGGAGGAGGGAAATAATAGAGAGAGGGGGAAGAGGAGGAACAGGATTGTTTCCTGATTATTCAAGAGGTGGTTGTGGTTACCCACATCAAGGATCATCTCCTCCTGCACCACGTCGCCGTCACCACCACCGCCGCCGTGTTGTCTACTTTGCATTATCCGAAGCTAAAACCCGTGATAGGAAGCCTTGGGCCTCCCACGCAAAAAAAAAATAAACTCCGTCCCGCCAGTCTAGCCTTCCAAAAAGACTTTGAAGGAGAGAGCCAAAGCGCACACATCCAACCGCTTCGTGGCTCCAATCAATGTTTCATTTGATTCGAAAAGGCTGAGAATAAAATAAATAGACTATTGTACCGCACACTCGAGTCGTTTCAGAGGACCATACCAGACTGTATGGAATTTTTTTTTAGAAAAAAAATAATCCAAAAGGTCCAGTAAGCGATAAGGAAAGCCCTTCAGGACGGGCCAAAGTCACTTCATGTCACTCGAACTGGCGAATCCCGTTCAGAAAAATGGTATCATCAACAACATTCGAAGCTTTCTGTTCGTCAGTCGAAACCTGTCAGCTCGCCCGTCTTGCATTTGTGGCAGCCCAAACAAACGCTCTCGATCACCAACAACACGCCAATTCTTTTCTGCAAGAGAGAACACTGGGTTTAGCCAAGAAGCAAGCCTGACACGTGAGAACACCGTCACCGGATTTGATGCAAATATTTAAAACAGTGAAAAATTAAGAAGAATTATTCTCGCTTGTCCATCGTGACCATCTCTGTAGGTGGAAGGTGAGAGTGGAATCCCAGATGAAGTTCGTCCCCCTAAGTAAGGAAAATAAGTTAGACTACGGTAAGTTTCATTTTAACGTTGCCGGCACTTCCCGAGATACCCGTTTGGGGTCGATCGAGAAAACCGTTGCCCGGGAAGCTCCCGGTCCCCCCCGGGGCTGGGGTGGGAAATACTATTCCCGGTTTGTTTGTTATACCCGGCAGAGTTATGGTTTGAGTTTGGTTTGCCAGCTGGCGGGAAAAAAAATAGGACCGAATTGATTGTTTTTAGTAGAGTATTTGTAGGACGGCTAGACCACTTTGTCTCTCAAGTACGGCGGTTCACCGCTTCCTGCATGAAGCCATGCGTCTGTGCTCCGGCCGCGAAGGACTCCCGAATTGAAAATGTTTCTTGTCCTGAACAAGAGTGCCACTGTAGCATGGAGACCAGCGCGAGAGGAGGGACTAAGTTATATGGGATTGTGAGAAGGGTCCCCATAGCTTTTGAAAACTAAAAGGCATCCCCAAAAACAGGTGACCTGTATCTGGCTCATTCCCGAAACCGGACTTCATTCAGATTCTCGGGAAAAAGTGGTAGCGTGCGGCCATGTGCCACGCAGTCTCGTGTCTGAGCACTGCAGTAGAGTTTCGTGGTCCCTGGTCCCTGGAGGAAATCGCACGGTTCTTGACAATGCAGGGTGTGGCGACCGGCTCGGTGAAATAAAACCCTTGGACAGCCCGGAGTGAACTCAATTGAGGTCTTGATTATTTAGCGTTCATGCTAATATTATCTTCTTACCTTCAGCAGGCAAAAAAGGAGAGAGTAGACTCTGAGCTCGGTGAACAAACCCGCAACACCAATTTTCGGCTCTCATTGTTATTGATACCGTCACTAACATTGCATGAGAGTACTAGTATTGCTATACCGGTAAAATCGCCATAAAGAGTCTCTATAAGCATATAATTTAGAGCGGTGTTTGCTTTATTGCCAAAGTCTTGTGATTAAGACGCGTTAAGTTTCTTATATAAAGAGAATATGCCAGCCTCCATACTACTGATCAGAGACTCCAAGGGATTGCTGCAGTAGCAAATCTTCCATCAACTGGGCACCGTATAGATATAGACGCTGTTTTTCTTTGTGATAGACCATCTAAGGACTGCTTCACAAACACGACATATAGTAACGATAGCCGGTAATGAAAAAGGAAAACCCCGTCGGGGCCCAGAAATCCAGAAATCGCGAACATTCTGTATTACAATTCGACACCAAAAACAAAATATCCAAGAAAAAAAAAAGTAGAAACAAATGAAAACTAATGCCGTGCACTAGAGCTCTTTGAGTCCCTATTGGATTTCCACACCACCTTCAAGATCTTCCTCTTCTCCTCTCTCTTCACTCACAAAACTTTCCCTGCCAAGACCCCAAAAGCTAAGTCCCAACCCGACCCCAGAAACCCCGCCAAATACCCCCCATGCCAACAACCCTCCCCCCTTCGCTGCTCCGGCACTAAGTGTGAACAACCCCCCGCTAATCAGCGGACCGATGGCTCTCCCGCCAGCACTCAATGTCTGAGCTAGTCCGTTCAGGGTTCCGAGAGTCGAGGGGTTTGGGGATGCGTTAGTTGTCAGCAGCATCGCACATGTGAGACCGACGACAGCTGCTACGGCCTTCAGCAGCAAGACAGAATATAGCTCGGTCCATGGCAATATTTTAGCGCTCTGCCCATTTGTCGTGTTAATGTAGCCCACGAAGGGCGTCGCCCAGAACGCAACAACGAATCCGGCGAAGGCGAGGCGATATCCCCATAAATTTCCCAAGTGTGCTAGGAGTGGTCCGAATAAAAGCAGCTGAAAGAGTATGGTGACTAGGCCAACGAAAGCGAGCGAGAGTCCTATTTCCTTCGGCGAAAGCCCGCGCCCGATGGGTGGTGGACTCGAGGCGAAGATTGGGTATAGGGAGTTGTAGGAGATGTTGGATAGGTTGAAGATAGTGTAAGTTATCAAGAAGAGGATAATTGGAGGTGTCAAGATAGATCTATAGGGCAGAGGGGCAGCGACCTCAGGAAGGAGAGCAGGCGGGGAAGACGAGCCGGAGTCGTCCGCCAAATATGGAGGCGAATCCTCCTCTCCCTCGTCCTCAGACTCATCTGGGTAGTTTTGAGAAATGCGAATGTAACTTGGTCGTGAGCTGGAGGCAAATTCCCAGAGCCAAACAAATATATTCTTTACGCGCTCCCCGAGTGGAGGAAGCTTCCTCGCTTCTTTCAAGCTCTCGTCGAGTAAGAAGGCGGCGAATAGAAAATCTAACAATAGAACACCGGCAGAAACAGCGTTGGGCAGGAGATATGGATTTTTCGCAAACAATTCAGTGATAGGGTCAGATGGTTCACCAGTAACAGGACGTGCGAGGATGCCACCAATCAATGGTCCGGTTATGCCACCAATTCCATACACCACAGGAAGATATTTGAAAGCCGAAGACTGATTTGATCTATCGGTTATCTCCCCGAGAACAGTTGCGACAATACCTAGGGTAAGAGTTAAAGAGGCGTGAACATTCTACGCGACGTTCCGAAATGGGGAGGGGTAACACACCAGCGTTGCCATTGACCAGCCCCATGATAGCCTGCACCACTATCGCCTGCCAAAGAGTCCTACAAAACCCGAAAGCCACGAAACAAGCTGCGGTAGCCAGAGTTCCAAAGAGAATAACAGGTTTCCGCCCGATTCGATCACTCAACCTTCCCCAGAAGAAATTCGCTGATGGTCCGAGAGGAAGCGCGTCAGAAAACTTCTCCCCAAATACCGATGAAAAAAAGACACGCACTCGCGAACTGAGCCGCAGCAAACGAGCTCGCGACAATCCCAACATACAGCCCAACCTTTCGCTGATCAACCTCGGGAAATGTCTCGGTCATTTGCGGAAGATAAGGTGATATACTGTTCAGCGCAGTCTGCTCAGCAAAAGAGATGACGGCCAGTGTAAGAAGCTGCTTCTTCGGTATCGGGGACGGGTCGTCATCGCTGCTGCCCCCGCCATCGCTCCCTACCTTACCATTAGTATCTAGAGAAGCCCCGCTCACGTTACTGCGGCCGTCGTCCCTAAACAAGTCCAGCGAGCTTGTCGAGAGTCTATTACGGTTACCAAGAGGAGCACCTCGAGATACCGGGGGCGTAGTGGGGAAGGTCTGGTAATGAACTGAGGACTTGCGGCGGGGCATTGGATTGTTTGGTTGTCTTACTGCCGGTTGTTGATGGGACGTGGTTGAAAGGCTTTTGAAAGGTGGCCCATGGTTAGGGGTATTGGAGCCTCTGCAACAAGCAGAGGGCTCTGGGGAGTTGGAGTGTCTGAATGAATGTGCTCTTTTCGCAGTAATTTACGGGACACAGTGATGACGTCGTTGCCACGTGCGGGATCGGAAGAGCCTGGCCGGGAGACCGGATGTCAAACGCTCCACTCACTCTCCTGGGGTCCCTGGGTGTCTCGGGCTCCTGCTTAGGCGGTCACTTATTCGTGCGGCTTTCTCCCCAGAGTCTCACCGTCGCGGGTGTGACGGTTGGGTTAGGGTTGTCCATGAAGGCATGAGCAGTGAGGCAAAGATGGAAGAGATCCCAAAGGTCGTAAATCAAGAGACGGTATTGAAAATAAAGGATAAAAAGAATAGATCCCAATCCTCTGGATAAGACATATGCCTCCTTTCTCCCTTTTGTGGTTGATACCTCTCCATCTCATTGCTCCGGAATGATGGGAGTTCGCGACACTTTCCTGGCGTTGTAATCACCCCTCAAAATTTCCATGACTGGGCGTGAACAACCACGAGCACAATTCCATCCCCAAACAGAGCACGATCGGTAATTCATACTCTCAATTACTCACCTTATTGCTGGGAAGCACATTTACAAGTATTCATCGTACTTTCCTCCTACAAGCTCAGGGAGGACTCCTGTAGGTGAGTAACTGTCTTGATACTGTCGTCGATCACGATTTCCCTCAAAATTTAATGGTGTAGCCATCGCCCTAGCATCTCAGCTCCCCTACGAATTGTCTATAATACTTCTAGCTTCTATCCGGGGGCACCAAGTGTGTCAATCAACGGACCATAATTCTTCACAATATTCAGTGTCCATTTGCTAGCACATGCTCTAATTGAAATCTCCGATCTACAATCATTGCTAGCGCTTTAACGTACCATATCCGAGCAACAAACTTTTACCACCGGGGTTCCAGATTCCTTCGAGATGCGCCAGAAACACCATCACCGGTATTGAGGTGCGATTGCCAGGTTAGGATTGATGAATCCCGGTATCTTTTCCTTAATGACGCTAGGTTTCATTTTCATATTCCCGCCTCAACGGCTTCTTTAGGAGCCTGCCTCTGATAGCCTTTGGCGGCGGTAACTATGCCCGAGGATTAAGTGCTTGGATCACCTTGTTATTGCCCTGTTGCTGAGACTAATAACATCTTTAAGGGCTCTGAGCATCAACGATGTTGGGAAATGGAAGAGTATGGACTTTATTTCACTATCCAATGAACTTACGGCATTATCCTAATGCCCATGAACATCTTCCACTATGTGAGGGGACACTCTTTCAACTTGGATATATATTTCTTCCTGAGGAGATTCATAATATCCACACTATACTGCACTAACATGAGACCTCCGAATCCGATTACGTTATTACACCGTCAGATCGCGCCTCTCGAAATTCTAGGGCGGTGTATAAGGAAGATATGATAGACACTTAACATGGGGGAGGGGTCAACGAACAGGGGAGTTCAGCGAACACTCTTCGTACTAAAAATGACTTAGTAAGCTGAGATTTTGTTTGAGCTGTTCTTTGAGCCCCCCTGTTCGTTGACCCCTCCCGCATGTTAACAGTCGAGATTCATTAAACACTCTATGCCTCGCTTTGCAGAAGAAAAAAAGTACGAGGAAGTAAATAAGGAGAGAGTAGCTTGTCAGAGCGAAAATAGCTAAAACCCCTCTAACTTTCAGTGCCCACAGCAGCTTTCCCAAAACAAAAGAAGCAAAAGAAATACCTTGCTTCCTTTCTGCTACCCCGCCGATCGCCAACCATGACCAGGGCCCGCAGCAGTTATTGACAAGCCCCACAACCCTCTTGATGAGGGTTGGGTTCACCAATCCCCCAGTCCCCATAGGGCAGGATTTGAGGAATTCTCAGTTTTCCTGCCCTACATGACGGATCGTTCAATAATAACTCAGTGTAAGCCGTGAATTAAACTCCTAGGCTCCCGCTAATTGCGACAGGGGGTTAATTGGTTCTTGACATGTTAACCACTGCGCCAGCTGGGTATTTCATGGAGTGTCGACTTGGGAACGAATACTTATCCTACCCGAAAGATGAATTCCAAGATTTATTGGGGATGGTGTGGTGTATCGCTTCCGAAGCTGTTGGTGGATTTCAATGCATGTATTTAGTGAGAGGTACCCCGTGGTTTTTAAATAGAAGTGGTGCTTGGTGCGCTGATTACTATTCTACTATAAGCCGAAATCTACAATCCGAGCGATACTGGTATCTCTACCACTATCAATTTAGTGATTCTATAGCCCTGAGGTTGCATTTGGAAGGGAGAAAGATACTGCAGAGGCAACTGGGGGTAGGACCAAGTGGTCGAGGTTTTATAACTCAGGGCATGATTCGAGACAGCTTTATTTGAAGGGGGGCCAATGCCGTGACGACCTAGTCGATAGCACCGGCTTTTTTGCGAGTTTCAATACCCAAACACAGTGATTTCCTAGACCTTAAATATGAAATTCTCTCTGCGTGCCCGCCCTCTGCCGGGTGCCTCAAGGATGATTGGGCTCCCGGAATTACTGCTTATTAAACCGTTGAGAAAAGGGTGTTGGGCTTCTCTTTGTAAATACGTTGAAACAGTTACAGTACGGCATGTATTCGTTTTTTTCTTCCCCTCTTGACGGCGGAAGTATCATACCGCAGCATATTATCCATTTAGGGGGTTGCTGGGGTCTCATGTTTTCAGCCTCATTTCTGACTGGGGCGGTAATGATTTGAAACCCAGGTTTAGACACTCCTTCGTTGCGGCTGATAATGTTCCAGGGTACAAGTATGGTAGTCAAGCACTGGTGCCGAATGGAGGCACTGGATACAAGTTACTCCCAAAAAAAACTTCCCATAGGAACTTTCCCGAACCCACCTTTTTACGCCTTCATTCTGATACGATCACAGCTAAAAGCAGAGATGGTGGGTTTGGAAATTGATGTTCGATAATAATGATGCGAGTTAAAAATAAAAATAAAAAAGTTCTCTTTCCTATATATACAAAAAGTTTGATGATCGTTGCTAGCGGCTTACTTGTGCATGGATACCGGCATGAGGCAATGACCCGAATGTCTATAAATCCCGAACCAGTTAAGAAGGATAAAAGAAAAACCGTCTCAAAACCACCCTCAGACTCATGAGCGAGCCTCCTCATACTCGAGTACATCCCCACCGACCCACCGTTCCCAAAAACAAGCTGTGACAGTACTAGATCCTCGCTTCTGATATCCCCGCCCACCACTCAATCCCGAACCCTCTATATATATAATCCAACAATAGAGTACAGTACCTCTGGAGTCCCTTTTGGGTTATTTTCAGGAAAATTCTAAGTCCAACACGGTCCAGGGACTATTCCACTTGAAGAAATTTATATCATAGAAAGAATCTCGGGAACTTTTGCCCAGAAGTGAGAAAGAAAGAGAAAAAAAAAGAAACCTCAACCAACCCAGCCCTCCAGCTATAATCCCTAAGGGAATGGTGTCGCGGTCTTTGCCAACTTAAAAAATTTCCTGTATTAAAACAACCCAAACGACCCGGAAATACTCTAATTACAGGGTTCGCGGTTTAATCGAATAATATATTGCCATACAGGAAATCTCATGAAGCCAAAAAAAAAAAGTTTGATTCCACCTCTGGAATTCTAAAAAAAAAATGATGAAAACAATGAAAAAAATGAAAAAAGGGGAAAAGGTTCTAGCAGCTTGTGTATGCGCTATGTCGAGTTTGCGCTATCTATTTCCAAAGTACCGTACAGAGTGCAAAAGCAAGCCCAGCCATTAGAAGGCACACTATCACCGTGCCGGAACATCCGTACATGTTTGCAGTAGGATAGGGTGTAAGAAGAGGTCTTTTGGATTCGAGGAGGGGGAAAGGTTTTAGAGGATAAAAGTTGGTTTTTTTTGGCAGGGGTTTTTGGTTTTTTTTTTGGTTTTTTTTGGTTTTTGGTAAATCGATTTTTTGTTCTGTAAGTGGGGGGAGGTTCTGTGAGGGAGGATGAAAAACGAGAACGAGGGGGAGGAGGGAGGCTGTGGATCTTTTATAAGTACAAACTTTGGAGGTGTGTTCCTTTAGCTGGCGAAGCGCTGCAAGCTAAGAATCGTATCGAGGGGGGCTTATCCCGATCTCCTAAGCCCGATCGAGTTCGCCAGAGGAGTTAAAGTTTCTTATCGAGTAACCTCTTTCGGGAACTAGAAAGGTTCTCCCCCCCAAACCTTATTTTCATATATATACCGCAAGAACTTAAATAATTGAACCTCGCGCTAAGACGTTGGAGTTGGTAAGGTCTGGCACTTTTGTTTTTTTTTGTCCTGAGCTGGGGCCGGGCGATGAGTTTTTGCGGTGAGTTCGCCCCCCCCTATCCAAGAGAGAGGGAATTTCGGACGTCCCAGCGCGAGGTTCAATTATTTAAGTTCTTGCGGTATATCTATATATATAAGCAGCTATCCCCATTTGTGGCTAGGAATTGAGGTTGTCGGAAATTGTGGCTTTTCCGGTCCCGGACTAGCAGCTAGTCCGAAGTCGAGTGATATTTAAAGAACTGGGTGAAAAAGGTTCGTCCGATGCCTTTTTTACACCAAAAGTGACCATCACCACCCTCTCATTACGCAATATCTATGAGAATTTGTGAAAATTTGTCCGTGCAGTAGTAAACCTGTAGATAGCATGAAGGATATTACTGTACAGAATCCTTAAATATTACAAAGTGATGGAGAAAAAGGTAGTTGTTTTAGGATCTGGTATCGGTGGCCATGTACTTTTTGTATGAAGGTCCATGCAAAAGTTTAGGTCATTTTCGCACAGGTTGATGTACCCGTAATGGTGAACAATGAAGATAGGTTTGATTCCTTACACTTCTATTTGTAGAGTGTTGAATAGATAGTCATTTCCTAGCTGATGTGAAAGATTTGGAGTGCTTTCATATACTCGAGTAAGCAGTGTTGCCGTTTGAAAATGTCTGCCTTCGGCTAAATTTGGCGTAAAACCTTTGCGTCAGAGGAATCGTTTTGTCCTCGTGCTTTTAGGAATTCATATGAGTGCGCCTGGTATGCATTCCTATTAATACTATAAGGTTAAGCAACATAGGATAGTGGAAGTATATAGATATCAATGAAACGGTCAGTCGGGGCGGCGCCGAATCCATTATAACAGAAGTTTATGAGGGCGTGGGGGGATCAAACCCATCTATTTTCAGGCTAGCCGGTAAATTTTATACACCTGAGGTTATAAGAGTGTTCTAGAGATTTTTTTCAACATCCTAGCTTGAGCCTGTTTCTGGGGAAACAGGAACGTGAGGAGGGAGGTAGAAGCAATAATGAAACTATGTAGGTAAGCTGTTATGCGCCAGATACCCGTAGTACTCAAGCCCTCATGCGGCCCTTTTGGGGTTGGAGACTAGAAAAAGAAATCGATTAATTGGCCAGCCAAGTAGTAAGATTCCTGATATCTTTGACATCTAATTGGCATGGACCTAGGACCACCGCAGTCTCTAACTTCAACTCGGCCGCGCGGGCACTTTGGCAAGGGCAGAGAGTGGTAAATTTTCATGACGTATTCTAATTCCCGAATAGGGCGTCATGAAGTTGACGCTCGTACTAGTGCTCGCGGAATAGAGGCTTATCTCGAGCTTAATCATAGGTTTGGATGCTATTTATATCGGTAAGTTACTTGCAGGACTTCCAAGCGATAGCTATGAAAAAATTCTCTGGACGGGCGAATGTCACCCAGAGGGCCGTTGGAAAAATTTCATCATTTCGAACCGGAGTAGCGTGATGCTTCTTGTTAAGAATTACAGTTTGACTTCCCTTGAGTATTCTCATATAACGTGTTCCTGATATCTTCCGGTGCTGTCTATCCTACAGTGGCAAGTGTAAATCTCTGTTATCCTGATTAGCTTTGACAAAACTTGTGCTAGCAGCCGGGATTTTACTCTGAATACTTACTGAGATGGACGTATATTTTATCCTGTTTACTCAGGGAGTGCTGCTAGAATATAGCTCAAGCTAGCCAGACTCCCAGAACTAGTGTGCTCGAAAGACTAGTTAGATATCGTCTCAGTCATTTGGTATCACTCGTTATCCGCTGAGTTGATTCTGTTGAAATCCTAGGAGAGATATGGACAAGTAAGAGAGGAATTGCGATAGACGAATTGCTTAATTAACTATGGTGCTAGGGGGCGTTGCTATATACCCGAGTACCCCTATTGTAGCTGTCCGTATTGAGAGTGTTGAGAGCTATCTGATCGGAAGGAGTGGAAGCGAGAAGCTTCACAGGTTCAAAGGAGAGTGGTCACCGAAGATAGCGAAAGACTTATATTGCTTGTTGAGTAAGAAGAGAATTGAGTAAGTAAAGGAAAGAAGAAAATAACAAGACGAAAGAGAAAGACAGAAGAGATGCTAAGATTCAGAGAAAGAAAAGGGGGAGGGTGACATAGGTAGTCATGACGTATCACTTGTAACTACAGCAACATACAAGAAGAGAGCACACC
>Ga0307509_10000631_pt1 | contig 60116 bp, 81 predicted proteins | sample 10_EM_MG_FD_202245 | JGI IMG/M metagenome (GOLD analysis project Ga0307509, IMG submission 202245) | Populus trichocarpa ectomycorrhiza microbial communities from riparian zone in the Pacific Northwest, United States - 10_EM | ecosystem: Host-associated > Plants > Roots > Unclassified | place...
GAACTTCATGCCCAAAGAATCAGTGCCCGCTCAGCCGACAGCGAGGCGCCTGATACTACCGGAGTTTTGCACCATTATAACTTCCCGACCTGGAACGGCTATGCCGGAAGCTTTGACGAAGACTCCAAGAACGAGATTGAAACCAGAGAAGAGGTATTATATTCCGGAAATTCCAGAGTTCCCCTAAGGCCTACTAACAGGAATGGTTGTAGGTCGACTTCATCGAGCCAGACTACAAAGTCTATACCCGAGCCCTAGTCACTCAAAACAACGTTCCATCGTGGGGCCTCGCCCGCATCTCACACAACCGGAAACTTACCCCTGATACCAGGACTTCATACCCCTACGACAGCTCCGCAGGGGAGGGAACAAGGGCGTATGTCATTGATACCGGCATTCTAGCCAACCACGAGGTTGGCCTCTACTCAAATCGTTAGGGGGTGCTTCGCTAACATGTATAGGACTTTGGCGGCCGCGCTACCTTTGGACATAACGCTGTCCCGGGATCCTCAGACACCGATATGAATGGCCATGGAACACACGTTGCTGCCACTATCGGGGGAACCAAATATGGTGTTGCAAAGAAGGCCACAATCATTGGAGTTAAGGTCTTGGGTGATGATGGATCAGGAAGCAACTCCGGTGTTATTGCTGGACTTCAGTGGGCTGCCGAAAATGCCGAGGACGCCGGCGCTATCAACACATCTGTAAGTCCCTTGCTTTTATCGACCCCCATGGAAGCTATGCTAATATTACAGGTCGCAAACATGTCACTCGGTTCACGGATAAAGTCTGTAGCTGTGAACAACGCGGTCGCAGCCGTCGTCCGTATGGGTATGACCGTCTGTGTAGCCGCCGGAAACGATAATGTATGGAGCACATACCCCCCCTTCCCTCTTTCCTTCCTACCATCTCCACCACCCACATATCTCAGACTAACATCTCTCAAACATTCAGGTACCCGCCGCAACTACTTCCCCAGCTTCAGAGCCAACTGCTATTACCGTTGGAGCTATCGATGATAGCGATACTGAGGCCAGATACTCCAATTATGGCAATCGTAAGTCCCCCTCCCCCATAAATACTAGCAGTGGAGCAAAACAAACTAATAACCATAGTGGTCGACATCCTTGCCCCCGGGACGAATATCACAAGTGCTTGGATTGACGTTCCCGGTGGCACAAGTCTGAACAAATCTCGTACCATCAGCGGTACTTCCATGGGTAAGCCTCCCCCCACTCACCTTCCATGCCGCATAGACTCTAATATGTGCACACAGCAACTCCCCACGTCACTGGTCTCTCGGCCTACCTGATCGCTAAAGAAGGCCTCAGTGGGCCCACCGCTGTGATTAAAAGAATCCAAGCCCTTGCGGCAAAGGATCATGTCGTGGGGCTTAAAGCTGGCACTCCCAATCTCATCGCTCAAAATGGGGCTGCCAGCGATTAATCTATCCTGCTTCTCTCCCTCTCCTCCTTTTCTCATCTTTCACTCCTTTCCTTTAGTGATTGATGTTTACGGACTTGCATTATTTCTGTCCGTTCTTGTTCCTTTGTTTTGTTTTTTTTTGGAGGAGGGGCGATGGCTTGAATAAGTTTAGGGTTTTTTTTCGCGATACAGATCTTGAGCATCAGAGGTCACTCGGACCGATCCAATGACCGAGCGGATACAGCAACAGGCCAACATGCGGGCTGGAATATTATAAGTTATGGGAATATCATTATATTAAATATTCTAGAAGAAATTCTAGGCAATTACCACGAGATTGTCCTCTAGCCTCTTTTTTTCCTAATTGTGACTTTTGTGCCGGAAATCTTCTATGATAAGTTAGACTTAAAGTTTAGCCCGAAATCACACCCGCCGAGCTTAACCTTTATCAGAAAGAGAGAACAAAAAAATCCCCCCGTTAAAAATCACCTCGTAAAGCGAATTACCAATAAATAAATCCGCACCGAGCACAGTAATTTAACCTAAACTGATCAAGCAGCGAAGTTATCAGAGAGAAGCTACCGGTACCCCGCCAAAACCGCCGATACGGAGAAGGAAGCACCATTCGGACTGAGATATTTGCTCCCTAAGTTAGGGATGGACGCCCTCTCCCGCTAGTGGTAAATCCATTACACCCTTGCCCTCCCAAGACAGCCCCGAGCAACGCCGGAGGCCAAAAACGTCTACCCCGTCGAGATCCGGATCTTCCCCAGTCGCAACCCGCGATATTCATTAGACACATATATCTAAGACGTTCCATGTCCGAAGCCGAAGAGGTAAGTCGCATCGTACAATTCCAGTACGTGGTCGTTTTAAAAGCCCCAATTTTCTCAATGCAGTAGGAATTGCGGCGAAATGTTTTGCCAACACCCCCCTCAACCTCCCCCCTCCCGGGTTTTTCCACATCACACCCACAAGCCCTTCCGTCCCAGATAGTCCACAATCAAATTATATTTCTAGAATATCAAGCTCTTGAACGTGCGATACCACTGTTCCCTTTTATACATAATACCACATTCACTCCTTTCGAACAATTGGGGTCGTTTGGCCACCAGACAGAGGCCTAAGCAGACGAAAATTGCAGGTATTAGGGGTATCATTACCCAGCCACCATGGGCGGGAATGGCGTGGAAAAAAAACCTTTCAAAAAGTAATTTCCTATAATAGATCCCACACAAAAACTGTAGGATCTGTTTTTCTTCCATCAATTCTCCTAGAGTAGTGAGTAGTGAAATGTGGTTTCCATCAGGGTATCGTAGCTGCCGAAATCAGGGTTTTTTGTACAAGTTATAGGCATATAGGACCCTCTCACTTGGGTCCGAATTTTGTATTGGCGATCAGACACGCATAGATAATTTACCATACAAAAGTTCTATCCCGGTCCTTTCTTGTACAAAAGAGTAGTTACACCGGGGGTACTAGCCATGGAATTCGGGGAACATTTGTCCTCTGACAAAGAAAGCGAGCGTTTCGGAGGGAGAGCTCAGATATACACCGGAACCCCCCCGTTCTTCGTTCTATCGATATTATGAGAGAGTGCTATGATTAGATACCGATGTTTTTTTTACCAATGATAAAGTATCAGGCGCCTGAACTGTCTATTTTCCGAAGAAGCAGTTAAAAGATCAAGAAGAAAAAGTATTCTCGGCCAGTTCCTATGGTCTAATGGCTTAGGAGACTGGTCGGCTAATTTGAAACAGGGACCATCACGAGTTCGAATCCGGGGGGCAGTGGAGTAGTCGAGCATTGAAAAATGCTCGGCGAACAACTTTTTTGCTGGGGGGCAGGTCTAGGGTTCGTAATGCCCTTGGGTCAATTCCCTCCAAATGTTGCGGTGGGACTGCTGGCTAGCGTTCGGGTACTATATACTATATGCCCGTAACTTTTATGATATGGGTAAGATATATTGCGACATAGCTTACCTAGTTCTTATGTCTACTGCTCTGTGCTATAAAAAACTCCAGACAAAAGCCTGAGATAAATATATATAATACTTCGAAACATGCTATATTTCTTCTGGAAAATTCCCAAAGCCGAGTTTCAGGATGTCTGGAAATATAATAACTCGAAAACCTGCAACTTTGGTGTGTTTTGGACTCTCCCCGGTTCCCGGGACCCCTATGCGAACATATATCGTGTGGTATCATTTCATTGTCGAAACGGAGGATCCGGTACTGTACATCATACGTAACAGTTATATATTATACACCCAATCTATGTATCATTCCACAAATACACAACCGCAACGTCCCTGATAGTATGGTGCATGTTCGCTTGGAGGTGGGGACCAGCGGGATTTTGGGGAGTGTCTGCCAAGGACCCAGCTGGGATTCAACCATGCATTTATGATGCTTGCGCGCAAATTTATATATGATGCCGGTCACACACCGAAACCCGAGAGATCATTAGATCATAGCTTAGTTTGCGCGGCGCCACATAGAAGGGTTCACTAAAGCCCCGTGTTTGAATTGTTACCCTTTTCCTGCGCATAACTTAACTTGTTCACTTACTCGTCTTGCTTGCGAGACATGAACCCTACTCTGCTCTGCGCTGCCCCACAGGCACTTGAAACGGATTCAAGTAGTATCATACATAAACCTCACAGGTCTTGTATAAACTCCTCAATACGGTTAACCCCCTGCTAAGGGGAAAAGCCACGTCCTCTACACTTCCAACATAGCTAAATGTTGAAACGACCGAGGCTAATCGAGGAAGAAAAGAAGGGGGGGGGGCGTCCCCAGCTATCTATAGGAAAGCACCAGCCACTATTTCCCAGGTTCACACGGGCTCACCCGCTGCCTCACCTGTCACTTTACCGGCTAACGTACTCCCCCATAGCTGACGATCTAGATGTGGGAGGACCCTCCAACACTAAACACTGTTAGAAATAACCCCTGGCGAGCCGGACTCTCCAAGCAGCGGGCCGAATGAAGAGTTTACGCGACCGCTTATTGAGTGCAGAAAGTACGGAGAGAGTTTCACCGAAGGCAAGAGTGAGAGAGAGATTAAAGGTTAAACAAGGCTTATGTTGAGACGAGTTTCATTGCACTCCTTTATGGTTGAGAGAGAGAACCATTAAGAAAAGGAAAGTGAAGAGAAAGAAAATAAAATAAAATAAAGAGAGAGCAAAGACGACAAGCGAGCACCACAACCAATGACAACCAGGGCGACCTTATGACGAAGCTTTGGCTACCGATGATATCCAACAAACACAGACCTAACCCCGAGTGATTACCCGTGACCATCAACCACAGACCCGCACGAACTATCCCCACGACTACCTCTTTCCTTCCCTCCTAGCCGCCTATTTAACAACATCCACTCCCCCCACCCAACCCAAAAACACAGCAAAGCGCACAACAACAAAAAATAATGGCCTCCACCCCCTACCTATACCTCTACACCACCCCCCTCGACCCGCCAAACTGGCGCCTGGGCACACAAATCTACCACGCCATCGGAAAAACCCTCGAATACCTACTTGAGACAGCAGAAGTCACCACGGCCGTCCTCATCGTAGCCATCCTCTGCCTATGTATCTGGAAGCAAGAGGTACGAGTCCTGCCCCTAATCGGAGCTGTGGGCCTCTGCTTCCACGAGTGGGCCCTCGTCTTCACGTTTATCCTCCAAGTGAGCTTTATACTCCTCTCTCTTGGCGGGATGGTGAATCTTGTGCTTTGGGAGTTATTCTTGAAGGGTGTTTGGCGAAGGGTTTGTCATGGTGGGAGGTGAGATTCTGGGTCGCTGGTTCGTGGAGTTGTCGTCGAGCGGGTTTACCGGGCTGTGTCCTTTTGGTCTTTTTGTTATGAATTTGGGATGGGGATTGCTCGATTGCTCGGGTGGATGGTATGTGTCGCGCTATGGATCGCACACTTGCCAGAGTTGCCGAAGGTCTACTGGAGGAAATGGGTGACTGAGTCTTGGGCTTCGGCCCGGGCTCACAGTTTGATTTCCCACTTTCGTCGGAAGCACCACGGAGCGATGGGGGAAAGTGGTGGTGGAGAGAATTTTGAAATCCCAATTTGCACCCCCGAGCACGCCGCGGTTGACCCTCAAAACCCAGTCGTCTGTTTTGAAATAGTGAAAACTAGTTTATGAATTCAGGTTGCACCAGCATCCACTCGCGCAAAATAAGAAAATTTAAATTCCTGATGTGGAAATATCACCAACATAGAGAAAGTGTACAAGTACCCAAGAATATATTATCGCACAAGACAGGGATTATTCTGCTGGTTAACTATCCCTGTAATGTACAAAAACATATCCCCGGGTACTTGTACTCGAATATGGGTAGGCTGAACATCGCATCATACAAGTGCGGTAAAGTAAGGTGAAAGGTGCAATATCAGCTCGGCTGAAGAGGAGATTCTAAGAAAATGGCGTACACAAGTAAGCGTGAGCCATATCTCCATTAGGACTAGACAGCCTCAAGGCCCAACTACCCTCGCTCAAGATCCATAGTCTGCTGGATTACCACGCTCCGGCCACAGCGGGACATCCCGTTGCTAACCCTTCGGGTGCTAAGTTTTTGGTAGTAACCGACAAGTACTTGCATATGCTCACACCGAATCAATGCTACATGCTTGTTAACTCCCTTTGAGGCCAATAGAGCGACAGGCATAGAGTTAGTAGTCATATTGAAATATATAGACTGGCTGCGATTCATAACGTCATATATGGTCCATCAATAGTCCTTCCAATAGACGCTGTTGTGTTAAAACAATCGCCAAGTGCTCCCGTTGTTTGCATGCCAAGCTTGCGTGAACATGAACCGAGAGTGCAGGGGTATGCCCCGCAAAAGAAGCTTCCCTTAGCCTTACTATTCTCGAATCCAAAGCGTTAGCCAGCATAGGATACAACATCCGCCGGCCATTGTTCACCGATTTACTCTCAAACCTCAACAATGTGACCGATCTCCCTACAAATGAAGCAACCACACCTGAACCTCAACCACTGATATTACCATGGAGCACCCACAGTGACACTGTTGAGGCATCGCTGCGCCGGGGTGCTTTACGCGGCCAAATTAAGAAACTGGTTTTATACAATACGATGAAGAGAAAAAACCTAAGAAAAACGATATAAATTCCCACCCTCCCAAATAACTATAAGCCTCCTCAACGTTCCGCCCCTTCGTATTCAATCACCACAACGAAAACTCGAGATTACATACCGAGCAAGAATCTAAAAAATTTGATACTTTAAAACTACAATCTTCTCCAAATCTAAAACACGATGGCCGAACACATCGTTCCCAACCAGTACATCATCGTATTCAAGCCAGAGGTCCCCAAGGAGAGATGTCAAGAGCATTGCCAATGGGCAACCGAACTTCATGCCCAAAGAATCAGTGCACGTTCAGCTGACAGCGAGGCGCCTGATACTACCGGAGTTTTGCACCATTATAGCTTCCCGACCTGGAACGGCTATTCCGGGAGCTTTGATGAAGACTCCAAGAACGAGATTGAAAGTAGAGAAGAGGTATTCCGGAAATTCCAAGAGTTCCCCTAATGCCTACTAACAGGAAGGGTTGTAGGTTAAATTCATCGAGCCAGACTACAAAGTCTATGCCCAAGCCCTAGTCACTCAAGATAACGTCCCATCGTGGGGCCTCGCCCGCATCTCACACAACCAGAAACTTACCCCTGAAACCAGGACCTCATACACCTACGACAGCTCCGCCGGGGAGGGGACAAGGGTGTATGTCTTTGGTACAGGCATTCTAGCCAACCACGAGGTCGGTATCCACCCAAATGGTTGGGAGGGGTGCGCTTTGCTGACATATATAGGACTTTGGCGGGCGCGCTACCTTTGGACATAACGCTGTCCCAGGATCCTCAAACACCGATATGAATGGCCATGGAACACACGTTGCTGCCACTATCGGGGGAACCAAATATGGTGTTGCAAAGAAAGCGACAATCATTGGCGTTAAGGTCTTGAACGATGACGCATCAGGAAGCATCTCCGGTGTTATTTCTGGACTTCAGTGGGTTGCCGAACATGCCGAGTCCGCAGGCGTTATCAACCAATCTGTGAGCCCATTCCTTTTATCGCCTCCCATGGAAGCTATGCTAATGGTATAGGTGGTAAACTTGTCAATCGGGGGTCAAAGGTCTGTAGCGGTGAACAGCGCCGTCGCAGCCGTAATCCGTATGGGCATGACCATCTGTGTAGGCGCCGGAAACGAGAATGTATGGAGCACACCCCCCCCCCCCCCTTCCCTCTTCCTCCCCTACCATCTCCACCACCCACATATCTCAAAACTAACATCTCTCAAACATCTAGACGCTCGCAGATACTCAATCCCCAGCTTCAGAGCCAACTGCTATCACCGTTGGAGCTATCGGAGATAACGATACTAAGGCCGACTACTCGAATTATGGCAAGCGTAGGTCCCCCTCTCTCATATATGGTAAGGGTGGAGCAAAACGAACTAATAACCATAGTTGTCGACATCCTCGCCCCCGGGACGAATATCACAAGTGCTTGGATTGACGTTCCCGGTGGCACAAGTCTAAACAAATCCCGCACCCTAAGCGGTACCGCCATGTGTCAGCCCCCCCCCCTCCCCACTCATCTCCCACGCCTTAGAGACTCTAATATGCGCACAGCAACTCCCCACGTCACTGGTCTCGCAGCCTATCTGATCACTAAAGAAGGCCTCAGTGGGTCCACTGCCGTGACTAAAAGAATCAAAGACCTTGCGGCAAAGGATCAGGTCGTGGGGCTTAAACCTGGTAGTCCCAATCTCATCGCTCATAATGGGGCTACCAGCGATTAATCTACCCTGATTCTCTCCCTCTCCTCCTTTTCTCATCCTTCACTCCTTTCCTTAGTAATTTATGTTTACAGACTTACATTATCTCTGTCCTTTTATTGTTTCTCTCATTTCCCTCGGGAGGGGAGGCGATGGCTTGAATATGTTTAGGGTTTTCCTTGGATATGCGGATCTTGAGCATGAGAGGTCACTCGGACCGATCGAACGACCGAGCGGATGAGGCAATGGGTCAATGTGTGGGCCGGAATACCATAAGATGTGGGAATATCATTATATTAAATATTCTAGAGGAAATTCCATTCGACTACTGTTGGAGATTAACCATTTTAGGCTGCTCATCATATACATATTTTCCGTTCCCACTGGATGGGAAACGCAACCACGATAACCTTAAACAGATGGTGGCTTGAAGAGTGTTCTACTACCGTTAGCTTCTTAGCACCCAACACCCCGACCCTGCGTATCTGATGCGACAACATCAAACACCGATTCACCTATAATGAAACACAAATACGAGCGACAGCCGAGCATCTACCTCACCCCCTGTGATGTGCTCTACCCGAGGCAGGTGGCATAACTCTATCCTTGGCTATGGCACTTCTCCCTCGGAAGTGCACCGGCAAAGCGAAAAAGAAGGATGACCTAGGGATGGAAAGTGGGAGAGGAATCTGGCACGCGCAGGAAGTGTGCTGGGGAAGAAGGCTTTCTGTTAATGAGAATATAAGGCAGCCTGCTCTTCCCTTTGTTTGTTTATCTGTCTATCATCGCATTTTCGCTCAGAGTTCTACGGTCATCTCTCGTCTTGCCAAACTCATTCGTTATTGCATACAAATTTCTTCACTCCCCCCCTGCTCTCTGATATCTTTTGTCTATCACTGTTGTTCGTATCAATAAAAGCTTTGTGTCGTTTGATAACTAAGAATTGGATCCGCTACGCCCAACCGCCCCATAGTTGTTGAAAAATTACCACCGCGTTATCTCTTGCTTCTTTCTTTCTTAATTGTGACTTTGGTGGCGGGGATCTATGATAAGTTTAGACGTGAAGCCTAACCGGTAACCGTCCAAGACCACCCGCCCCTGCAGGCAAATAGAACCCGGAGCACCAAAATAGCAATAAGACATCAAAAAGAGAGAACCAAAAAAACCCCCCTGCCAAAGGCCATCCTATAAAGCGAATTACCACAGCAGAATAAATAAATCCACACCGAGCACAAAGTAATTTAACCTAAACTCACCAAGCAAAGAAGTTATCGGAGAGAAGCTACCGGTACTCCACCAAAACCTCCGATATCGAGAAGCGCCTTTTGGCCCAAGATATTTACTCGATAGGGATAAACTCCCTCTCCTGATTTACTACATCCTCGTCCTCCCGAGATAGCAAGGGACAACGCCGGAGGCCAAAAGCCCCTGCCCCTCCAGGATCCAGATCTTCCCCGGCCTCAACCCGTGATACCCAATAGACACATATATCCAAGACGCTCCATATCCGAAGCGGGAGAGGTAAGTTAAATCGCACATTTCCAATACTATACGAAGTCGCTTCCAGAACATATAGCATTGAAAAGACCAATCCTTTTAATACAGTAGGAATTGAGGTGAAAACTTTTGCCATATCCGAGGTAATGGTAAGGCGGCCAGCCGCAGGTTGGATGTGAAGCCGAGGGTATCGTTCGGGTATCGTGAGTGTTCCTGTTTCAGTGTCGTATGATTGTTGTTTGAGGTTGTTGCATTAACTATGCAGAATCGTAGTCGGAGGTTGTATGAGCTAACACTGGTGGAACCATGTTAGAGTAATGGTACGTAACGGATAATAGTAGTTGCGTTTCAGAGTCTGCCCGCATGGGAATATATGCACGTGATGAGCAGTCAAAAATCCAACATTTAGGCCTCTGTCAGGTTACCAGACGACCACAATTGCTCGGAAGGGATGAATGTAGTATTATGTAGAAAAGAGAACAGTGTGTAGCACGCTTAAGAGCTTGGTATTCTGGAAATGTATTATTATTGAGGACTATCCGGGACGGAAAAGCTTGTGGGCATGGTATAGAAGGAATCGGGCTGGTGAAGGGGATGTCTATCCGTCTGGAACCTCGGATCAGATTCACGAAAGCGCATGCCGAAACTACTAAGTGGGAGGAAGCGAGAAGCAGGATTGTGCATGCGCAGGAAGCATGACACGGAGGATGGTTAGGATATAAGGAAGCCTGTTTTTCCCATTATTTGTTCACTATCAGTTCACTGCACTTCGTTCCTCTCTGTCTCTGTTTATCTTATTCTTTACTTCCGTTCGATTGCATTCTGTCTGTTCTTTCTTTTAATAAGTTCTTTAAGTTCTTCGTCACCGTCTTTTATATCTGCTATATACAAATCAACTTGCGTCAAATCCGTATCTGAACTCTGAATCCGCTGAGCGAGAACCTTGTTGCTAAAACTAAAGATATAAAAATTGCAGGTTTTCAAGCTTTCATCACCCAGCCGCCATAGGCAGACCCACATTCAAAAAGTAATCTGCTGTAATGGCACCCACACAAAAATGTGTGATTCTTGTTCCACCAAGGTATCGCCCCTGCCGAAACCAGGGCTTTTTATATGGATACATTAGGACATGGCTTACCCTGTTCATGTGCCCACAGTTCTATACTATACAAACTCCAGACAAAAGGCTGAGATAAATATATACTGTATAATACTAGTACTTCAGACATGCTATATTTTCCCCAAAAAAAGAAAGAAAGCCGAGTCTCAAGATGTCCGTGGAAATATAACGGCTCGAAAACTTGCAGTTTCTGCACTGTTTTGGCCCCCGTCCGGTTACTAAAGGACGCCAATCGCGAACATTCCGAGTGATACCGAGTGATTCACGAAACGGAGGATAATATCACAGCTTAGTTCGCTCAGCGGTATATATAAATGTTCACTAAAACCCGTGTTTGAACCGCAACCCGTTTCCCGCGGATAACTTGACTTGTTCACTCACGCGCCTCACGCACTTGAAACGGATTCAAGTGGTACATACCGGTCCAGTACAAATTCCCCACTACGGATAATCCCCCCGGTAAGGGAATAAAGATAAATCCTCGTTACGGCAAGGCTAAAAACGACATAACCCCGAGTGATACCCTGTGACTTTCAACCAGAAACCCGCATAGAGCTGCCCCGGCGACTACTTCTAGCTGCCCAATTAACATACGATCTACTCCCCTCCACCGCACCAAAAGCACAAAAAAGCGCACAACAACAACAAAAATGGCTCACCCCATGCCTATACTTCTACACCACCCCCCTCGACCCCCCATACTGGCGCCTAGGCACAAAAACCGACCACGCCATCGGAAACACCCCCGAATACCTACTCGAGACGGCAGAAGTCACCACGGCAGCCCTCATCAGATCCATCCTATGCATCTACTCCCAATTGCCTAGCTAGTGTTTGCCACGAGCGGTGAAGCTCGAGGGCCCGGCTCGAGCTTTTGGCTCGAGCAATACAAGCCGACTAATTCCACGAGCCAAGCTGGCTCGAGCCAGCATAGACATAGACTCGAGTCAGACTCAAGCCAGACTCGAGCTTTTACGGTATCTAGGGATCCCGATATTTCATTTCAAACACGGGAAGGTGCAGGGCAGAAGGGAAAGGGTCCTGAAGGGGGATGCAATGGGAGAGGCTGGTGAAAGCGGCAAGTTACAGGTATCATAATAAGAATCCTAGTTGATTCTAAAGAGCGGAAGGAAAGAAAGAAGACTTTAGAGAAATCTGTTTGCACACCTCATTGGAGGCCTAAAAGTCAATTGACGGTTGGGTAGTGTAGAAGATAAAAAATATTTTCTTATACCCTCTGGCTTGCATGATTCCCGATTCAAAAGAACAATATTCCCTATCATTGAATAATGCAGATCAGGGTAAGATTGGTCTAATCCTGCAGGCCTGTCAATATCATGGATTTCAACACCGATCAAACCTCAATCGATGAGAATCCTACCAAGTTACACCAATCACAAGCGAGCTCTACTACAGCCTCTCAATATACATTTGTCGATATAATGCCAGAGAGATTACCTATTTCTGATAGCTATGCCTCTCATGAGCAAGCAGTGTCGGCTTCATCTCCTGGCAAGCCCACTGCGAGTGATAATATAGAGATATTTCGACAGACCTTAGCAGGAAACTGGTGTATGTAACTCTTTGTTCTGTATTCTCCGTTCTGTTATACAAGAGGAGAATCAGGTAGGATATATTAGGCTAATGTAAATTGTGTATTCTAGCTGCAATGCAAACCTCAAACAAGATATCTGGTCAACCAGATTCCATGATATACTGGTCCTATCTCTACAATCGTCGAATGATTATTCGAGAAATTATTCAAAATCCACAAGCACTCAATTCTTCCACCGATGACCAAAACCTTATCAAGTCAAGCAAGATTCACCAAGTTCGCTGCTGCCATTGTAGCAGAAAGTGGGGTCCTTATTCACCAAACTATACAACTACCAGTTGCTTCATCCGCCATTTCCAAAAACACCACCCTACACTTCCGTCAACTGAAGAAAAGGAGAAACACTATTTAGGGGCCATGGGGGTAATGAAGCGAAAGCGGACAAGTGAAGTGACCGATGTGACACCTTGGACCTTGAGTGGTGGTGCCCGGGCACCAGGTCAATCCTTTGACTACCATGTGTTCCGCAAGTTGCTAGTTTGTTTTATTGTCAATACTAATTCCTCCTTCAACATTACCATGTCACAATCATTTCGTGACCTCCTTGTGTATTGTCATCCAAATGCGAAAGCTGTTTCTGGTCAGACACTCGCTCGTGACCTTCATCAGATGTACCGAGAGATGCTTCCGGCAGTCAAAATTCACTTATTTAACCATACGAATAAAGGAGGACGAATCAACTTAACACTCGATGCATGGACCTCTTCGAATAGGATAGCTTATCTGGGAATTACTGGCCATTGGATGGATTCGGACTATGTACTGCAGAACATAGTCCTTGCCTTTAGTCGACTTCATGGTTCTCATACCGGAGAGAACCTTGCGAATACAGTTTACGATACTCTCCTCCTATATAGCATTGAACAGTCCTTAGGCTGTATTACAATGGCTAATGCATCGGTCAATGATAAGTTATGCAAGCAGTTAGAGCAGAAATTGTGTAGCAATAGACAAGGCTGGAAGCGGAAAGATGGGCAAGTCAGGTGCATGCCACACGTCCTGAATCTGGCGGCGCAAAGGATCCTTGCTGTCTTAAAAGCAGAGGCTACAATACCAGAGGAGGTTTTAGCAGAAGCGGAAGGGCCTGGAATAGCACGAATGGAGGATCTTAGAGGGTTAGAGTCAACAAATGGAATTGCAGTATCGCCAGCTTTGCGGAAAGCAAGACAAATTATATCAAAAATTCAGGCCTCTAATATTCTTGGTGAAGCCCTAGAACGAGAATGTCATGCTATACGCCTTATTCCACTCAGGCCACTTCTTGATATGAGAGTTCGGTATGTTTTCTAATATTTTCTTTAATATCCCCTATAGCTCTTACTAACCAGGTTTATCTACCTTAATATATATCAGATAAAAGGTATATTTTGAACTAATGTGCTATATGTAGATAGAATTCAACCTATATGATGCTTGAGAGATTGCTATATCTACAACCAGCAATTGAGAGACTTACCTTGTTTGAAGAAAAGCTTTCCGAGTTTACCTTGACTGAAGGTGACTGGAATATGCTTTCAAGTATCAAAGACATTTTGCATAGCTTTCACGACTCGACTACACACCTTAGTGCTGTACAGTACCCAACACTACTTCTGCAGTTACCATACTATGAGCTGTTGTTACGACATTTCCGGTACTTGCGGTCCGATCAGAAGGAAAAAAGTGGGTCTACAAGCATGCTTTACAAAGCATGTGATGCGGCCTTTACGGTTCTAAACAGCTACTGGAACAAATCTGATGAACAAAGCGCTTTGTCAATAGCACTCCTGCTCGATCCACGGTGCAAATCAATCACCCTTAAACGACTAGGCTGGACCGAACGGTATATAAACCAGTCAATCCGCAACTTCTACCAAATTTACGATGAAAAATACGCACCACAAACACCTTCAAGACCAATGACCCCAGAACACACCCTTGTGAGCGAGAATGATGATCCCTTAACAGAATTGCTCAACATGACTGAAGTCACCCCTACCCCCTCTGAGGCAGACGCAAGTTCATTAGCTTCAAGCTTGACAGCTGACTCGGAGGCTATTGTTTATTTGTCCCAACCTTGTGAAGACCACAAAGTTAGTGTTATACTTTAGTGGAAAGTCAATAGTCATAGATTTCCACATCTATCCTGTATGGCAAGAGATTATCTTGCAATTCCAGCTAGTAGTGTTCCTTCAGAGCAACTCTTCTCACGGTATCACCTTTGCCCATACTGCCAGTGTTTTTTTCCCTATTATTATTTACTGATACCAATTTATCATAGGGCCGGTGATATCATTACAAAGAAGCGAAATCGGATGGGACCAGCAGCAGGTCCTACTTTGGTTCTGAAAAGCTGGCTGGGTTTACGAGAGGTGGAGGATTGGGAGCTTAAGTTGGATGCGGAGGAGGAATCACAGGTTGAGGAGGTTGATAGACTTTTCTGTGAACATGCACCTCATACTTGATTTTCTTTGTTTTACCTTTTGAACGCTTTATTCTCCACTCAAATCTACTGAATCTCACCCTCAAGACCTTTAAGTTGTACCATCGAGCATGTGATATCTTCTATTGATTACTATAATTCAGGCTCGAGCGGCTCGGTTCTCTTTCCTCATGAGCCGACCTGCTCGAGCCTATCGTCTGGCTTGACTCGAGTCGGCTCGTGATATACACTATGCCTAGCGTTTGTAAAAACGACTGCTATTGCATATGGGCAAAATCTTGAGGCTCCGGGTAAGATTTTGCCCATATAGAATAGCAGTCGTTTTATACAAACATCAGGTAATTGGGAGTAGAAGCAGGAGGTACGTGTCCTGCCACTAATCACTAATCAGGGTGGTGGGCGCCTACCTCCACAAGGAGGCCCTCGTCTTCACGTTTGTCCTCCAGATGAGCTTTATACTCCTCGCCCTCGGCGGAGTGGTGAATCTTGCGCTTTGAGAGTTGTTCCCGAAGGGTGTTTGGCAAAGGGTTTGTCATGGTGGGGGTGGGATGCCGGGTCGTTGGTCAGTGGAGTTGTTGTCGAGCGGGTTTACGGGGCTGTCGCTTTTCGGTCTTTTTGCTATAAGGTTAGGATAGGGACCGCTCGGTTGCTCGAGTGAGTGGTATGTGTCAAGCTATAGATCGCACATCCGCCAGAGTTGTCGAAGGCTTACTCGAGGAAATAAGTGTCTGAGTCTTGGGTTTCGGTGTGGGCACAAGTTTTGATTTCTCACTTTGGTCGGAAGCACCACGAAGGGATGGGGGAAGATAGTGGAGAGGATTTCGAACCGCAACTTGAGCCCCAGAGCACGCCGCAGCTGACCCGCAAAACCAAGTCGCCTGTTTTAAAGCGGCGGGAACTAGCTCATGAATTCAGGTTGCACGTGCGTCCACTCGCGCAATGTAAGACAATTTAAATTCCTGATGCGGAAATATCGCCAAAATAGAGAAAGTGTACTCGAATACTGGTAGGCTAACATCGCATCATACAAGTGCGGTAAAGTAAGGTGAAAGGTGCAATATCAGCTCGGCTGAAGACAAGAGGAGGAGATGCGAGGAAAATGGCGTACACAAGTAAGCGTGAGCCATATCTCCATTAGGACTGGACAGCCTCAAGGCCCAACCACCCTCGCTTAAGATCCATAGTCTGCTGGATTACCGCGCTCCGGACACAGCGGGGCCTCCCGTTGTAACGATAAGTTTACTTGCATATGCCCACACCGAACCAGTGCTACATGCTTGTTAACTCCCTTTAAGGCCAATAGAGCGACAGGCATAGAGTTAGTAGTCATATGGAAATATATAGACTAGCTGCGATCAATGACGTCATATATGGTCGATCGACAATGTGTCTGTTGTCGTGTTCAAACAACCGCCAAGCGCTCTCGTTGTAGGCATACTTGTACCAAGCTTGGGTGACATGAACCTAGAGTGCAAGAGTATGCCCCGCAAAAGAAACTTCCCTTAGCCTTACTATTCTCGAAAGCGCTAGGCAGCATAGGACACAGCATCCACCTGCCATATTTCACCGATTTACTCTCAATCTCAACAGTATGACTGATCTCCCTAAGAAACGAAACAACTACACCTCACCATCAATCATTGATCCCACCATGGAGCACCCACGGTGACACCGCTCAACCAGACATCGCTGCACCGAGAGGTTTTACGCGGCCAAATTAAGAAACCGATTTTACATAGCACAATGAAGAGGAACCTAAGAAAAATGAAATAAATTTCGAACCTCCCAAGTGAATATATAAGCTCCTCGACATTCCGCCCTTTCAGATTCAATCACCACAACGAAAACTTAAGACCAGACACCAAACAAGAATCTAAAACTTTTGATACTTTAAAACTACAATCTTCTCCAAACCTCAAATTCAATGGCCGAACACATCGTTCCCAACCAGTACATCATCGTATTCAAGTCTGATATCCCCAAGGAGAGATGCCAAGAGCATTGCCAATGGGCAACCGAACTTCATGCCCAAAGAATCAGCGCACGCTCAGCTGACAGCGAGGCGCCCGAGACTACCGGAGTTTTGCACCATTATAACTTCCCGACCTGGAACGGCTACGCCGGGAGCTTTGACGAAGACTCCAAGAACGAGATTGAAACTAGAGAAGAGGTATTATATTCCGGAAATTCTAGAGTTCCCCTAAGGCCTACTAACAGGAAGGGTTGTAGGTCGACTTCATCGAGCAAGACTACAAAGTCTATACCCGAGCCCTAGTCACTCAAAACAACGTCCCATCGTGGGGCATCGCCCGCATCTCACACAACCAAAAACTTACCCCCGATACCAGGACTTCGTACACCTACGACAGCTCCGCGGGGGAGGGAACGAGGGCATATGTCATTGATACCGGCATTCTAGCCAACCATGAGGTTAGTATCTACTCAAATTATAGGGGGAGTGTGCTTCACTGACACGTATAGGACTTTGGCGGGCGCGCTACCCTTGGATATAACGCTGTCCCCGGATCCTCGAACACCGATATGAATGGCCATGGAACACACGTTGCTGCCACTATCGGTGGGACCAAATACGGTGTTGCAAAGAAGGCCACAATCATTGGAGTTAAAGTCTTAGGTGATGATGGATCAGGACAAATCTCCGGTGCTATTGCTGGACTTCAGTGGGCTGCCGATCATGCCGAGGCTGCAGGCGTTACCAGCACATCTGTAAGTCCCCCCGTTTTTATCGCCTCCCACAGAAGCTATGCTAATATCATAGGTCGCAAACATGTCACTCGGTTCACCGATAAATTCTGTGGCGTTGAACAGGGCCGTCGCAGCCGTCGTCCGTATGGGCATGACCGTCTGTGTGGCCGCCGGAAACGATAATGTATGGAGCACATACCCCCTTCCTTCTTTCTCTCCTACCATTTCCACCACCCACATATCCCAAACTAACATCTCTCAAACATTCAGGTACTCGCAGACACTCAATCCCCAGCTTCAGAGCCAACTGCTATCACTGTTGGAGCTATCAACAATACCGATACTGAGGAATCCTACTCGAATTATGGCAATCGTAAGTCCCCCTCTCCCCTAAATACTACCGGTAAAGCCAAATAACTAATAACCACAGTGGTCGACATCCTCGCTCCCGGGACAAACATCATAAGTGCCTGGATTGACGTTCCCGGCGGCAAAAGTTTAAACAAAACCCGTTCCGACACAGGTACTTCCATGGGTAAGCCTCCGCACCCCCGCCCACCTCCCATAACTTACAGACTCTGATATGCGCTTACAGCAAGTCCCCACGTCGCTGGTCTCGCGGCCTATCTGATCGCTAAAGAAGGCCTCCGTGGGTCCACCGCTGTGACTAAAAGAATCAAGGCCCTTGCAGCCAAGAATCAGGTCGTGGGGCTTAAAGCTGGTAGTCCCAATCTCATCGCTTACAATGGGGCCAGCAACTAATCTACCCTACCCTACCCCGCCTCTCTCGCTTCTCTCCTCTTCTCATCCTTCACTCCTTTCCTTTAGTGATTGATGTTTACGGACTTGCGTCATTTCTGTCCTTTCTTATTTTTTTGTTTGCTCCTTTGGAGGGGAGGCGATGGCTTGAATAGGTTTAGGTTTTTTTTTTGGCTGTGCAGGTGTTGAGCATGAGAGGTCACTCGGACCGATCGAATGACCGAGCGGAATAGGAAATGGGTCAATGTGCGGGTTGGAATATAAGCTGTGGGAATATTATAATAATAATATTATGAACGCGTTTTTTTTAGAACCTACACATGGACACCCAACACCAAACAATTTTTTTGGCATAGAAAGCTTCATAGACATGTAGAGTATATGGTTAATAGCTCAAAAAATATTCATGAGCTTTATATACTATGAATTGCACCTTCTAAAGCCAAAATAGTGAAAAATACCAAAATGGTTTTTTTGCATTAAAAATATCATTGACTTCTGGAGTATCTGTAGCACCAGATTCTATCTTGATTGGGTAACTCCCTATTGCTGTATTTATAGTTGAAGATATTAGATTTTATTTAGATATCTATTGTTGCAGAGGCAACATCATGGAACAGTACCAAAATATGAAAACAATTCATTGTTATGGCTGTAACAATCCTTTCTTAAGGTAGTACAATCCCATTGTTCAAGCACTTTAGTCTGTTAATTATTCAATTCAAGAAGTGAAAGGGATAAAACAAATACATAAGTTTATGTTAAAAGTCAAAATTTTACATCAAATGATTTGCTAGATGATTCTCTATTTTTATATATACTTGGAATAATTTTAAACATTTTCTTCATAGGATTATTGCTTATCAAAGTTGAGTGAAAATTTAAACCGCATTTACTGGAAACTGTTTTTAGTGGTCCTCACACTTCCAATGCGTTTTTCTTGTCTTGGCGAAAAAAGCCCAAGTGTAGGTTCTAAAAAAAAACGCGTTCATATTAAATATTCTAGAAGAAATTCTATGCGATTACAACGAGATTGTTTTTTGTAGTCTCCTAGGGCGGGGAGACCGAGCGCAATGATAAGTACTTCGAAATTATTGAAGAAAACAACACACCTCGTACAATAAAACAATCACAGCGCAATCGATTTTTTTGACCAAAAAAATCTATCACATGAGTCCTCTAAGATATGGGGCTAAGAGCGTCAATAGTGCTAATTCTTTAAATTCTGTGGTGAGAGTATTCGTGATAAATTGGAGGCAACATGATCAGAAATATTTGATGTAGTTCCATTTCAGGAAAGTATGATAGGCATCTTGGCATCGCAAAACACAGAGAATTCTGGATTAGGTTGCGCTCAGTCTCCCCGCCCTAGGAGTCTCCGATATGGGGAAGATACGTTGCGACATGGCTTACCTGGTTCATACGCCCACGGCTCTGTACAAACTCCTGGCAAATGCCCAAGATAAATATATACAATACCTCAGACATGCTATTTATTTATTTTTCAGAAAATTTCCAAGGCCGAGCTTCAAGATGTCTATGGAAATATAATTGCTCTAAAACCTGCAACGCGGGTGCGCTTTAGCCTCTGTCCGGTTACCAAAGGACCATTATTGTTCGTATATGATTTCTTAGTTCTTTCAAATATGGTTTCTTTCTCCTCTCAATTGCTTCTTTTGACTCTCTATATTTGTTCTCAAGCCGGGTACAAGTCCAGACTTCTTTACACTTTCTTTATTATTTCTTTTGTTCCTATATGTGTTTCCTTTCAATGCCTTTGTTCTTTGTTAGGAAGGAGGCTTGGTGGAAGTGGGACCAAGTCATCTCACTATATAGCTTGTCTATATCGTTCCTGTCATTCGATTAGTAGTTCGCGGTAATCTATGATCTTGACTATTTTGCTATTATTACTTCTTCGTTCGAGTTCCGATCGTATATTACAATACAACAATTATTGCAAACATAGATCGAGTGATGCCGTGTGATTCTAGGAAGGGAGGATCTGGTACGGCAGAGACATAAACAGTGATATACCACACACCCAATTTACCTATCATCCCCCGAGTACACGACTGCGATTTTCTCAATAAGATGGCACATGTTCGCTTGAAGCTGGTGCCCAGCGGGGTTTTAGGGAGTGCGAAAGGTCTTGCTGGGATTTAACCATGGATCGTGTGCTCAAATTTATGTATCATATGATACCAATCGCACACCGAAATCCGAGAGACCTTTGGATCATGGCTTGGTTTGTGCGGCGGGCGGTACATAGAAGGGTTCACTAAAACCCTGTGATTGAATTGTTACGTTTTTCCCGAGCATAACTTGACTTGTTCACTTATCGTACGCGTCTTTCTTCCAAGACATAGACCCCACCAGCGTTCCGAACCGTCCAGGGGTCTCACATGGAGAGCGGGGATAGTACCAAGAAGACGGGACGGAATAGGGCCGCTAGCCTTGGGCCTGTGTAGGGCAAACCACTCGGAGGACTCCCGGGATAGGCTGTGACCGCCGGACCCTACACGCTAGGCCTTTATTAATATAGTGAGACAAACGGGAAAGCGGATGCTTGAGCGGATGGCAGGGTGGATTGCAGGACGGCCGGGGATGGTTGAGGGCTGCTGGCTGCTGGCTGCTGGCAATGAGTGATACATGGTGATTCCATGTGACCGACACAATAAACGATATGCACGCAAGAAAGAGAAGAAGGTTAAATATATCGTCAAGTGCTCCAAGTGCTAAGATAAGACTGAACCAATCATTCCGCTACGGGCATTATTTCCCCTTCAAATACTTCCATAAGTTTTTTGCTTTAACTATAGTTATGGTGGTGTCGCAGCAAAGTCAAAGAACTGATGCAACCAAAGTTGGCTCGCAGCACAATGCCTGGGATTTTCCAGAAGAGTTACCGGGAAACTCAATTGACCCTCTCGGATCCGGATATCTGCAACCAATATCGGAACTTTCCTACGGTGATAGCGCTAATGCCCTCTGTGGAAATGATATGCTGCCTTGCAGATTCATACCGGTAATTTTTGAGTTCTAATTTGGAAAACACTTTTGGTTTTTTTATTCCTTAAAGATGTATTCTTCCTTGCTTATTAGTTTACTTATATGGCACATGATTTGCCTGATCATAAACTATGAGGGAGATCAAATCATAAGCCAAGTTTCCGATCATACCATCCAAAGAGATGTAGCAGAAAAACACCACAGAGTCCTACCTCCATCTGCTCTAGTCCACCCATGGGCTTGAAGAAAGATGAACTACCACGGGCGGACCGTCAGGTCCTACCCCCAAGACGGACGGACTGGACTGTTCGAAACCCCGGACCCCACCGGATCTTGTCCTGCCCTACATGCACTCGAAACGAATCCGAGCGGTGCACAAGGCCCGCCGGCGAGCATAAACTCCCCACTACGGCTAATTCCCCCGCTAAGGGAAAAAGTCAACATGGCTAAACACAGACCTAACCCCCGAGTGATCGCCCGTGACCATCAACCACCAACCCGCACTAACTATCCCCGCGCCTGCTTCTTTCCTTCCTCTCCAGCCGCCTATTTAACAACCCATCTACTCCCCTCCACCCCACCAAATAAACAGTACAAAGCGAACAACAAACAACAAAAAATGGCCTCTACCCCCTACCCCCATACCTCTACATCACCCCCTCGACCCGCCAAACTGGCGCCTGGGCACACAAATTTACCAAACCATCGGAAAACCCCTCGAATACCTACTCGAGACGGCAGAAGTCGCCATGGTGGCCCTCATCATAACCATCCACTGTCTATGCATTGGAAGCAAGATTTATGTCCTACCCCTCATCGGAGCGGTGGGCGTCTCCTCTACAAGTACGGGTGGGCCCCCATCTTCACGTTTATCTTCCAAGTGGGCTTTACACTCATCGCATTCGGCGGGATGGTAGATCTTGTGCTTTGAGAGTTTTTCCTGAAGGGTGTTTGGCGACGGGTTTATCATAGGGGGAGGTGGGATTCCGGACCGTTCGTTCGTGGAGTTGTTGTCAAGCGGGTTTACAGCGCTGTGGCCTTTTTGGTCTTTTTGCTATGTGGTTGGGATAGGGATTGCTAGGTTTCTCGGTTGCTCAATTTCTCGAGTGGGTGGGGTGTGTGATCGCACACTTGCCAGAGTTGCCGAAGGTTTACTAGAGGAAGTGGATGTCTGAGTCTTGGGTTTTAGTCTAGGCGCACATTTTGATTTCCCACTTCTGTCGGAAGCACCATGGAGGGATGAGGGAAGATGGTTGTGGTGAGGACTTCGAAATCTCAATTTGCACCCCCGAGCACGCCGCGGCTGACCCTCAAAACCCAGTCGTCTGTTTTGATGTAGTGAGAACTAGTTCATGAATTCAGGTTGCATCAGCATCCACTCGCACAATGTAAGACAATCCAAATTCCTGATGCAGAAACATCACCAACATAGAGAAAGTGTACTCGAATACGGTACGGGTAGGCTGAACATGGCATCATACAAGTGCGGTAAAGTACGGTAAAAGGTGCAATATCATCAGCTCGGCTGAAAATAAGAGAAGTTGATGCTAAGAAAATGGCGTACACAAGTAAGCGTGGGCCATATCTCCATTAGGACTGGACAGCCTCAAGTCCCAACCACCCTCGCTTAAGATCCATAGTCTGCTGCATTACCGCGCTCCAGCCACAGCGTGACCTCCCGTTGTTGACCCCCAGGGCGCTAAGTTTGGTAGCAACAAACAAATACTTGCACAGTGTTCTCACATCGAACCAATGCTACATGCCTACCAACTCCCTCTAAGGCCAATAGAGCGGCAGGCATAGAGTTAGTAGTCATATAGAAATATATAGACTGGCTGCGATTCATGACGTCATATATGGTCGATCAACTATGAGTCCAAATAGACGCTGTTGAAGTGTTAAAACAACCGCCAAGCGCTCTAGTAGTAAGCATGCCAAGCTTGCGTGAACCTGAACCTAGAGTGCAAGGGTGCCCTGCAAAAGAAACTTCTCTTAGTCTTACCATTCTCGAATTTAAAGCGTTAGGCAACATAGGATACAACATCCATCTTCCCCGATTTACTCTCAAACCTCAACAATACGACTAACCTCCCTACAAACAAAACAACCACACCTGTCGTCAATCATTGATCCCACCATGGAGTACCCACGATGACACTGTTCAGCCAGGCATCGCTGTGCCGGGATGCTTTATGCGGCGAAATTAAGAAACCGGTTTTACACAACACGATGAAGAGGAACCTAAGAAAAATAAAATAAATTCCCACCCCCCAAAATAATTATATAACCTCCTCGACATTCCACCCCTTCGGATTCAATCACCGCAACGAAACCTCGAGACCACACACCAAGCAAGAATCTAAAACTTTTGATACTTTAAAACTATAATCTTCTCCAACCTAAAATTCAATGGCCGAACACATCGTCCCCAACCAGTACATCATCGTATTCAAGCCAGAGGTCCCCAAGGCGAGATGTCAAGAGCATTGCCAATAGGCAACCGAACTTCATGCCCAAAGAATCAGTGCCAGCTCAGCCGACAGCGAGGCGCCCGAGACTACCGAGGTTTTGCACCATTATAGCTTCCCGACCTGGAGCGGCTATGCCGGGAGCTTTGACGAAGACTCCAAGAACGAGATTGAAACCAGAGAAGAGGTATTATATTCCAGAAATTCCAGAGTTCCCCTAATGCCTACTAACAGGGAGGGTTGTAGGTCGAATTCATCGAGCCAGACTACAAAGTCTATACCCAGGCCCTAGCCACTCAAGATAACGTCCCATCGTGGGGCCTCGCCCGCATCTCACACAACCAGAAACTTACCCCTGAAACCAGGACTTCGTACACCTACGACAGCTCCGCAGGGGAGGGAGCAAGCGCTTATGTCATTGATACCGGCATTCTAGCCAACCATGAGGTTGGTATCTACTCAAATTATCGGGGGAGTGTGCTTCGCTAACATATATAGGACTTTGGCGGACGCGCTACCCTTGTACATAACGCTGTCCCGGGATCCTCAGACACCGATATGAATGGCCATGGAACACACGTTGCTGCCACTATCGGGGGGACCAAATACGGTGTTGCAAAGAAGGCCACAATCATTGGAGTTAAGGTCTTGGGTGATGATGGATCAGGAAGCACCTCCAGTATTATTTCTGGACTTCAGTGGGCTGCCGATCATGCCGAGGGCGCTGGCGTTATCAACCAATCTGTGAGTCCCTTGTATTTACCATCTCCCACGGAAGTTATGCTAATGGTGTAGGTCGTAAACATGTCACTCGGGGGTCAAAAGTCTCGAGCAATGAACGCCGCCGTCGCAGCCATCGTCAGCATGGGCATGACCGTCTGTGTGGCTGCTGGAAGCGAGAATGTACGGAGCATATGCCTTCCCCCTTCTCTTCTTACCACCACCTCCTCCTCCACAGCCCACAGATCTTAAAACTAACATCTCTGAAAAATCCAGTCACCCGCCGAAAATACTTCCCCAGCTTCAGAGCCAACTGCTATCACCGTTGGAGCTATCGACGATCGCGATACCGAGGCCGCGAACTCGAGTTATGGCAAGCGTAAGCCCCCCTCTCTCATAAATACCAGCGGTGGAGCCAAACAACTAACAACCATAGTGGTCGACGTCCTCGCTCCCGGGACAAACATCACAAGTGCCTGGATTGACGTCCCCGGCGGCACAAGTCTGAGCAAATCCCGTACCCTCAGCGGTACTTCCATGGGTAAGCCCCCGCACCCCCGCCCACAGCTTATAGACTCTAATATGCGCACACAGCAACTCCCCATGTGTCTGGTCTCGCGGCCTATCTGATCGCTAAAGAAGGCCTCAGTGGGTCCACCGCTGTGACTAAAATAATCAAAGAGCTTGCGGCAACGGGTCAGGTCGTGGGGCTTAAACCTGGCAGTCCCAACCTCATCGCTCAAAATGGGGTTGCCAGCAATTAATCTAGCCTGATTCTCTCCCTCGCCTTCTTTTACTCATCCTTCACTCCTTTCCTTTAGTGATTGATGTTTACGGACCCGCATTATCTGTCCCCTTATCGTTTCTCTCCTTTTTCTGGCGGGGTGGCGATGGCTTGAATAGGTTTAGGGTTTTTGGTTATGCGATTTTTGAACACGAGAGGTCACGGACTGAGCCAACAACTAAGCGGATGAGGCAATGGGTCAATGTGCGGGTTGGAATAATATAAGCTATGGGAATATCATTATATTAAATATTCTAGAAGAAATTCTACGCGATTACCACGAGATTGCTCTTTCGCCTCTTTTTTCTTAATCATACTTCTGCACCGGAAATCTCCCATGTCCAGAGCGAGAGGTAAGTCGCATCGCACCTCTCCAATACGAGGCCATTTTCAGAGTAGACGACATTGAAAAGCCCCAATCCTCTCAACACAGTAAGAAATTGCAGTGAAAATTTTCCCAACATCCCCATCACCCCCCCCCCCGTGCTTTCCATATCATATCCGGCAAGTTCTTTCCGTCCCGATAGCTTACAAATATAACACATTCCCAGAATGCCAATTTCTTGAACGTGCGCTGCCCACCGTTTCCTTTCCTGCATAATAACACTATATTCATCCCCTCCGAGCAATTAGGCTCTTCTGGTAACCAAACACAAGTCCAAAACACAAAAATTGCAGGTTTTCAAGATGTCATTCCCCAACTACCTACCATAGGCAGAAATGGCATGGAAAAACATTCAAAAAGCAACTCGCTCATAATGGCGCCCACACAAAAAAAGTGTAGCATTTTTTTTAATTTTTTCCCCCCTGCAATTCTCCTAGAGTAGTGAGGAGGAGTGGAATGTAGGTTCCGTCAAAGTATCGTACCTACCAAAACCAGGTTTTTTTTTTGTATGGGAATGGTACATTGCGACGTGCCCTAGCCAGTTCTTACACCCACAGCTCTGTATAGTACAAACTCCAGACAAAGGCCTGAGAAAAAGTATATAACACTCCAGATATAACTATTATTTTTCCCAGAAATTTTCCAAAGCCGACTTTCAAGACGTCAGTGCGTCGAGCAGTGTTTCGAGAGGGTGCAAGCGGAAAGAGGTAATTGCAGAGAGCAAGTAACCTGTGTTACTTATAGAAGTAATTGCAGAGATATTAAACCGAAAAGTGAGAAAGAAGAAGGGCAGAGAAAAAAGTAGCGAGAGAAGAACTAGGTGAACAAACAGGTAGGTAACACAAGAAGTCACGAGGTGTCACTCGTGACCACTAAGGATTTAGGAGAGCACAAACACGATTCCTAGAACTGGAAATATAGTGGCTCGAAAACCTGCGATTTTGGTGTGTTTTGGCTTGTGTCTGGTTGCCAAAAGACCCGCGTTGCAAACATAAATCGAGTGATACAGAGTGATTCCCGAAACGGCAGATATGATACTTGACAGTCATATGCACCCAATCTATGCACCATGCCCCAAACGCACAATCGCGATACCCTCCATAACGTATGGTATCATATGATAAATGTTCGCTGGAAGGTGGGGCCCAGGGGGTTTTGGGGGTCTTACTAGGATTTAACCATGGATTATATGAATGATACTTCCGAGCAAACTTATGTATAGTATAGTATGGAACGATCACACACCGAAATCCGAGAGACCGTTGGGTTGTGGCTTAGTTTACGCGGCGGTTTGTACATAGAAGGGCTCCCTAAAGCCCCGCGTTTGAATCGTTTCCTTTTCCCCGCGCATAACTTGAACTTGTTCACTTACGCGTCCTGCTTGCGAGACACAGACCCTGCGCTATCCTTCCCTGCCCTACACGCACTTGAAACGGATTCAAGTAGTATAATACATAAGCCCCACCGGTCTAGTATAAATTCCCCACCACGGCTGGTCCCCGCCAAGGGAATAAAGCCAAGTCCTCTACCCTTCCAACTGGGCTAAACGCAAACCTAACCCCGAGTGATAACCCGTGACTATCAACCACAAACCCGCACGAACTACCCCCGCGACTACTCCTTCCCTTCCCCTCCAGCCGCCTATTTAACAAACCATCCACTCCCCTCCACCGCCACTAAAAAACCACAACAAAGCGCACAACAACAACAACAAAAAATGTCCTCCACCCCCTACCTATACCTCTACACCACCTCCCACGACCCGCCAAACTGGCGCCTGGGCACACATATCTACCACGCCATCGGGAAAACCCTCGAATACCTACTCGAGACGGCAGAAGTCGCCACGGCAGTCATCATCATAGCCATCCTCTGCCTGTGCATCTGGAAGCAAGGGGTACGTGTCCTGCCCCTGATCGGAGTTGTAGGCGTCTGCTTCCACCAGTGGGCCCTTGTCTTTACGCTTATCCTCCAAGTGAGCTTTATACTCCTCGCCCTCGGCGGTATGGTGAATCTTGTGCTTTGGGAGTTGTTCCTGAAGGGTGTTTGGCGAAGGGTTTGTCATGGTGGTGGGAGGTGGGATGCCGGGTCGTTCGTTGGTGGAGTTGTCGTCGAGCGGGTTTACGGGGTTGTGGCTTTTTGGTCTTTTTGCTGTGAGGTTGGGATGGGGATTGCTCGATTGATCGAGTGGGTGGTATGTGTCGGGGTATGGATCGCGCACTTGCCGGAGTTGCCGAAGATTTACTGGAGGAAATGGGTGACTGAGTCTTGGGTTTCGGTCTGGGCGCACGTTTTGATTTCACATTTTGGTCGGAAGCATCATGAAGCGATGGAGGAAGATAGTGGTGGAGAGGATTTCGAAATCGTAACTTGCACTCCCGAGCCCGCCGCTGTCGCCCCGGCGGTGCCAATTGTGATCCGCTCAATGCACTGCACGGGCTCCACGTTCACGGACTATGTGAACCCTCACCCCTCCTCGCCGCCGAGCTGCGACCTGCTCCTTCCGGAATCTTACCCCCTTCCCACCGCTATCGTCCCGGATACTCCTACCATCCAGCAACTCTGCGATGAAGACCCCTTCAAGACCCCCGTGGCGCCCAGAGCCGGAGATCCCGGGTTCCTGGATGCGTACCCCAGTCCTGAAGGCGGGTCCAAGTGGCAGCGTAGCAAAAAATCCTATGCGGAAAAAGAGATGGAAAGATGGAGGTGTGCGAAGAAGACCAAGCCCGAGGCCCCGAAAGTGCCAGTGAGGGAGTTCAAGCCCAGTCGTGGATCGGAGCCAGGGTTTCTAGATGCGTATCCATACCCTCAGCCGGTGACGGAAAAGTGGCTCGAAGATGACGTCGAAGGGGGCATTAAGCTGGACGGCAATGGGGGGGGTGAGAATTCTGAAGAGGGAAATAGTATACCTGCCCACCTGGTTTAGAATGCAATTCAATGTATATCACTGATTACTCCGGTGTAGGGCTCCACGAGAACCATCCCAACCAACCAGCTGCGACCCACGCCGGCGGGAGGAGTACCGCGAGGAGCAGTGCAGATGCGGGCAGGTATGAGAGGAGTTCGGACACCACCACCAGCCTAGCGGACAGTCAGGAAACCGCGGTTACCGGTTCCAGCGTAGAGCCCTATCAAAACTATCTCAGGCTAGTGAAAATAGTCGATCTCAGCAGGCGGCGTACTATGAGGAAAAATTCAGGTGCAGAGGGTAATGGGACCGGCGTGAAGAGAAAGGCGTATGCAGGGAACAGCAATGTTACTTGGGGGCTTGCCGGAAGATGGAATCACAGACAGGGCGTTATCAAGCCCTCCGCAGCGGTGGGCAGTAAACTCGTACGCCCTCAATCGGCAGAAGCAAGCACACGCGCCGCCCTAACCCTTCGACAACACAATGTCTCACAAAGTCAACGCGATAGACGCCAGAGTCACTAGTCCAGCAGAAGGATGCTCGGAAGGTAGTGAGGATCCCAGCTAGATCCCAAGAGGACGAGATATCATGTCCCACCCCCATTTCCCAATAATCAATGCAGGGACCAAAAACTTCGGACGGACCTAGAAAAAATCGACCGCTAAAAGTACCACTCGATACCATGCAAAAGTCTAGTTAATTAAATGTAGCGAACCTGGATAAGGTAGATAGTTTCAATAAAACGGTTATAAAATCCCTCTACAACTTCCCCTCCCCACCCCCTACCTCGGTTTCCCCACCAGGGTCCACATCCCCACGTTTAATAGCCCTCATCAATTCGTACAACTGTCCAATCTGTTGATCTACCACCCCCGCCATCAGCACCAAAAACCAAAAGAACAGAAAAGAGCCCACAAACCACTCATCTTCTCCAACTTGCCCTCCTCAAGCTTCCCATCCCTCCATGTCTCGCCTTCGATCGCCTGCGCGTACAACTGCCACTCCTTCAAGAAGCCAACCTAACACACCACACTCCCATTAGCCCCCTACACCCATTGAAGGAAAGCAGCCAAAGCGAAAGAGGGGAGAAGAAAACCGAACAATAAACAAGGGATTCTCAACATCCTTATGCCGCCTAAACTCCGCCTTGACATACTCGTCTCCGAGAACGCGGTCCTGTCTCAATCAGCCATCCGTATTTCCCCACCTCCGTATGCGTTACCGCGAGATCACACACTTTGGGCGATAACTTGTGTCTGTGAGCGCGTAGGAGTCGGCGGTAGAGTGGGATTGGCGGGAGGAGCGCTGGTTTGGAGGGTTAGTCGTCCCGGGGAATTGGCTGCGGTGGTGAAGGGTATGTTACCAAGAGGAGGGTTTTGTACAAATGACTTGGAAATGGCTTCCGAAGCATGGCGGAGGAGTGTTTGGCGCATTTTATCGGGCGTCGAGGTTTGGGAGAGTGAGAGCTTGTGTTGCATGAGGCTCTTGTCGGTGGTTGAGCATCGTGAGAGCAGTCTCTTAGCGGTTACCCGGCTTCAAGAGGCCCTCCAGCCAAACCCCTAACCGTGCCAAGGCTATCCAAAGCTAGAGCCAGAGCCTCACTTTTTAGTTCCTTCCATCCGTCCGTCTTGCCCTCGCTTCCGCCATAGCCTAATCAACCAACCACTCAACCAATAAACAAACCACAGCCTAACCCAAAGCCCCCTAAAAAATTTGAACAATTACCATATACCCCCCCACCCAATGTCGCCAAAGCCATCGTCAGCCCTCCCATCACCCACCACCCTCCTCCACGCCGGTTTGCAAACCGCCTTCCTGATACTTTTCCTTTCGACACGGAATCCGGGCTACGTGGCTCTCGGACTCGTCTGCGCGGCGACGTGGGGCGCCGCGCAGTGGATGGACAAGATTTCCCGGGTGGAAGCGGAGGCGGAGAGATTGCGGAGGGAGAGGGTTAGGCGGGAGAGGGGCGGATGAGGAGGAGTAATAGTGGTGTGGTGGTGGTCTGCGATAGGGTCAGGTGGAGGTGGGATGACACGATACGATAAATGGGCTGAATTGTACAAGTACGATAATAATATTGTAATGGGAATTGCGTGATAGGTATTTGGTACTACTAGTAATTCCTTGTGGGCGTAATATGATAGCTTTAGAAATTCATAAACAATTAATTAGTTTGCCAGCACCCGATGAATCAGGGTGTCAGGAGGACTAAACTTATCGTGGTCTGCCTGTACCCGAAGTCGAAAAACAGCGAATGGGTTGCCCGTGGTGGCCTAATCTGATGCTCAGCCAAGCCCTGTCTAACCTAACCCACTTGTAACCTAACCCTCCGCCAATCACGCTCCGGCAGTTTGTCTACGATACGGTAATTCTTACTAGGACAGACTACTACTCCCGCAAGTATGATGGTCAGACACTGCTACTAGAAATAGCACACGGGTCCGGTGCAAGCGTAGTTCCGTACGGTACTTGTACCCGTACGAGCTGGCATACAAGTGCAACAGTAGTTACGAGTACAACGTGACCAACTCTTCGGGTCGAGAAGGGTAGGGTAGGGGGTGCGGTTTATCCGAAATTCCCTCCGGGCGGAAGACAACGGTTGTTTGGATAATTAACACAATTGCTACGAATCGTCTCGAGAGCCACACTCCGCTTGCTTACTAATCATACCAAGGATCGGTGAAATGTTCGGGTATCATACTTTTAGCAACTTGAGAAGAGCATTGTACTCGTACACATGGTAGAGGGAATCTCATTATCATGAAATACTCGGGTACAAATTAAATATTTGAAAAAAGTGACAAACAAAATGTATGGTTGCAACACAGATATTTCAAGTCACTTTTTCCGGATCTTTAATTTGCGCCCGAGTATTAATGAAATAATATAATATGCTCCTAGCTGCAGTAATGAGAGCAGTATACAGGTAAAACACTGAGATACAAACCAAGTATCAGAATCTATAATGCTTGTCAAGTTGCCACCAAGTCTAGGATAAATGAGGGAGATGCAATGAAAAAGATAGCGTTCTGAGAATGCTATCTTTTTGCTGGAAACTGCCCATGTTGACCTCTAAACACTAGCATATGCAAAGAAATATACATATAAAACAAATTAATAGAAAATTTCAACATATCAATCTCTATATACAGAAAGCATACTCTCTATAAAAGCTAAACAAATATGTACAAAACATAGCAGGAAAATGCATGTAAATCTCTAATCAATAAAATATCATCATATCTTCTAAACTGCAGCAATATTTATACTATACTCTTAAAGTGAGAATAAAAACCAAGCATCAGAATATATAATAGCCTCCAAGTTGCCACCAAGTTCAAGGCAAGTGAAGGAGATGGACAAGAAAAGATAGTGTTCTCAGAACACTATCCTTTGGAAGGCAACTATCCATTGTAACCTCTACTAGTACATAATAGCAGATGTAAAGAAATATACATATGAAATAAATTAATAGAAATTTTCAATATACCAATATCTATATACACAAAGCATACTCTCTATAAAACTCAAATAAACATACACAAAACTTGATAAGAAAATAAATGTCAAATTTCTAATTAATGAAATACCGCTATATTCTCTAAACTTATGCAATACCTAGTACACTATACCCCTAAAGTGAGAATAAAAACCAAGTATCAGAATATATAATAACTGCCAAGTTACCCTCAAGTCCAAGGTAAATAAAGAAGATGCACAAGAAAAGATAGTGTTCTGAGAACGCTATCTTTTTGAAGGCAACTACCCATGTTAACCTCTAAACAGCAGCATCTGCAAAGAAACATACACATAAAAAAAATCAATAGAAATTTTCAACATTCCAATCTCTATATACACAAAGCATACTCTCTATAAAACCTACTAGTAGATAAATATACAGAGTCATTCAAGTTGCAACCAACCCAAAGCCCACCAACCAAAAACCAACCAAAAAGATAGTGTACACTGTACACCATCTTTTACACGACAAACCACCAAGTTACCCTCTAGCCGACAGCAACTCCCGAAATATCTACTCCCGAAACAAATTAAAGCTTTCGACATCTTCTCGACACAAAATTGACCTATACTACCAACCCGAACCCTCCAACCCCTCCGTGCTCACAACCACCCCGCCAACCCCCTCTCTCCAAAAAAAACAAAACACGAATTCCGAGTGACATACCATGCCTGCCAACCCGCCCCGCTGCCATGTCACACAACCACAGCCACAATGCACGTCGCATGTTCACGTGGGCCGATCGCCAGCCACACCCAGCACACACAGCTGTAGCCGAGCTGAGAGAGGTTCTGAGTCTTTCGGGGGGGGGGGGTCCAGCTTTGCTCATCTCTGGGACACGAATCGCGCTGGGTTAATGGTTTTAGTTAATTAGATACTCGGGTCTGACCATGGTTCGGTACGATGCGTAATTTTTTTCTCAGGGGCGACGGATGAGCCGGAGATATGTTCTTGCGGACTGGGAGGGGGGAATGCTGAGATTGATTTGCCTTGGGTGGGTTTGACTTTTGGGTGGGGTGCGGAGGCCTGTAGTGTGAATCACGCTGGTGACATGTTTTTTTTTTGAGGCATATCATTAGGCTATGCAATTTTTTGCACGGACGGATAGAAGCAGTGGCTCTCTGGCTGTTCACAGGTTTGCTACTACAGTCATTGCGGAGGGTTTTTTTTGAAATTAATTTTCATTGCTACCGGTACCTGTTACGTACTGAGTGCGCTTTACTGCTCTAATCGTGGTCACGATCGAAAGGTCTCGAATGCTCGGGCAACTTAATCTTGTACACCAGCGCCTGCGAGTCCAAGTTAAATCCAGATGCGTCTTTAAAAGTATTTTGTCCAAAGTTATAAAACCCTGTGCGCATTAGTAAAAAAGACCCCTTAAAACGGGAAAAAGAAGCTCACCATTCTGGGTGATAAAGTCGTTATCGCTAATGGTAATGACAAACCACCAGTCATCGTCGCCGATCTTGCCGTCGACAGGTACGATCGCGAGACTCTCCCATTTCTCGTTGAGGAGTGCCGCGTCCTGAGCACCGCCATTGTGGAGGCCGAATTTGGCTAATTGGGCCGCATTGTTGATGTCCAGGAATGGGCAGTAGAGTGCTGGTTTGATGTCTGACTTTAGGACGCCACTGCTAGCTGTTGTGGTTATGGACGAGCCACGTGAATCATAAGTGCGACCGTCGATGGATGTCGCGTCGGAAATATCGAAAACATCGATTTGACGGTAGTTGGAGAGCGAGTCATTCATGCCGTGGCCGAAGCCGCTGTCACGACTGAGGATGAGGAACTGGTCTGACCCGACCGAGAGGATTTCGGACTGCGCTGCGGTGCGAGGGTTCGTCTTCTTTGTTGGCTAGATTGGAGAGAAGGTTTGTTAGCTATGACCTTGTTGGGAGTGCATGATCGACGAGGGGATTTTAGAGGAATGCTTACATCGTTGAATTGGGGCAGCGGAACAACGTATTCCCGGGCTAGGCGGGCTTTTCCCGGACCGCTAATATCATACTTGACCATCCTCGCATACCTGTTTGTAAGTTTGCTAAGTCCACCTTCTTGCACAGCTGCAGACTGGAGAAGTGCATATAGATTCCTCCCGTCACCCGAGACGGTGAGACCCTCGAATCCTTGATTATTTGATCTTCCAGAGGTGGGGTCGATTGGATCCGGGGATTGAGACTGATTGTAGACTGGCGGGTTGTTGGAGGCGAAACTGGAAACTGTCAGCAGGCCGGATTATGGATACTTTGGTAGAGAAATTGAGGAGCATAGGGTAAATACCTCTCGACCCCCTTACGGATAGGAATGAATGCGTCTGGGGGTTTGATAGCCTGGGTGAGCTTCCCGTTCCGGTCGAAACGGTAGATGAAGGGGCCGTATTCATCACTGATCCAGAATCCACCATCAGGGTCGAGAACCAGTCCCTCAGGATCTAAGCATACACGAGTACCGCCAGGCCCTCCACCGCCGAAGCCATCACCGGGAAATTTCGCGGCGGGTAGGTTCGGAAACCCATTGAAGGGCAAAGATGTTGTAGGGTCCAGACCGGAAATAGGATTGCCCGCAGGATCGCTGAAGAGGGTTGTGTCCAAGTGGGTAAAGATGAGGTTTGGTGGTGATGGAACCTCCGCTAGATTGGTATTGAGGGAGATTTTGAACTTGTGGACCCGTGGCTGGTAGGCTGTCGTCCCCTGCGTATTCCTGCATGGTACTGTTTGTTAGGATATCTCGATAAATTCCCAAGGTGGAACAAACATACCATCCACGATCGGGTAGCCCCCACAAAGTACCCTCATAGTATCCCTCGCGCAGCTTCTTCCACGAAGAGCGTTCAATGGCAATGCTGGAACCGAGGGATATGGTATCACCATACTTGTCCCGGGCGTCGCTGGGCACGAAACCGTAGCCGCTCAATTCCTGAAATGTATAGCTCTTTCCTTTGCAAACGGTAGTTTTCACTGGAGTTTTTAGTGCGGCATCATCGGCCCTAGGCTCTAAGGCGGGAGCCCTGGCGTACGTGGCTAAAGGTAGGAGTGCCATGATAAACGAGCGGAAGATAACCATCTTGACGAGAGCAGGGCCGTTGAGTTTGAGACACTGGTATGCTACGGTAGTCTCTTCTAGGTATACTAGTACTGTAATTGATGGGAACGTTTGTCCATTTAAACTTCCATCGCACCCCTTGTCCGAGGTACTGTACTGGTACCAGTACCTCCCAGGCCGGTATGAACACAATATCCCACTTGTGAATTTGGCAAATCCGGGGTATCTTCCCCTTCCCGTTCTCAATTGTGATTACTTCCAATACTCGAGTAGACTTATCACGGATTTACTTGCCTTTTTTCAAGCCAATGTGGAGCATGAGCGGATACCGGATATCGCTGGTGGGGTAGGTACTCGGGTACAACAACACGGGCTCAACCTAAAATTTTCGGTTGGATAGAGGGCGCACGGGGGGGTATTATAATAGAAGGTAGTCTGGCTGACGGATTTGGTGTTCTGTGGGGTTGTTTGTGTCATGAGAAATGGTGAGAAGCAAGTGCAAGTGTCGGGGAAAACGCGAGGCAGGGGTTGCTTTGCGGGCGATCTGTCACTGTTCACCACATGTAATTTCATCGTGGGGTATCATACTTGGATTTCGTGGGGTACTTGTACAAGTACTTGTACTCCAGCATGGGGCGGCAATCACGGCGATTTGGAGGGGGATACAACAGTGTGGGGCGGGCACGCGGGGAGGGTGAGGCCGCTCATTGGACTCAGAGCTTTCCCTCTCCCCAATGTTTTGTCACTAGGCACTGGTGATGCCTGGCTTGTAGGTTACGCCATGGCAGCCTGTTGTGGCACAACTATGCCAAGAGATAAGTGGAGCGAAATCACACTTTTGCAGCAGCCTTGGCCTTGCTTCTTTTAGCCAGAGCACGAGAGGGGCAATTTACTTTTTTGGCTTTTAAATGAGCCGGCAGCGGTTTCTGGAATACGCTTCAAGGGCTCAGGAATACTCTGGCATGACGAATGTTGCCACGCTGTCCGGACTCTACCGATGTAGGAAGGTTGACGCTCCAGGGATCTGATTCAGATTCCTGGAGGAGCTCGTTGTTCCTTGAAATTTGACGGGGACTTGACCATCGGCGGTTCACCGCCCAAGGAGAGCAACAGCGAGCGTCAAAACTCACCCGATCGACACGGGTTTAGAGGGCGCGAAAAGGCGCTGCTGCAAACGGCCTCCTTTGTCCTTGGAAACAGCAACATTGTCTGTGGTCAGCCTTCGCTTCCCCTCACTTAAAAAATTTATCTTCGCCTGTGTGCCTTTCAACCTGTGCCGGCCAAGATAAACAGGTGAAATGTCGTGATCTGCTCGGAACACAGAGAGAATAAATTACTGGTATTACATCTGGATATTGCCGGTGTCCTGGCCGGTGTCCTGACAGGTTGGGCAATGGTGGCCATCCTGTGCGTGACCACGTCTGTGATTCAAGCGCAGTGGAGCCAATGGCAGCCTCGGGAGTTGACGGACTCTTGGGGCATTTTTCGGAGACACAAAATCCAACCTGCTGACCCCAATCAGGCTATTGACCAAATAACTTGCGGAATATTTGTGACCCCAGCCGCTGATTTTATGACCATCTCAAAAAAGCACGCAGGAGGTGTCAAAAAGCAATTACGGCGAAACCTCAAGAATGTTGCTGCATGGTCGATAGATAGCGCTTGTACCAATCGGGAACTCGATTGTTGCAAACACCAAGAGCGGAAATCGCGAAAGGCGTCGGAAAAAATTCAAATCTTTCGCTTCAAAAGAGTTCAGACCTTCGAGCGCATGTTTGTAATGGAATAGGCGATATGGCGACGCTTTCATTTATTTAGTCCTTCGACTCATTGACTGTTGTTGTTTGTGTTTTTTGGTGGTTCGGGGTGGGATGGGAGTAGGGGGCTGCGCTTTGTCGGAAATAGGTGCTACAGCGCGGTTCGTTCAGGGGGGTCCCACACCCATTTCTGCGATTCTCACCCACCCACACCAAAACAACCTCACCAAAAAAACCAGCCTTCACCTTGATTTCCTGTGGATGCCCCGAATTTGCCTCCCACACCGGGCAGAGAACGCATTTTGGCCCATCAACCAATGTCCCGCTCTCTCCACATGTAATTGATTGAGTAAGGAGCGCTGTGCCCATGCTGGATGGTTGGGCCCACCCCGTTTTTCTTTGATGCCATACCCTTCTCTCCTCTTTTTCTCCTCTCCTCTCCACTCCACAACCGTCACGATGTATCCCAAGACTGCTCGAAGATAGGCTTTATGCTTCAGAAATCAGAAATATCATTACAACATACTCCATCACCAAATCTGCATTCTTCTGTAAGTTTTTTTCGATTTTTTTCCAACTTGTACGATGTAGGCTCGTCCTTTCCTCGACGGTTTGCCCTTCGAGAGGGCGTAACGACGACTTAGCCGAGCCGGCTGTCCTCATCATTTGCCTCCCATAGTCTTGTTTTCGATCAAGAAAATTAACAACGCACGAGGAGATCACCCTACAGTATCTAGCTCATTCCACTCGCCACCAACCACGTCGTCCCTCGCCTCTCCGTCCTATTTCATTACCGTCTTGATTGCTGTCTTCGTCATTCTGTGAATCCGAAACACCAAACAGAGGTATATACCTTTGTATCTCCCAGCCCATATATCCGCAGAAATGGACTCTCACCCCCCATCACCCACCTCCCATCCCTCGTCGCCACGGTCGGAAACAAGTTCCCACCGGTACTCTGAAGTGCCTACCGAGCCCCTACCTCCCTCTGAGTTGAGGGTATTCAACGAACATATGACTAGGAGAAAGCACTTTCTCTCAGACTTTGAACGGTACAATCCTGTTCAAAACATGCATGCCCTAGCAAATCATGTTTTTGACCTCTCGGAAAACGTTCATCGTGTGGGAGATGAAGTTGCTGTGTCGCGTCGGATGCTGGACATGGTTGGAAATCACCAACGTGAGGGAAATCATAATCTCCGGATAATAGGTGAAGATGTTATCGGGCTGGAAAAGAAGTTTACTGTCCTGGAACGATCGAACGAAGTTTTGAGACAGGAAATTGGACAGCTCAGGGGACGTGTAGAGGAGACTCATCGGGAGACCCAGCAGGGTTTCGCAGAGATTAAAGGCATGTTGATGGCCCTCGTGGGAGGAGCTGGTGGGTTGCGGGTTTAGGTGTGTACCTGACACGTCGATGTCATCTAGAGGAGGAGACAATATCTAACTGGTCTAGCATTGGGACGGCGTTTTTGGCTTGGATTTTTGGTCGCATATATACCACGGCTTTTTTATTGAGTTACCTCCCTGGATATGTCTTGAGACGATACATCAAGGGTTTTGGAGAGGAATTCCTTCTTTCACATAATATCACCATCGAAAGTCGTATATATGTCCTGTTGCTGATATATCTTTCTCTGACTTTTGCATGGTTACGGTGTTGTGTGCGGGGAATATCATCACCATTTCCCATTGGAGTATCTGATTTTTCTGTTGATTGCTATTTCGTCTTTCTCTCGTTTGTTGATTTCTTTCTATCTCGGAGAACGTATTTTCTACGGTCTCTTTGCATTCATTTACCCGTCAACCGGGATCGTTGTTGGAAGTGGTTTTGGCGAGAAAGGGGTGGTGGTGGTTCTTGCTAGTTTGTTTTATGGTTTTTCGTTTCTCCTTTATTGGGCTGGACTTCGTCCGCCTCCCCCGTCTTGTATGAGTATTAGGCAGGTGTTAGTTATTACTTACCGCGTTTAGTTGATTTTGAAGTATTAAGATTGGTATTTAGCTTACTTAGGTGTTTGTCTGGGGGCGTGACAGCATAGCGATCGAAATGATGAAATGAGGAGGTGAGTATGGTTTGAAATAAGTGAATCTGATCCCAGCGGTTGTTTTTTTCGGAGGTTCAGGAGATCTGTTGGCAACTCGACAACATATGCTAATCCATCAACAACCTTTGCTTAAAACCCTTGAGTTGTGAGCACACCTTGAGGAATAGTGATTGTAGAATCGTTTGCTGCGAAGTGAAATTGCGGGGTAGCTGGCCGTAGAGGCTCTTGTGAAACGAGTATGATATAAGTGTGCAAAGGTCCCTCCCTTTCCCCCTCCCCGTTCGGCATTCCAAGAAGGAGGAAACTGGAAGAATCATCTGCTAAATAGCCTTCCCCTGCCCCGCACGGGGACTCTATTTGCTACCGTGCTAAGAGAGCTGGAGAGCCTAATATCAAACAAAACTTGCCTCTAGTGATTGAACAATTCCCTGGACCTGTGGGGGTGTTGAGGAGTGTTGATTGAGGTCTGAGCTTACCTGATGGCCGCAAACCCAGCAGTCTGGTCGAGGGCGCGGGGTGTGGTGGTGGGGGGTTAGGTCCCTCCTGCATGGCCGATCTCCCGCACTATCCCCGGATCTATGGTAGTCCAGCTGAGTCAACATAGATCTTGGTAGCGCCCCCCCCTCCCGAATCCCATTGGTTAAACTTAGATCACCTCTCGCTCGCATCCTTCCCCCCTCTCACACCTTGACTGTTCCTGGTCTTCCTGCACCCGCACCCGAACCCTGGATTAGAACATTTTATATCCTCGAGGGGACCGCTCTCCACACACTTTGGAAGGGATTTATTTCACTTCCTACGAATGGATTTTTCCGAAAATAGGCTTACCGGATGCGGGGCCTTCCGCTCTGCATGGGCCATGTCGCTTTTTGTTGTGGAGTTGTGGGGTTGTGGAGAATCGGGATGGTAAAAGGCTGGGGTTGTGATCTTTTGGAGCGGGTGGGTGGGTAGGCTACTGGGTGCCAAGATTATGACTAAGCGCCCGCTGCCCTACCTCCTCCTGAATGATCGAGCCCTTTGCCGAGGACTGGCTTCATAGTTGCAGTTTTCAGCTGTACTGCCTTTCCTCGCTCGCCTTTTTTCATAAGTTAATAGATATGTATCTAGAGTTTAGCAATTCGAATAATAAACTGGGTCACCCCAGCGTTCCATAGCAATCCAGTGTCAATCATCGCTTTTGCGTGAAAGCTGTGGGGTCCGAGCTTTTCCCCGTATTCCGCTGTGTAAATTGAGAGCGAGATACTGTATAATAAATGACCCATTCGCGAATGCTGGCACGGTAGCCGCCTGGTCGGCTAGACGGGAAGGGCGTTGTAAGATTTGGTGTGTGGGGTTGGGTGGATGGGTGGGTGGTTCCCCCTGCACGGTCGATCTCCCGCGCATCTTTCTTGCCCCTAGATCTAGGTTAGCTGAGTCAACCAGATCTTGGTAACGCCCCCCCTCCCCCGCCGCTTACCCCTAACTCCCCCGTACCGGACCCAAGTCACCTCCTATTCGCGTACTTTCTTCCTCCTTTCCCACATCCTGGCCGTTTCCTCACTCCCACTCGAGCCCCGGATTCTGCGGTTATATACTAGCGGATGCCATTTTCTCATAGGCTTTCGAGAGCTTTTATTTCATTTCAGTCGAATGGATTTCTTCGGGAATGGGTTTACCGGATGTGGGATCTCTCGCGCCGTATGGGTCAACTTTTCTTTTCTCGTGGTATTGTGTTGTTGTGGAGTTATGTGGTGGTGAAGTTGGGTGTTGGGTTGTGTTGGGGCGGGGGGATGGTGGGTGCCAAGACGGTGACTAAGCACTCGCCGAGCGTCGGCGGGGGTTGGGGTTTGAGGTGGTATTTTAAAGCCGGGCTCATACTTTTGGCACCTGGGGTACTATCTCACTTTGCTACCTTCTGCGAATCGATGCAATTGTCGGAGGATTACTGGGATTTACGAATTCAGCGCGGGGGGCTTATTTCCACGGTTCTTTCTCGGGATTTGGTGCCAATCATCGGTTTTTCGTGAAGGCGGCGGCATCATGGGCGCTCCTAATTCTACAGCGTAAAGGAGAATGCCTTATACAATTGCCGAGCCCGGGGGTGTGCGTGCCCCCTTGAGCAGGGTCGATTAAGATTTTGCAGGGTGGGTGGGGGTGTGTGTGTGGATGGGTGTATGGTTGGTTGCCCTGCACCGTCGATCTCCCGTGTGTCGTTGTCCCCCAGATCTAGCTGAGTCAACACAGATCTTGGTAACGCTCGCCTCCCTCACCCCCCCCATAACGCTAGGTCCCATTGATAGGACTTGGGTCACCCTGGGCTTGCATCCTTCTCCCTCCTTTTGCCCCGGCTGTTTCTGGTCTTCCCGCAATTGCATTCGAATCCCGGATTGAAGGTTTATATTCCCCCCGACGCCTTTTTCTCCCAGGCTTTGGGGAGTTTTTATTTCTTTTTCCACGAATAGATTTCTTTGGGGGTGGGTTTACTGGATGCGGGATCTTTTTGTCGATATGAGGTAACTTTTCTTTTCTTGTGGCATTGGGTTCCTGTGAAGTTATGTGGTGGTGAAGTTGGGTATTGCGTTGGTTGGGATGGGGAGGGGAGTTGGTGCCAAGATGGATGACTAAGCGCCCACCCGGGTGGACTTCCCTGGGGGATTGAGGGCGGAGGATGGATGGTATGCTTTCTGTTTCTGTTGCGCTTCCCCTTCCATAATTACTTTTGTGCTAATAAATTATTGGGATCGCGTGAGCCTAGATACTCGGATGGTAGGAGGGCGATTGGAGGAATTTCCGCAGACGAGGTGTCAATCATTTGATTTCAGTGAAAGCTATAGGATGTTTGGGCTCCCCCAATTCCGCTCTTAAACAGGAAGCGAATTATCTGAAGATGGTAATCAGCTGCAATCGCTAGTTCGGGAGTGTGGTCACATAGTGTGGGGCTGCTTAAGATTGGATGGTGGGGTGGGGTGATGACCCCCCTGCGCGGTCGATCTCCCGCGCATTGGCCACCACCCCCAGATCTATGGTACAGTAGCCGAGTCAATAAGATCTTGGTAACGCCCCCTCCTCAACTTTCCGGCAGGTCCTATGGGTCACTTCCTGCTCACGCACGGCTGCCTTCCTGCGCCCTTGCCATCCCTTGCCATCATACGGAGATACTTGAATTTCCGGGTTGGAGGGTTGAAGGGAGGTGCAAAATTTTATATCCGGTCCTTTGGAAGGCATTTATTGTACAACCTACGAATGGATTTGTCCGAAAATGGGCTTGGCAGGTGTGGGATCGTCTGCGCTGTATGCAGCAAGTCCTTTTTTGTCGTGGTATTGTGTTGTTGTGATGTTGTGGGCTGGTGAAAGTCGTGGGTTGAGCTTGTGTTTACGGGGATATGTGGTGGTGGTGAGGTAGATGACTAAGCGACGTGGAATAACTAAAACAATTTCCTTTTGCCCAAGACTTCGGGGAACTTTAATTTCATCACTTACGAATGGATTTCTTCACAATTGAGTCCAGAGGAGGTAGGGCCCTCTGTCACGTACGGGTCAACTAATTTTTTGTCGAGGGACTTTGGTGTTGTGACGTTATGGGCTGGTGAAAGTTGTCGCTTGAGCTTGTGTTGACGAGGGGACATGCGGGTTGCAGATATAGATGACTAAGCGAAGCAACTTCAACGCACGACCTTCGTTGCCCAAGACTTTGGAAGACTTTAATTTCATCTCTTACGAATATATTTCCTCAAAATTGAGTCCAGAGGGTGTAGGAAATTCTGTCACGTACGGGTCAACCAATTTTTTGTCCTGGGATTTTGGTGTTGTGACGTTATGGGCTGGACTGAGTTGTCGCATGAGCTTGGGTTTGCGGGTTGGGTTGTAGATATAGATGACTAAGCGAAGCAACATCAACGCAGGACTTTCGTTGCCCAAGACTTCGGGAGACTTTAATTTCATCCCTTACGAATGGATTTCTTCGAAATTGAGTCCAGAGAGCGCAGGACCCTCTGTGACATATGGGTCAACTAATTTTTCATAGGGATTCTGGGGTTGTGACGTTATGGGCTGGTGAAAGTTGCTTGCGTTGATGGGGGATATGTGGTGGTGGTGGTCAGGTAGATGACTAAGCGATGCAGCATCAACACACGGCCGTCGCTTCCCAGGACTTTGGAAGACGTTAATTTCATCCCTTGTGAATGGATGTCTTCAAAATTGGGACCGGTGGGTGCAGGACCTTCTGTCACATATGTGTCGACTATATTTTTACCGAGGGATTTCGGTGCTGTGAATTTATGGGGTGGTGAAGTTGGGGGTTATGCGTGGTTTGGGAGGGTGGGGAAGGCGCCAAGACTATGATAAGCGACAGCAAGTGGTAGGCTGGCTGAAGGAATTGGGGGGGTCATCCGAAGGTTGGGTTTATAGTTTTAGCATGAGACAGGTTATGGGGGGAGGAAGGACGGCTGGTATTATAGCGGTCTCGATGAATTGCCAGGATTTCCCAATTCAAATCAAATAGAGACGGCTCGCCCTTCTCAAGAAAGACAGTTTTACGTTAAGAGATGGAGCACTCGAGCACAGGTTTCCCCATTCCCACAAAAATAAAATTGCCGTACAATAATCCGTTAGCTCAAATAGTGCAAGAGTGCGGTCGGCAACTAGCGGAGCCGCTATGTGGAATTTCGTAGGCAGATAGATGGTGGGCTCTCCCGCACGGATGGTAGATCCTCCCGCCTCACCCAGATCTATCATATTACAACTGAGTCAACATACTGTAGATCTTGGTAACGCCCCCCTCCCACCAGGTGCCATGCATTGGGACTTGGGTCACCTCACACCCATACACCCATTCCCCCATCCTGCACCCTCACACACACACGCACCCAGATTGGGGGCATCGGATTGGACGCTCGCTCTCGGCAGAATGCTTCTTTCTCTCGGACTTTGGCAAGCTTTTCATTGACTTTCTACCAATGGATTTCTTCGGGAATGGGCTTACTGGATGCGGGAAGCCTCGTTCTGTATGGGTCGACTTTTCTTTTGTTGTGGGATGGAGTAGTTGTGGAGTTATGTGGTGGTGGAATTTTGTGTTTTCGTGGTATCTGGTGGGTTGGTGGTCACCGGGATAGATAGATGACTAAGCGCCCGCACGGAGGTGAGGTGTTGGAGCACTATTAGGGTCACTTCGGTTCTCCCTATATTGTCTTCGTCTGTGGCTTTCGGTAGCGTGGTAGGTGGTTTAGCAAATAATTGGGATTTACGAATTTGGGGGGTTGTGGAGGTGGTTTGACGGTTTTCTGGGAATGCGGTGTCGGTCATCTGTTTCCTCGAAAGCCGTGGGAGGAGAGTTTCCCTTATTCCGTTATTTGGATGGAAATTAAATTACCGTGTAATAATTCCTTACGGATACTGGTATAGTAGTGTAGCTGGGTACATGAGAGGGGGGCTGTTGGCTGTTTTGTGGGGTGTGTGGGTGTGTTGGTGGGCTAGGTACAGTACCTGCACGATCGATCCCGCCCTTCGCCCACAGTTCTAGCTGAGTCAACATAGATCTTGGTAACGCCCCCCTCCCTCTTTTATTACTAGGTCCCATGGATTGGACTTGGGTCACTTCACACCCACACACAACCTTCCTCCATTCTGCACCCAGGCGGTCGCTGGCCCTCTCACGCACCCGAATTGGGACATCGGATTGGAGGTTTATATGGTTGAGGAGGACTCTTTTGGAAAGTTTTTTATTGATTGTCCACGAATGAATTTCTTCGGGAACGGGCTTACTAGATGCAGAAAGTCTCAGTCTGTATGGGTCGACTTTTTTTTGTCGTGGGATGGAGTGGTTGTGGAATTACGAGGGGGTGAAATTTGGTATTGAGGTAGTGTCGGGTCGGTTGGTGGTTGGTGCCAAGGTGAATAGATGACTAAGCGCCGGCAGAGGTGGGGAGGTGAGGCTTTGGAACTCTATTACGGTCTGGATTCAGCGCTTCGGTTTCTTCCTATATTGTCTTTATCTGTGGCTTTTAGTAGCTCGGCAGATGGCTTCACATATCCTTGGGATTTACGAATTTGATGATTGCAGAGGTGATTTGACAGTTTTCTGGGAATGCGGTGTCAATCATCAGTTCCGAGCAAGAGGTTAGTGGGTAATGTCCCTCGCTCAATCGTTTGGATAAGAAGTGAATTACCGTGTAATAACTCCTTATGGATACTGATGTAGTAGTGTAGTTGCCCACATAGGGGGGTTGTTTACGATTTGTGGGTGTGTGGGTGGGTGGGTTGGGTATCCTGCAAGGTCGATCCCGCCCTTCGCCCACAGTTCTAGCTGAGTCAACATAGATCTTGGTAACGCCCCCTCCCTCTTTTACTACTAGGTCCCATAGATTGGACTTGGGTCACTTCACACCCACACACACGCTTCTTCCGTTCTACGCTCTGGCAGTCGCTGGTCCTCTCGCACACCCGCATTGAGGCACCTGATTGGAGGTTTATATGGCTGGGAGACTCTTTTGGCAAGCTTTTTATTGGCTTTCCATGAATGGATTTCTTCAGGAATGGGCTTACTAGATGCGGAAACTCTCGTTCTATATGAACTAGTTTTTCTTTTGTCGTGGGATAGAGTGGTTGTGAAGTTATGGGGTGGTGGAATTTGGTGTTTTGGCGGTATCGGGTAGGTTGGTGGTCGCTAAGATAGATAGATGACTAAGCCCCCGCACGGAGGTCAGGCTTTGGAGCGCTATTACGGCCTGGATTCAGCGCTTCGGTTCTTCCTATATTGTGTTTAGCTGTGGCTTTTAGTAGCTTGGTAGGTGGTTTAATAAATCCTTGGGAGTGTGGATTCGAGGGTTGTGGAGGTGGTTTGACGGTTTTCTTGGAAAGAGGTGCTAATCATCGGTTTCCTTGAGAGCGAAGGGAGGGGAGTTTCTCTTATTCGGCTATTTGGATAAGAATCAAATTACCGTGTAAGAATTCCTTACGAATACTGATATGATAGTGTAGCTGCATATGTGGGAGGGGGCTGTTTACGATTTCGTGGGTGTGTGGGTGAGTGGGTTGGGTATGATACCCTGCACGATCGATCCCGCCCGTCGCCCACAGTTCTAGCTGAGTCAACATAGATCTTGGTAACTCACCCTCCCTCTTTTACTACTAGGTCCCATGGATTGGACTTGGGTCACCTCACATTCACACACACCCTTCCTCCATTCTGCACGTAGGCGGTCGCTGGTCCTCTCAGGTACCGAATGGGCGCCGGATTAGATGTTTATATGGTTGAGGACGACTCTTTTGGAAAGCTTTTTATTGGCTTTCCACGAATGGATTTTTTCGGGAATAGGCTTACTAGATGCGGAAACTCTCGTTCTATATGGCTCAACTCTTCTTTTGTCGTGGGATGGAGTAGTTGTGAAGTTACGGGGTGGTGAAATTTGGTGTTGAGGTGGTATTCGGTTAGTTGGTGGTTGGTGCCAAGATGAATAGATGACTAAGCGCCCCCAGGGGTGGGTAGCGAGTCTTTGGGCCGCTATTACGGCCTGGATTCAGCACTTCGGTTCTTGCTATGTTGTCTTTATCTGTGGCTTTTAGCGGCTTGGTAGGTGGTTTATCAAATACGGTAATTAGGATTTACGAATTCGGGGGTTGTGGAGATGATTTGACAGCTTTTCTAGGAATGCTGTGTCAATCATCGGTTTCGGTGAAAGCGGTGGGGGGGGGAGTTTCCCTTGTTCCGCCATTTGGATAAGAAGCGAATTATAGCGTAATAATTTCTTACGGATACTGATATGGTAGCATAGCTGCCTACGTAGGAGGGGCTGTTTGCGGGTTTGTAGGGTGTGTGTGGGTGTGTGGGTCGGATGCCCTGCACCGTAGATCCCGCCCGTTACCTACTGTTCTAGCTGAGTCAACCTAGATCTTGGTACCCCCCCCTCTCTTCACCCTCAGGTCCCTAGGTGGACTCGGGTCACCTTCCACTCACACCCTGCTCCCTTTCTAGATCCTGGGTCTTCCTAGCCTTCGAGCAGACGAATTCGAACCCCTGGTTGGACATTTGCATCCCCGCTCCTGGTGTTTTCCTATGGGCTTTGGAGGGGATTTATTCTAGATCTTATGAATGAATTTGTTTGTGGATAAGTTTAGAGGGTGTGGCGTGATCTGCTTTATCTGGATCAAGCTTGCTATTGTCTTGTGATTGTGTGGTTGTCATGTTATGGAGTGGTGAAGTTGGGGTTCTCGTGGTGCTGGAATGGGAGGTGGTGAGTGCCAAGATTGATGGATGACTAAGCGCTGACCTCGCGAGGACATTTAGGAGAGAGCTGTGTTATTACCGAAGTTACATATTTTTCCTTCCCCACTGTGCTCTCGTCGATTAGCTTTTCTGTATCCGTGGGCGGGTTTGCAAATATCTGAAGGGTATAGGTTCGGGTATGGACGTGATTGATAATTTGCTGCAAATGTGGTGTTAAATATGTCTAGAGAGATGGGTGGGAATAACGGCGCGAGAAAGCTCGGATTGCCATGCATTACCTCTTTCCCCGGGGTAAAGAAGGGGGCCGGAGAAGTTAATACCGGTAGATGGTCCCCTCTCTGTTTCTGAGAGTTCCGGCTTTCTACTATTCGCATTGCGGGTACGGACCCACCCTGCAAGCATCTTAGGCCTAGAGGCTCCCCCATTTGTTTTCGGAATAGCTCTTAGGGCCTCTAGAGATGCCAAATAGCTAAACCTATTAATCAGGGAGGGTATCGAAACCACCCGGTAACCACCCACACTCAGGTGTGTCTGCTCGGAGGGGGCCGTTTAGGATTTGGTGAGTGGTGGGTGGTTTCCATTGGCCATCCTGCACAGGAGATCTCCCGCTGTTGCCCCCAGATCTAGGCGAGTCAGCATACATCCTGGGAGCACCCCCCCTTCACTCCAGGTCTCATGTATCGGACTTGGGTCACCGCCTGCTCACACCCTTCTGCCTTCTTACCTCCTGGCTTTTCTAGCACTTTTGTGCTCCATATATTCGAGCGCCGGATCGCTCGTTTATATATTCGGGGGGAATCGCTTTCTCAAAGACTGTGGAAAGTGTTTGTTCCGTTCATTACTAATGTATCACATAATTAATAACTTTATTGAGTGCGGGGTCTTCTGTTGGATATGTGCCAACCTTACTTTTATTACGGTATTGTGTTTTTGTGGAGCTATGAGGTGGAGTTGGGGTTGTGGTCGCTTTTGGGGCTCTTTGATATTTGGTGTTGAGGGGATGACTAAGCAGTACAAAACTGAAAGTCAGAACATTAGGGCCCTGCTTAGGGGGTTGTGCATTTTCTATCTCAGTTCTATCATCCCCCCCCCTTCCACTACTTTAATGGATGGCTCGGTAGATTGTCAGAGTTGATGGAATCTGCGTGGTGTAGGGAGTTTGCTGGTTCCTAGGGGTGCTGTATCAAGAATCAATCAATATATAGAGAAGGGTGGAATTTAAGAGGGAGCTAGTATTAAGTTTTCTCATTCTGTCATAACACATAGGCGAGGAGAAGAACCCGGACATGAGCTAGCTCTTGGATAGTTCTCGCACTTGCCCTGCCACTCTTGCCAGTCCCTCTGTTCCTTGGGGCCGGTCTCGAAATATTAATCATTCTTGGCCGAAAACTGGCTACAGAAGTGGTGGATAAAATTTCCTCTGGAGGTGTTAAATATCCGTAATCACCGAGGAGGGAGGATTCCGAAGCTACATGGAAACCTTCCGCGCACGGGCGCTGCTGCTCGGGGGGGGGGGGCTGTTGAGAATTGATAGGTGGGTGGGTGGGTGGTTGCTCTGCGAGGTAGATCTCCCGCGCGTTATACCCCAGATCTTACTTAGTCAATATTATGTTCTCCTGGGAGTGCCCCCCCACCTCTGGGTCCAAGGTTGGGTCCCATGGGTCGGACCTAGGTCATGTGTATGCCTTTCCTTCATCTTTCGTTCTGAATGGCTGAAGCCATTTTACACACACTGGAATTGGAACTGCGGACTCGCTGTTTTGGTAGTTGAAGGTATCTTGGGTCTCTGAATTTGGAGGGTATTTACTTCACTTCACGGGAATAAAGTTCCTCATAAATAGGCTTATCAAGTTCGAGATCATTTCCTCCTTCTGGGAAAATTTATTTCTTGTTCTGGTAATATCTGGTTGTGTTGTTATGCCCCCTCGACTCCCGGTGTCTTTGGTTTCCGGATCCCTAATGCCTCAATCTGATATCTCGCGCCAAGATTTTAGATGACTAAGCCCTGCCCCAAGCTGACGCCACCACCACCCTGTCTTGGATCCAACCCATAACTTATCCTTCCCTACCCCCGTATGTTTCATCCCCGCCATATCATCCCCTTTCCCCTCCTTCTCCGCAGCAAACTAGCAGCATCTCGGAAGCTACACACAATGCCAAAAGTCCCCCCCGCGACCCTGCTAGAGTGCGAGGAGTATACTGTCACCGGTTTTTGCTTTCCCTTCCTTCGTGCGTTGTAATGGCCGGTTAATTTCTAACAAAATCGGCCAGGCGGAATCAGGGTAAATGACAGATGGTTCCGCACGGCACTTAACTATTCAGACCCAGGGGCGGGCGAGATTACCCTGTTCGCTAGAAATGCCCTGCCGAATAAGAAGGGAAATGCGGAGGCCGGGGCGGGGTTACCGTATTGTGGGGTCTTCCAATTCCAACTTCTTGGCGCGCGGCAACGGAGCCCGACTTGCTAACTAAAGTGCCTGAACAGTTCTATACCTGCAAGGTTTGTGCCCCATCGCCCACCCTGCTACTAAATCAGCGTTGCCGGTGCGAATCTAAGGATAAACAGGTGGCCCCGGTTATGAATGCGGACCTCCGGAAAATCATCCACTGACGAATTTCCTTTTTGACAAGGGGTTCCAAGTCCTGTACCTCGATCAGCGGGGAACGGGTATGAGTACGCCAATATCGCCGTGCATGCTTGAGGGCAATGGTGGAAAGAAGCGGAGTGTGAAGGAGCAAGCGGAGTATGTGAAGTTGTTTAGGGCTGATAACATTGGTTTGTTCCCGGTCTCCGGTTCATTAAAGTGGATAGGGCTGATGGGATGGGATGGATAGTTAGGGACTGCGAAGCAGTTCGTTATGCACTCCTTGGGCGGAAAGAGAGGGAGGAGGATAGGAAATGGGGTGTTATCGGTCAGAGTTTTGGTGGTTTCTGCGCGGTTACGTATCTGTCATTTTAGTAAGCTAGATCCTGATCAACCCTATACTCTTTTTGGAGTTGGCTGATGAGTATATTTAAAGCCCTGAGGGTCTGAGGGAGGGTATGTATGAATCATTCTGGCGGTCATTGATTTCACGGAAATCGGCTAATCTGAAGTTTTATAGTCTTCACAACGGGCGGAATGCCACCACTCGTGAATAGCCCGGATGAGGTGTACGAAGCGCTATGGAAAAAGGTGAAATTGAGAAATCAGGTTTATTACAAAAAGTACCCGCTCGATGTTGAGCGGGTTAGGGGCATTCTGAAGCACTTGGAAAAGGAAGACGTGCGGGTTCCCAACGGTGGACGCCTGACACCGAGGAGGTTTTTAGGGCTCGGGTTAGCTTTTGGTGGCCATGGTGAGTCTTCTTTGCCCTTGATGGGAATTTGCTGATCAGGGTATGTTAGGCGGGATTGACGGTGTGCATCGTAAGTACCTCCATTCATGGGGCGTTGAAGATAATGGACTGATAATGGAAAACAGATCTGGTACAACGCGCGCATATCGACATAAAAGTTCTCGGCCATCTTTCGTATAAAGTTCTTCAATCTATCCAAGGAAACCAAAGCTTCGACGGAAACGTCTTGTACGCGCTTGCTCACGAGCCGATATATTGCCAACAGTAACCCCGTCCTCCCTACCATTTTATAATTTGCTAACAATTCGCACAGCCGCTCTGCATCCTGGTCTGCTTTGCGCACAATGCCAGGTGACCAGGAGTTCAATTTGGAACAGGGCCTCGAGAAGACAGATCAGCCAATATACTTCACCGGCGAGATGGTCTCCCTCCCCTCTTCTTTCTTCTCCACTCACAAGTACTCACATCAATAGATTTTCCCCTGGACCTTCCAAGACTACGCCGAGCTCTCAAAGATTGAGGCGGTAGCTAAAACACTCGCTATGGATGCAGAATGGCCATCTCTCTACTGCGAAAACGTACTTGCGGAGAACAAAGTGCCGGTTTATGCAGCGACGTACATGGAGGATATGTACGTTGACTATGCGCATGCGCGTAGGACTGCGGGAAAGATTCGCGGAGCAAAAGAATTTGTCACAAATGCTTTGATGCATAATGCAGTTAGAGCTAGGACTGAAATAGTTATGGGGGAGTTGTGGAGGTTGAGGTGCGGAGAGGTTGACTAGATAGCGGCTGTATAACATAGCGGAGGCTCGATCTTCGGCACTTTGTTTGCAGGGCCGGTTAAAAAGTTGCTCGCGCTTCGCTAATTGCTAGTTGCTGTATTGGGTAGAGGTTAGAAAGTGGGGTTTAGAATGAGGGGAGGTGAATTTCCCTGAAGCAAGTGAAGCGATAAGTTAGTACTTGTTTTTTCACAAGATATTATAAGAATGCGGAAATGGAGCAGTTATTTTTAAGGGTTCTTAATGTAGACATTCACTGTGGCTTTGTAGCGAATTCCCTGTGTTTTTTGTAGTCGATCTCGCCACAAGGTGGCTTGCTTGCATCTGGTGCGACACGGGATGGTGCGCCGGGTAACTTTACCTCCGTATATCATAGAGCAAAAATTGCTTCCTCTGGAGAAAAACACGCTAGAAAACCTGCCCTATGAGATAGATAAAAGAGCCAAACCTTGCTGGGAGAAGCAACTCCAACCTCGGGGCACATGGCCCAATTACCCGAGTTTTTTGGTAGACGATCTTCTGCGGGGTTATTGGAGAACTCGCGTAACCGCACTTAAGTTAAATTAGCGTAACAATCTGAGTGTGAAGTACGAATGGGATGATCCAGGCGCTTCCGGGACGTTTTCTGCCAATTGGCTCGGAATCTAGTTAAAATTCGATGGATTATCTCGGGAACCAATTGCCACTTTTTTGGTTCATTTTTTATTTTTATTTTTGGCATTATTTTTTTATTGTGGTTGTTGCTTTTGTTTTGGGTGTGTTGATAGAAGTACTAGTAAATCTAAATTACCCAGTGCTGTATGTGCCGGAATGGTTTTTGACAGTTGCTTTACATGGGGACCTGATTATTTAAGTCGCGTTCATCCGCCTTGTCGAAACTTCCTCTTCATGGAGTTTCGTTTTTTTGTATTTTCTCCCCCGGTTTCTTTTGTCCGAGTGGTGGGCGCCACCAGGGGGTTATTTGAATCAAGTCTCCTTTTGACATCTATTAATTCTCAGGATCATTGGTTGCACTGTTGAGGGCATTACATCCGACAGTCACGTGAGACATTCTGAGTTTTGGTGGATGTATGTACTCGTAATTGCCAGACGTTTGTAAAAGCGACTGCTATTGCATAATATGGACAAAAAATTTCTCGAGACCTTAATATTTTGCCCATATGCAACTTGAATAGTGGTCGTTTTTATAAACATCGGGCAATTACTAGTACTGGGAGCTGGAAGTTAGAGATGGGAGAAACGGGTTTGAGGTCCCAGTACTCGTGACCGTCTGAGGGAAAACGTGATTTAATTTGGATGCCACCGGCTATGGGGCTCACCTGTCTTCTTTGAGCTCTATTTCGTTTCGCTTCTCTTCTCTCTGTCTACTCAACTCAACAAACTAAACCAACGAAACTGCTCCTAACACGACTCCCATTTTCACCTTGAATCTCTCTCTTGTTTTCACCCTCAGTAAAGTTCTGCCCACACTATCTCTACCCATCAAGCGGTCTGCAAACACTTTATTCTCTCTGCCGCTTAAAACACTCGGCCGACCGCGGATCATTTCCAACACTAACTTCCACCCCCCCCCGAGAAAATGCAGAAGAGGAAGAGGAAGGCATCATGTGTTGTCACTTGGTTCAGTTTTGGCTTCATTTGTTGTGGAAATATTGAATGGAATGATGGTACGAGATATGAAGAAGTGATTGATTGCTTGAAGAAAACGGAGCACACTAGTTTATCTCAAAGGAAAGGGCGAAAAGCCCTGACTATCTACTATTTGGGAGCGAGGCGAATAGGTCGAGCGAACAACAACAATAACAAGAAAAAGAGGAATGAAGGAAATACAAGGAGGTATCTTCAATAGTGCCGGAGGTCTAGGTGTGCGATAAGGTTTGATGCAAGGGAAAAAAACAATAGTACGAGTGACACCACAGTAGTGCCGGAAGTATGTTTCAACATCATTCTAGTTGGGGGGGTGCTTAGTTTCGCGAATTTTGTCACTCCCTCTGGCATTAATGAAGTCTGGTAGCATTCTTCGTGTTCAAATTTGGGGGGTTAATTATTGTAGAAGTGGTCGTATGCGCAGTTCAATAATAAGGAAGCACTGTGACTCTATGTTTGATAGCTGACCTGAGAATACTGTATTTTTTTTCTTACTCTTCTCTTTGATATTTTTTTTTGATACATTTTAGTGGAGTTTATTCCTGGTAGGTGAGGCTGGGTGATTATCAAGGGACTGGAACTTTTTTGTAAACTTTTTCTGGCTGGGGAGGACATAGGAGATGGATGGGAAAAGTCAAAGGGAGTTCGCCATGGGCTGGCCCGTTTTTCGGGGCGGAAAACATATACATTAGATAATATCTATCGCAAAAGAGGGGAAAGGAAAACACCTCTAAACTTCAAAGTGACCTAACAAACGCAGACCGAGGCTGCTCCCTTCTGTTCCTAATCTCGTAGTACAGTTCCACTGAGGGAGGCATTGGTGAGAGGGTCGCTGCCCTTGTCGCTCGGGATGGTTGGAACCGATATATCCCAGCTGACAATGCGGGCGCTTCCTGCCGGGGAAGGGGTGGCGGGTGGGGATCAAAAAACGCGAGCTGAAGAGAGGTTTGAGGATCTCGTGTTTGGCAAGATCTCGTGTTTCTGGGAGATCTAGTGCTTGGGGGGAATTATGTGCTGTTATGTGTCGTGGGTGACCCACGGGCCTACTCTGCTGGAGCTATGGCCCCGAGCTTAACGCGCCCCCGGCTATACCTTTTTCCGTCAACCTTTGAGACACTGCTACCCGCTGGTGCAGTACTGCGCCTTTGCCCAATTGGCAATGGGTTCTTCTACCCCGCCATTAAATAGAGGTTTGTGACACTACTCTGTCCCCTTCCGCTTGCCTTGAATTGGGTGTACTGAGAGGGGGTAATTTCTTGGATATGTGTATGTTTTGATAAAGTTGTGGGCTAATATAGTTTGCGGGATCTGGGGTTATCCAAGCGGAGCACACAATCTCACTCGGTCTAATTCTGCAGATTTACTGTTGGGGGATGTGAAATAGTCGAGTAGTATACCAGAAACTTGGGAGAGCAAATGTTGAAAAGTATCGGGAGTGAACGAGTAACTTAGAAGCTAGCGGTAACACGAGTTCCCAAGAGGAAGAGCGGTCTCCGGGGAAGGCGAACGACTTGTATTGTCTATAGAACAGAGAAGGAGATTAGGAGAGGAAGCAAGAAGAAAAACGAGAGGAAGGGAGGAGGGGCGTAGAAGTGGGAGTGGGGACAGGTGGTGACGCGAGCAGTCATGAGGTGTCACTCGTGGCAGTAAGAACAGAGAATATCAGAGGACGACCCTAAACACAATTTCCAACAGCAAGAGATGCTTAAGAACTTCATTCTATCTGAGGGAGTCAGAGAGATCTACTATTTATGCAGCGAAACAACAACATATATCCAGATTGGAAAAGAGATCCAAGATGACAATATGGTGAGCAAGACTGAAAAGTGTGGATAGCTTACCAGCCTCTCCTTCAAGCTTACATCTTGAGGGCAGTGGCATACGAACAAGACCTTCTTTGGGCAATGTTCATAATGGAAACAAATCACAATCATGTAACTTACCGGTTAAAAGCCAGCTTTTGCTAGTTTCACTTGCCAGAGATACCCACAGCAAATTTTGTTCTCTCTATATTATCGGAACAATACTTAGGTCGACCCTCGAGGGAGGAAAAAAGAAAAATTGAAATTAAAGAAGAATGGAAAAATGAACAGATGTGTAAAGAGGATTTATTATTGGAGTATACAGAAAGCACAAGAGGCGGAAAGAACAAAACTGCGATAGCAATGGGCTCTAAGCATAGCAAAACGTGGACTAACCGTAAACCGGGTGGCTATTCCAGATGCTAGCTAGGCCAGAAGACATATGGTTCCGGCCGTCTATACTGTCAACCAAATCTTTTGCAACGGGGGGACGCCTTGGCATAAAAAATTAGGTGGACATGTTCGACTCCTGCCAAGTTCATAGTTTCTATAATAATTTCCGTGCAACGAAACATATCAAAAATTACTATGCCGTGTTGGAGAATTGAACTTATCTACACTTTCTGAATGCCAAGGCGTCCCCCGTTGCAAAAGATTTGGTTCACAGTATAGACGGCCGGAACCATATCTCTCCCAATGACACCGAATAACTCCCGAAACCCAACGAACTCTAAAGGAACACAATAAACCGACGAATCCTGATCCCTAGCAATATTAGGCAAGCACGAGCCATCCTGATATCCGATGATCCTCCGTGAGCCCTGAACCCAATGCCCGGCCAGTGCGCCAACTTAAATGTGTCTAGAGAGATAGGGTATGAAAGGAAAATTATGGAATCAAATACCCGATACCAAATACCCAATGGCAACGGGCAGCTAAACTAAAAACCCAGACACTATGCCGCTAGGCATAGGATGTGGAAACAGCAACCCACTTCTCAGTGCCTAGTTGCTGCACACCACAAAGCCACATACCCGATAACCTCATATCACCTAACTACATATCCGCCTATCTGCACATCCGCATAGCTATATAACCGTATTCCTTGTAGGGAATCCAACATTTGCAACGAGAGATTGAGAATAGAGGGAGATAATATAATGATGAAAATTGAGTCATATAGAGAGACCCCCGGGCCGCAGCAGCGCCAACACCGCTCTGTGGCCGTGGCGAGTAGCCAGCCGGAGTGGCGTCTGGCCGAACTCATCTGATTTGCCTGGGTCGACGCCGCCTCTTTCGAGCAGAATCTCCACCACTCCCGCATACCCATTCCCGGCCGCATACGATAGGGGTGTCCGACCATCGTTATCTGGCTTGTCGGGGTTGACCTCGTCCCGTTCAAGTAGTGATTGCACTACTGCTGCGTGCCTATTCCAAGAGGCACATAAAAGTGGTGTTCGGCCGTCGATATCAATGGCGGGTTGGACGAACCCATTGCCAATTGGGCAAAGCATGCGCACGACTACATCAAGTGTTAGCTGTGTCTCGGAGGTCAATGGAAAAAGGTATAGCCGAGAACGCGTTAAGCTCAGGGTCATAGCTCCAGCAGGTGGGCCCGTGGGATACCCACAATACATAACCACCGAGTTCCCCCCAAACACGAGACTTCCCAGCAACACGAGATCTCCCCTACCGCAAGATTCTGAAATTTCTCTACAACACGCGTTTTTCGTTTCCCACCCACCACCCCTCAGCCAACAGAAAGCGCCCCCCACGTCAGCCGGGATATATCGGTTTCAACCATCCTGTGCGACTAGGGCAGCGACCTCACCACCAATGCCTCCCCCAGTGGAAACATATCACGAGACCAGGACGAGAAGGACCCAGCCCAGGGTCGCACTTATCATGTTATTTTGGAGTTTCATAGTATTTGTTTTTCGTTTCTTTCACAATAGATATTAATCAATGTACACGTTTTGGGCTTTGGAGAATTGGGACTTGTCGAGGTTGACTTTGCTCTGTTCGAGAAGCATTTTCACCACTCCCTCGTACCCATTCACGGTGGCACACCAGAGCGGTGTTTGGCTGAACCGGCCCGGCTTGTCGGGGCCGACATCACCCCGCTTCAGGAGGACCTCAACCACTCGCTCGTGCCCTTTGAGAGTAGCCCACACGAGGGGTGTATTATCCACACAGTCTCTTTGGTTGATATCACAACCTTCCACCCTTATCAATCCAGTTACAATTTCAATAATTCCGAAGAGTGAAGAGCAATGTAGGCCACTAATGAGGTGAGGTTTATTGAAATCAATAGTGTACGAACACCCTTCCTGTGCCTCCAAGAAGGTTCTAATGGATATGTGGCTATTGTAGTCGTCAAACAGCTTCAATGCGAGCAGTTTCGCGCAATCTGAAAGGTTCCTTTTTGCATGTACACCCCAGTAGAGGGATGAATATTCGAGAAAAGGTGTCCCCTCAGGATCGGGAGCAGGGCTTGTTGAAAGAGCTCTGACCTGCTGCGAATTCAGGTAACTTAAGCAGGTCTCCGCCATTGTCGAGTGAACTGTGCCAAAAAGCTCGGGATGAGACCTGAGGTACCCTTGAAGGGTGAAGTGGATTAACCGAACTATAGAAGCCTCCTTGTCTACGGCAGCCAGTCCTTGGCAACAGGCCAGCACTATCTCTATTGAGGCAACATTGCTGGTATTGAGATTCAGCGACCTTATTTCGACAGCTAGGGCATGGCACAATTCATTGGCCTTCAATGGCCGCTCGGAATGAGAGATCCACATCAACGCGGCCACGCCGAGCCTCGCTTTGGCCCCGCCCTGTCCCTTTATTCGGCCCAAAGTTTCACCGTAAGCTCTCTCCAACCCCAAGCTATCGGTAATTGAGCTGAGATTTTGCCGCCTCCGATGGATTGTTGGTTCTTGTAGGATCGCATCGATATTTAGCGAGACTAGCAGAAATCTAGACACGTGTCTATTAGTGAGCAACCTAAAGGAACTTCCGGGGTGTCATTGCTTCAACATACATTTCTGCAATATCTCTAGGAGCTCTCTCTAGGATATCCGCCTCTAGAGCACTGTCCATTGCATCAGGGGTTGGGTCTGCGGTTAGCCTGTTATGGAGATATGTGATAATATCATTCCGCTTGGAACATATGGATATGCTCGTCACTCTTCCAGCAAGACGCCTTCGGATCTCGGGTAGAATGTGCGGTCTTCCGGTTACAAATATTCGAGTGGAGATTGTTGGAGTAGTTGAGCCAGCGAATCGAGAACCTTGATTTGGTGTTCTGTTGCACATTCATCGAGAGCGTCGATGCATATGATAGCGCGCTTTCTGCTAGACGTAATTTGAAGCATTCTCAAAATATCAGAAATTTGCAGCCCCTGCCCCCCGATGGCATTTGTAAAAATTCAGGCCGAGTAAAGTGAGTAGAAAATGTAGAGTAAGCAGTAGAGAGATAGATTAGAATTGGGTAGTTCACTTGGGCATTTGATAGACGTTCAAATTCGCATCATATTTCTAACTAGATAATTGGGTCCTTTATTATAGGATCCAGTTTCCCTAATGCCATGCCAGTGTGCGTGGAAACTCAATCACCTACACTGAGGAAGAAAATTTTCTCTGACTGAAACACAAAGGAAACTTTCAGATGCAAGGAGATAAAGTTTCGAATGAAACGAAGGAAGATGAAGTAGCGCGTTTCGGAAAAGAACTAACAAGTAAAATAAGGTTAAATGATATCAAGCATCCGGGGACAAAATTCCAACAGCATTTCTTCGTTCTTGGTATGCTTCTGATACCTCCTCTGGGATCTCCTCTAGTCCGAAAACCAGCTGTTTCAGTAGTGAGCCTAGTACGCCCGCGGGGGACTGCTCGTTTCGGGCGGCGAAGTCGAAATAAAAGCATGCGACTGTGACATTTTGTCCTCTGGTTTGGTTACACAAGTTGTCTATTACTATGGAGCTAACATCGCGGCTTGTCAGCACGTACTATTTTCTTCACTCATCGAGGTTCGTTCGTGTTACCTAATGTACGGAGGTACAGCGCCTAAGTTTTGTATGTTCCACAAGCGAGGTTTGCTGCCCCTACCTCCTGTGGAACATACAATACTTAGGAGCTGTACCTCCGTATGTTTTGCCGACACCAGGACCTCCATAGACAAACAGGGCCGCGTTATCGGATTTCCCATCCACACTACCAGCGTACCAGCTTCTAAACCCCTTGGTTTGTAAGATCCATTGCCCCACATTTCCGACTCTGCGGTCCGGATGTCCTGATGGCGCAACCTAGGATCTTGTGGGGAGAGCCAGGCTAAGATGAGTCCGGTCATCGGCACAAGTAGGGTTGATGTAGGTCGTGTTGAAACAGTTGTAGTTATTATTGAATAGTTGGGGCATTTTTTTCTCCTTCGCTGCTTTGGATATAGTATTAATACGAGCGGATGGTGGATGATAGATGATGGTGTCGGTCGACAGCTGGAATCCCCGGGAGGTCGGGGAAAATGGGGTTTTTTGTGGGACTTGACGGGTATCACGAGGCCCTCTGAGCAAGCTCCTCCAATTTGAGACAACAATATCATACTGTGCTATACGGTACTTGTACGTTTGTCACAATATACCTAGCGTCCCAATGGAATAAGTAGTGTGATTGTCGAAAACGGGTAACCTCCGACGGCTAACTGAATGGCCATCTACCAGAACCTCGGTAGCTCAAGGTCTAATATTTACCACTAAACTAATTCACCAAGATATTCAAGTAAACCTTAGGTAAACTTTGAGAGAAATCACTGCGCGTAGATGAACAACACTGGAACGTAATTATCTCCGGGAAATTAGTTATCACACCTCTTTCCTCACTTGTTTCGTTACCCTGTGAAACGCCATCTCGCCTAAATCCAGGGCTCAAACATGGAGTCCACATGGCGTGCGGTATGATATTATACGTACGGCAGCCTTGGGTAAATCTACTAGATGCGGTTAGGTCAGTTGAAAAAAATCTGAATCTCATTGGAGGGGCTGGATGCTTAGGTGCTGAGGTGCGGTGTTGATGTTGAGGCTCTTTTCACGATTGCGTTGCAGCTCGCTAGGCAAGGAAATCGCAGTATCCCTGGACGGTTGAGACATTGCAAAAGTTCTCTACTGCATTAGTGTCTAGGACTAAACCTAATATTGCTAGTGGACACATGACTTTGAGCATTGATTACGAAGGTACAGCGCCTAAGTTTTGAATATTTTGCTAGCAGGGGGTATCCCACTAGCAGGGATCAGGATAGCAAATGGGGAAAGGTTGCTTAGTAGTGCGAGATGAATGTAGTGGTTGTACCGTA
>Ga0307509_10000632_pt1 | contig 60089 bp, 76 predicted proteins | sample 10_EM_MG_FD_202245 | JGI IMG/M metagenome (GOLD analysis project Ga0307509, IMG submission 202245) | Populus trichocarpa ectomycorrhiza microbial communities from riparian zone in the Pacific Northwest, United States - 10_EM | ecosystem: Host-associated > Plants > Roots > Unclassified | place...
CCACATTGCCTTCCTCCTCCACATCTTCTTTGTCCAATTCCTATGAGCCAATGCCCATTTCAACCTCTTTTCAGCCAGGGCCTCATCCAAATGTGCCCTCTCCTGTGCCACCCACTTTTTAAGATTTTTTTTGGACAGCCTCCTCTTTCTAGTCTTCTCAAAAACATCTGGTGCAATTTTCTTGGCAATGTCTTGATAGCTGTTATGGTGATTTTTGAGAGCTTCCTCAACCATAGCTTGATGTTGAGCCTTAGAAGTCTTAGGATGTCTTCCCCTGCCCTCTTTCTCCTCCCCCTCTTGATCCCATCTTTCTACTGTGTTTTGAATAGTAGTAAAAGGGATGTTGAGGTGGTGGGAAATCTCTTTCAAGGGCATGCCCCTCTCATGTAACCCACACACTCTCCCTCTTGTCCATTGACTCAGATGCTTAGAAGGTATAGGTTTTTTTGCATGACTGCGAAGAATAGGAGATATTATTTCTTTAAATAAAAAAAGAGAAGATATTATGAGGAATCAGTTGAGTGGTAATGATTTTTGTAGGGGATTGGTTGCGTGAGGATGTGGGGAAGCGATGGGTTGCCACGCCGGCGCAGGGCGATCGGTTAATTTTGTCCACGTACAATACTGTACTACTTTCCTAATCTCCAAAAATTGCTCGACTATCCTTAGCAACATTCTCCTGGTAGCAAAAAAAAAGTTGTCCGAAGATAAATTCACATGGCTTCGCTACCCTAACTGAATCATGGATATATTTTTGTCTATATTGAGGGTGCTTGATAAACACCCATAGAGCAAGATGCTTTTGGAGGGAAATGGGGGGGGAGGGGGTGGCAAGATCTTCCGCCTACTACAGTAGTTGAACAGTGCAGTCTTGTGGAACCAACTTTAATTATTTCACAGGCCTCATAGGAGTGCGCTTCCTGCCATACTAGAGTGTCTTGCCTGTTTACTCAGGTTTTTTTTATTGGGGTTGGCCAATCAAATTGAATCTATCGATCATTGACTAGTGGCAATTAAAGACGATATGTGGGTTCGGTACACTTTCAAGCACGTTGTGCGTGACCAGTCATAGTGACTGGGGGAACGCCCGTAGTGCCGGGAGTTGGGTTGGGTTCCGGGATATTTGTGTCATACTTGAGTGCCGTATTTACTCCTGTGGAATCCGCTACCCTCATACATCCTCTAAGCTCCATACTCAGACAAATACTTCCCAAAAGGAACATTGTGTTTGCCTGACAGGGAATAACCTGTAGCCTGTGCGCGTATTCGATATCATTAACTGGCAGTCGCAATTCTGTTCGCTCGTCAAACTAAGGGGGTGTTCGTGCTCGCCATGATTTGGGATGTTCATGGTGTTTGTCTCGGTAGTGTTTTCAAATCATGATTTTGGGAAATTTTCATAGTCTACGTCAACGTTCGAGGCTGTAATATCTTTGTTTTTCCTCCTTTAAGTATTTCGATAGTAAATGCTAGTGAGTCTTAAGGTCTTCTCATGAAGTTGGCCCCAAATTGCGATTTGGAAATTGAAAATTGAAGTCACGGTTTGGCGGGGAGCTAATGTTTCAGATCATAATTCCGGAATCATGATTTGAAGTCACCGCTATCTCAAATCACAGTGAGGCAAGCACCCCCTAAGCTATGGTGGGTAGTTAGGGCGACAATCTGACAGTCCCCGACAGGAGTAGAACAGCAAGGTGCCAGGGGAGGGGTGGAGTATTAGGAGAAGCAGGGGTAATAGAAGCCTATAGCGTGAACCATATATTCAAATTGACTAAACCGCTCTCAAGGCCATTTTATACCTAAAAGGAAAGCACCTTTGCTTGTTTGAGCAGATTCTCCACATATCTTTGTGTTATGGAAGTGTGTCAATAGGTCCCCAGGAGCGAACACCTGAATAATAGTCAGAATATCGGATCTCATAGTTGCCATTCTAATTCCCGGCATACTGCAATTATCAACTGGTTCATTCTTCACCATAGAAAGCCCACTCCGGCCCTGAGAATCGATACCGGAACTTCTGGGGCATGCCTAATGTTGTCTGGAAACAACTTCTTGCAGTGTCCAAACAGATAAACAGGGGCTTACTTTTTCCTCCGCATGAACATTCACCCCCCCTCTGGTTGTCCCAATAGTCCCCCCCTATCACAAGCCCTTCGCTAGTATGCCATGAGGATCAGCACTACTCCGCCCTGGTCTGCCGCTGAGTCCGAGATTGACCGGATAAGGTCTCATTTTATGACTCCAGTAATTCATTGCCAATCAAAGAAGGGTACTTCCCAGATCCCGTTATTTTCACAAACAAGTTCCTTCGGACGCAGGATTAAGGGATACCGTGGTGCGCGGGAAAGGCAGGAGACAAACCGAGTTATTTGGCCTATGGTATTCCCTCACGAGGAAAGCACCTAATTTCAAGTTGTTGGTCCACAAGAAACCCCAATTTGGATCTTTAGAATAACAAATGGGTGCCAAATGACTCTATCAACTATCCCCGCCTGAAAGTCCAAGATCAAAACCCGAAGCCCCTTCCCACCCACCCTACTCTGCTAGTATAAGTGCCCGCTATGAAGCACCTGCCCATCCCAAAAGCACCCGGAAACCGCGGGGCACTCCAAGGCCTAAAGGGTGCTGGGGATTCCGGATATTCCAGGAATTGGTAAGTGCTTGTTTCTCACGACCGGTATCTGGGAACACAGCTATCGTTACACAACTACCCTGCTGGTGGAAAAAACCTTGTCTCTTTTTCAGATGTCATTTACAGTACCGGCTTGGCTCGGGCTATCTAGTTTCATGTCCTGCTGTCTGGCGATAATAAGAGCATAAAACGTCACTTCTTTTCAAAATCACGAGAATCCCCTCACTAAATACACCCCAGAAGCGAAAAGAAAATTACCTCCAGTAAAATCTACCAACAACTTAGGAAGAAATATACCGCCCCTCCTATTAAATCCTAAAATCCAGGTTCTACTGGGATAAGTATTTGTTTCCCAGCGGATATTTCATGAAATACCTAGCTGGCGCAGTGGTTAATACTCCTGTCGCAATTAGCGGGAGCCCAGGAGTTCAATCCACGCTCACAATGAGTTATTATTGAACGATCCGTCATGTAGGGCAGGAAAACTGAGAATTCCTCAAGTCCTGCCCTATGGGAACTGGGAGATTGGACAACCTAGCCCTTCAATAGGGCTGTGGGGCTTACCAGTCCTGCTACGAGGTGGTAGAACCCGACTCTAGACCTTCGGGTTGGCGATCGGCGGGGTAGCAGAAAAGGGGGAGAAATCCCTTCTTTTGCTTCGTTTGTTTTGGAAAAGCAGCTGTGGGCACTGAGAGTCATAGACGTTTTAGGAAGACACGTTCTCCCTATCTATTGCCGTGTAAACTTTTTATTTTATTTCAGCAAAGCAAGATATAGATAGTGCCTAGTGAGGGAGGGACTCAAGATTGGCAGATGCCGGGCAGTTGAGGCCAGGATAGACACATGATGTTCAAAGAAGATCCGCGCGAAACTATACTAACTTGGAACCCCAGCATCTGATTGTGCCGTCAGACGAGCAGATCACACTCTTCAAAATCGCGGCACGGTGGATAAGACTAGATATAAGTACCAAGGGATGGGGATCAGAAGCTTGTGTAGCAAACTAATCGTGCACACCTGTGCGCCCACACTAAATTCAGACTCAAATGCTCAAGGTACTCCATGCCAGGTACCCGTATTACTCAAGTTTTATAACCTCAGTAGATCATAAAGCAAACCCTCCCGCTATCCACACCCAATGCTCAATCTACCTCACACCTGCAATTCATTACTAGGATGCAGGTACCAGAGACAACCTAGCAAGCACATCCCAGCATCCCAGAGACCTGAGCAGTATATACAAGTACCCCACCCCCAAATCCCATACCAAACAATACTTACCATTCCAACCTTGAAAAAATCCGTATCGTACCGGTAATATGAATATGTGTAACCCACAACAAGCATGGGTGGTATATAGCAATAATGAAGCGCTAAAAACCCGGGTACAGGGTAAATCCGGGGTCGGAATTTTCGCGGAAGAATTAACTCCGCAATTCTAGACCTGTAACTACTTTTCCGCGGAAGAGTCATCGGAGGGCACTCGTGTGGTGTAGTGCTATATATATAAACTCTTGAACTGGGTGTCTATTTTGATTTAGACTAGATTGTTATACTCTCCATACCCCCCTCCCCCTGGGAGGGGGTGGGGGAGGGGAAGGAAAACCCCCAGGTTTTGCCCAAGAAAAATGGAAGGTTCTTTACCAGCATTGGTAGGAGTAGTAGTAGTCTTTGGATTTTATGCAAGTGCTTGTCAGATAGCTGGTAGGCATAATTGACCCCACCGCATTATCCCGCGGGCGAATAGGGTCCTCCAGTGGTGGTGGGGAGCTGGAGGTCTAGAACTGGGAGCAAGATCTCCAGTACTACCTCCTCCGTATCTTGCAGCGTCAGTGCACCCCGACTATAGGGCTGGAGCTGGGGTGTCTAGGCTCCGCGGTTGTCAAGATGTGAAAGATGACGCAGGAGCCATATGGGTATGCTTCCAGGAAGGAGACACTGGCTGGAAGGGCAGTAGCTCCACAGGAGGTAACTTGGACCTAGAATGAGCATGTGAAGCTGAGCACCGGTATTCCCATATCCACGGCTCCTGGAAAAAGGAAGTTGGTGCTTGCTCCTTGCTGTAGGTTCCGTCGGAAGGGTTGTAAAGCAGAGGAAAAATAGGACACCAGTCGAGCTCAGTCTCCCTATCCCGGGGCTCGGCTAGTGAGTGGAATCTCTCTAATCTTAGCTAGAAAGCCAAGTCGAGTCTGCCAGAGAAAAAGCCTCTTCCACCAATTCCCCATCAACAATCGCGAACTCCCATGCCCTGGGAGCGGGCTCCTGAGATCACGCTCCAACAGGGCCTGGTTGCCAACGGTAGGTAGGGGTTTTTACACTGCGCCTACGATGATGCTTCCAATTTAGACTTTCCGGGGTAAGTTAGGTAGCTAGGCAAGCCGAGAGCGCCGTGATGAGACCGTTAGTAAGTAAGGGGGTGTTTGACGCACCATTATTTGAGAGCTTCATAGTGTTTGGCACTGGTAGCATTTGAAAATGATGATTCGGGAAATTTTCACAGCGCAAGTGAATATTTAGAGCAACGACACCCCCGTCTTGTGCCCTTAAGTATATTGTTAGTGATGTCCCAGACTTCTCATAGAGCTGGCCCCAAATTGTCATTTGGAAAATTGAAAATTCCAATGGTATGCATTTGGGGGAGAGGGCTGATTGAAAATTAGGATTTCAAACCATGACTTTAAAACCATCACTGAAATCACCGCTATCCAAAATCACGGCCAGCCAATCATCCCCTTAAATGATTCATTATGCTACCTTTTCCAGTTCTTCGGAAAAGAAGCTTACAATTACAGAACATCGTACCGTGCACCCAGTGCAGTTAGTTCCCACTGATTGGCTTGTAGACTAGAATTACTAAAACCAGACCAATGAGTAGCAAATTTTGTATTTGGACTGGGTGTATATTTGGGTGTTCCGCGATTATAGAAGGGATTGCAACAAGATCCAGTGAGCCCCCTCCGCAGGAAGTATCCCGCAATAGATTGAGGTATCTTAGGTCCTAAATTGCAATGCACAACACTTTCATTTAATCCTTCTGTGGAGCTCGGGCACACTTCTCATGGCGACCAACCCGGGCCGAAAATATCGAGCCGGTGTAAGCACGGGGAGCGTCTGAGGCAATTAGGGCGTTCTTAGAAGCAGTCAAAAATGACATAGGGACGCCTAGGCTAACCAGAGGTATAGTGCCTTTCCTTCTCTTAAGCCCTCATCAAATCGCCAAGCTGATCTTAGAAGCACTGTACCCTAGGTGCTCGATCCTAACCTCACCTCGACAGAATCGAGGATATCGGCCTCAGCGTAGAGAGGCCCTCCAGTGATGGCTCCATGCCCACTTTGTCGAGGGAGCGGAGACTAGAAGATGGAGACGCCACCAGAAATAACATCTCAGGGCTGTTGCAAGGAAGGAGAAACGTGTTCTACCACTCCAGGTTGCATGAGCAATTTCCAAGGAAGAATCTCTACCCTCGACTTGTATCATGCTAGGAAAAAGTGGTCACAACATCTCCTTCTCTTGGCTCTAGCTTAGGCCCACTCGGAAGACCAGTGACGAGCCATCTACCCTCGAGGATCTCTTCCCTCCGAAGGGCCCTTAGTTGTGATCTTTACCCAGTTCCAGGCGCTTTCCTTTCCTCAAGTCCTCTCTCTTCTAGTGTTCCCCGAAGGCAAAAGTTACGATAGTTCACTGGAGTGACTCCAGGATTGAACTAAGCTGGAATTATTTTACCAGTCATAAAACCACCAAGATGAACAGTCTTCCACTCCCTACCCGAACCTGTTCACAAACAGATAAGCTTGCAGTGCTTTCCGAACTGTACTTAGAGAACACTTGGTCAGCCCCCCAGAGTCACTATGTTGTGAATCACATAATTCCCAGAACGTTAAGCTAGGTCTAAGTCTGGGATCCGGAAGACTCCAAGACTTTGGGAGGAAGCCAAAATAACGGCACCGCTCGCGCTCTTCTTTCTGGTCTGACCCACACCACGATCCCTAATACTCGATAAGAACGCCACAAACCCAGAGCAAGCCCCTAACCAACCCTCTTACAAAGGTCCAATTCCAAGTATCATAAGACACCTCTTGTAATCTATGGACGAGCCCTGTGGCAAGGAAATCTCAGACCTGCGCCTGCGAATTCAATATAATATCATCCCTTTTGGATACTATTTTCTATGTAGTTTGAGAGCTTTCGGCAATTGGCACTGAAGGAAGGAAGGCGATTTCGCTCTCTACCTAAACACCCCACCTCACCTTTACCTACAAACCCCTACAATTTTATAACTTAAGGGGAAATTTGTGCCAAGATATTACAGAATCATCGCCCAAGCTGGGATAACAACACAATGCTCTTCTCACCCCTAACCAACCACACCCAATGGCCAATAAACTGGGCAGTGATGGCTTTGAAAACCTCAGTGTTTTATCTAATCCCAATTGTAAAATATTCGAGAAGATCCAAGGCGCACATTCGCAAACTGCTGTGCAAAAATCGGTATATTCTAGCATTTGCACCAAGGTTGGCAACGAGTGATCAGGTATGATCAGAGATCAGCGAACTGCATGCAGGGCGGGGGGGATAAATTCCAGATCATATTAACGTATCTCAGCGGGTATTAAGCCACTTGCTACCCGAGTGGTCTAGTGAGGTGGGGCGGGTCTAACTAGATATCAAACAAGTGGAGCTGTTGAGAGCTATCTGATCGGAAGGAGTGGAAGCGAGAAGCTTCACAGGTTCAAAGGAGAGTGGTCACCGAAGATAGCGAAAGACTTACATTGCTTGTTGAGTAAGAAGAGAATTGAGTAAGTAAAAGAAAGAAGAAAACAAGACGAAAAAGAAGACAGAAGAGAGGCTTAGATTCAGAGAAGTGAAAGGGGGGGGGTGGCATAGGTAGTCATGACGTATCACTTGTAACTACAGCAACATACAAGAAGAGAGCACACCCGTGAGTACAGTTTCCAACAGGAGCTAGAGATTCACTGTAAATACACTGCATCTCGGGATCCTTTGGAGTTTGGTATAGCGAGGGTAAGGATATTTGTCCACGGGATGTTTGTTGACAAAATTACTTTGCATATTACTATCGGGGATCATTCCAGCCATACTCGATGCTCAAACTTCCTTCCCAGCAGGGAAGACAGTCCAAATGAGAGGAGAGAAGAGCCTTCTTCTTGGACAGGCGGATTAGGGAAGAAAGGGGGAGTAGATAATACTCCCTTGTTTATTGCGATCCAGAGAGGCAGTCAGTCATGAATTTATTTCATCCCCGCCCTGTATAATACTGGATCTGGCATGGAGGAAGGTTGACCTTAGGATAAGGGATTTCTTCTGCCCTAAGCCGGAGGTTCTCACATCCATAGAAGATGAGATGGGTGGAATCTGTGAACGTTTTTGAGTTTATTTCTGCTAATGGTTTAAAGTTTCCGGCAGGGAGGATCCCCCCCCCTCACTAGAGTGGCAAAACTACTTTCCTGAGAATGGGAGATTTTCAGTGGCTTTCCTTCTTACCCAGCTTTGGGGCGCTGAAAAGCTTTGGACGCTCACTCCCGCCAGTTGTCTGAATCGGGTTTTGTGTCATAATAGCGGTTCTGCAGAGACATTGCACCCTTCAGAGATTGAAAGATTTGACAAAAGAAAATTGTGAACCCAAAGCTGAGGAGCCCTTTCAACCCTAAGAGATATTGGGGAGTGTCTTACACCTCCAGCAAGGCTAGTGGAAAGTCGTGGGGAAAACTACTCGAAAGTCTTTTTTTTCCTTCATTGAGGAAATTGCTAAATGTTTATAAGGAGAAAAATAGAAAGAAAAGAAGAAGCAAAGAAAGAAACTTCGTGCCCGAATGCCCCAACATCAATTACCACCACTCGCTACTTTTAAGCATTCACCTCGCTCTTCAATAGGGCAACTAATCTCTCAAAGGGGGGGGATCCGCCTGGGGACTGCAAAGCCCCCCCCCCAATGGGACGGAGCAGTATCAGATACATTCCAGCCTCAGCGTCTCAGGGAATACTAAAGCCCGAAACCGCAAAATATCCTGGGTTACCAAGATTAAGGGTACACCTCAGTTGAAAGCGGAGATCAAATCTACCAGCCAAGTCTACATCTACAGTATATGTACTGCACATGCTTATCGAAAAGCCGGATCTGATCGTCTGATAAATCCCAGATCATCTGATTAGGTTATTAAAAATTTGCATGTGTCCTACACACACAACATCGCCTTCCTCCCTCACACTTCCTATCGCCACTCTTATCATTCAGCCTTTATTCACCCTCCCCGAATTACCGGTACTTCAACTGAATCCACCGCACAAAGCTACTCAAGAATACATCCTCTACGCCCCTCAAATCGCTGAAAAAATACAAAATGTTTCAAACCAAGTTTAGATCAGTTTTTCAAATCGTCCTCTACCCCCCGTCGGAACCTGCAGCACTCCAGTTCCGGGCGTCTATCTCCTCATAAGACCGGATTCACAAATATTTGTAGCGCAAACTACACCCCGACACCTGACCTATTCACTCGCCTCGGACCCGAATGCTAGAGTGTACAAACCGAGCTTTGTTAATAGTCCTCCCCTGCTCTTTCCATCAACATTCCTTCCTTCCTCAACCTCGACCACCTTTCGCTCCCAACTCATACCACAGCACTTATCTAGATCCCTCGTCATATTCCTTCCTCTACAGCCTCCCATAGCAAATACGATTTGCAATGACTGACGACTCCTCGGACTGTAGAAAGCTAAGCAAGTGGGATGAACCGCAAAGCAGCACTTGCCATGGCCGAGACCGTGTTAGGGACTACAGAGATCGGGAATCCGAGAGAGGGAAACTAGTTAGCAGTCGCGGTGCCTCCTGCTGGGATGACCATCGCTCTCACTCTCCAAATCCTCATCACCAATTCTCCTCCCGTCGAGACGATTACTGGGAAGCAGGAGTCCCCCGTCCGCAAGCAGATCGACAGAGAGCCCCCCTGTCGAACCAGCAAAAGAGCTGAAACCGGACCCAGTGGCCGCAGCAGGTAAGCCCATTGCCCACTCTGTACCACCCGACCCTTCTCTAATTTTGCTAACAGACATCGAGTCAACGCCCAGATCTAAGCGAAACGCGGTATACAGTCGCACCTGGCTATAACAAACGCAAAAAAAACAAGACCCTCAGCGTTCACTATAGCCAGAGATTCATTATGGTAAAGATGACTAAGTGGTCTTGGCTAAAGTGAGTAAAAGAGGGTAATTTTTTTTTCCATCTGTTTGCACAAGAATCAATCACAGACGAAGAAAAGTATACTGAGTTTCGGCCATGATTTGGGGAAACTTGAGAAGGCCAAGAATGAGTAGGAAGGCAATCTAACATACCCTCGATCAGGGCACTTCACATGTCCCATAATGGAATAGCCTTTGGCTGTCTCTCCTTTTGTTCCTTATAACCGTCTAAATTTATGTGTTTTCGTTTTTATACCCCTGCATACTTGCTGTTTCTCTGTTCACTACACTATGGGCATCTTTTCCACTATAGCCAACACGATATTTGTGGGAACCCAAATTTCCTGTATGCCCAGTTTGCTATAGCCAGGGATTCACTACAACGAGGTTCACTATAGCCAGGTGCGACTGTATAGCATGTAGATGGACTGCCTATCCGTCCTGTGAGCAAATTCATTCCATAGCTAGGGTTTGCGTTTGCTAATTTTAATAGAGCGCCCGAAAATCTTCTAGCCCACCTAGCACAACAACATTCAATGGTGACATGTACAGTATATCGCAGATGGTGACTACATCAAAGACATAGAAGTTAACGACCTTCGCAATCGATACACACTGACAAAAGGCGCCACCCAGAAAATGGTAAACATTGATCCCTTCCACGGTTGCGAGCTTTATTAACTACTCCCTTTCCTTTGTATTTTGCACGTTCACGGGGCGAGCATTTACACTTATGCACAGTTCAAGTTCTAAGGAGGAGCCATTTAAGCTGAAATATGACGATGATATGGGCAGCGGTGACCCTAGCAGAACCTGGTTCCTGCGATGCATAGGATTTATTGAAGATCTGATCCTGAAGGCCAAGCACACAATGGTAGTAAGAACAAGTAAGAGTCGATACGAAAAAGTAACGATAGCCAAAATGGATGCTGAGGCAAATGATATTATCCTCGCGGCGTTGATGAATGCATGAGATTTCCGAGTCCGCTCCGTCAAAGTATACAGACTTGACAAGCCCAATGTTGATTCAAATAGGACAATGAACAAAACTACTGGCTTGCTACCCCCGTGGGCCAGCGGGACAGACATTTTACAAGCTCTCAGTGCTCACCACGAAGTCAGTGTCACCATTATCAAAACACTCTGGGGGCCAAGACTAGCCTCAGATCTCGAAGGCAAAGAAGTCATCGAACCAGTCGACGAGCAGTTAGTCGGATTCGCAGAAGCCTGCTGTCGCAGCTTTGAAGAGCGCTCCTCATGGTGGAGCAGCAGAGCGAAGACGGCAAGGGCACCCTGCAAGAAGGCAAAACCATAAAAGAGCGCTACATAGCGCAATGAGGCTGGTGGATAAAACCCCTCGCCGAGCTCGGTATGCTGGAGAAAGCCTACGAGCTCGGGGAGAAATGGTAAGATTATTGAATACTCGTAGAGCTCTGCTCAGAGGAGATCATCCGTATCGAAGCGAGCCAGATGGACCTCAGCAACGCTACATCCAATCGCGAAGCTGGAGAAAGGGAAAAGGGCAAACTAGCGCAGACTAGGAAGGAGACAATCGAGCGAATGGAAGCCTCCTTTGACAAATTCGGTGAAGTCTATGCGATCGAGATATACAAGTACCTTGTCGAGAACGGCCAGCTACAAAAGCTCCTTAACGGCCTTGAGAACTGGCGAGAAACATACTTGACCAGATTACTCTGGTCCAGCAGGAGATACGCAAAGCTCTCTTGGATCCATAAGGTGGGACTCTGCAAGTACGCCCTCGCAGCAGCACCCTTCTAGAAGCAGCGACAGAGCAAGAGAAAGACCAATGGAACAAGAAGGTTGAGCTATCGATCGGAAAACTAGCCAAAATTACAGTAAGGGGATATTTGGACGAACAAAGTGTGTGCAACATAGACTCTGAATTGGAACTGGTAGATATACAAAACCGTGTCTACGAAGCTGTCAAAGTCATCAGGAAGACCTCCATCCACACCGAAGGCGCAGAACAGATTGGCCTAAAGAATTACACGGGCCGCACACTAGCTAGCAGGAAGTGCGCCGGCTGTCGCGAGCTCAGGAAACGCCTCTTTGCCCAGGCCGTGGAGGGGAAGGTGATGGACGTGGAGGAACTCGCAGACCTGCTTACACCAGAGCTGCTTTCTCCTTACTATTTACTACCGATACCGCTTTAGAAATTGCAAAAAATCTTGCAAAAGTTACCGAGCATGAGGATATTCATCACCGGAAGACCTAACATTCAGGCTGAGATCAGAAAGCGTCTTGTCAAACGAGTGAAAAGTGTATCTCCAGGTACCAGCAAGGATCATATCACCGAATACCTTCATGTTAGATTGAATGAGGATGAAACACCGGATGCAATAGACCAGAGCCTAGAGGCAAATATTGTGGAGAAGATTCTGGAAAATATGTCGGAAATGTAGGTATGGGCAATGCTATTAGGAACCCCACGACAATCCACTAATGACTATAAATCTAAGATTCCACAGATTTCCTTAGGTATCGATGCAATTTTACACAATTGAAAAGAGAAGAGGTCAACCCTAATAAGCCAGATAATTGCGGCCGAACACCACTCTTGGATGCAGCTAGGGGTAGGCATGAGGGAGTAGTGTAAATTCTGCTCGGACGGGAAGAGGTCGACCCTGACAAACCAGAGAATCGTGGTCGAAAACCCTTCCTACATGCCACTAGGCATGGACATAAGTGGTGAAAATGTTGATTGGACGGGAAGAGATCACACCTGTATTTTACACTATCAATGGTAACCCACAAGGTTTGCTTCTCTCAAGCATTAGAGATGAATATAATGGTGGAGATATCAAATTTGCTGCATTTTCTAACAGCACCTTCATTATCTATTATACTTGCAACATTGACTCCAAGCTTGACCGATCGGTTGAGGGACTGCTAGCAATACTAGTATCATGAATTTGGAATACGAGCCCGCTGGCTCTGTATCCTAGACTTTGATTAGAAAGAACGTTAACAGAATTGACCATAGAATCCGATGGTTTCGTCGGTCATTGAGGTTTTACTCGTATCTGTTTGCTACCCTTGTATATAGGCTAACTCTAGTAGTAACCCACAATACCAAGGCGGATATCCGAGGCTAAAGAAGAGAGCCGAAGGTTTAGGAATTCTTCACATACAGAGACTAACACAGAAAAATAACAACGCCGGGGTAGCTTGGACAAGAGATTCAGACAGTTTCCCAAGATATTCAGGGACATTTTTCCCAGATGACACAAGCAGTTGTGATGAGGTAGGGGTTAGCACGCGATGGCAGACATATCCTCTACGTAAAACGAAAAAACCCGTCCAACCCGCCATGATTTCAGCTCCAAAACGTGCTCCGGGTAAGCTCAAACCGCATGCTAAACCTTATAACCAGGCCGATCTTAAAAATCGCGATCCTAAATTGCCGTTTTCTAGAGCAGCAGCGAGCTGCCCCAAGAGTTGGAAAAAGTGATCTGGAAAAAAATTCCCCCATATCGAGGGGACCAGATCAAGATCAAGACTTTCTAGATGGGCCCTGAGCGCCTTTAGGAGCTAGTAGATGGGTTTGTGGGGCTTTAAAAAATGAGGAAGTCTCATTCTCTTAGTAATCAGATCTCCCGGTAGGAGCGAGGACGCTCAAGCTTTAGGAGCGTAATAGTAGCCAACCAAGATTATGATCATCCACCATTTCAAGTTACGAGTGATATTTTATATTTGGAGGGTCGATTATGGCTGGATTGTTATGCTAGCATATTTACGAATAACCTATTAATATATTCCGCAGCATAACAAACCATATCCAAGCTTAATCAATAAGACAGGTTGAATTCCGGCTAAGATTAAAATGATGGCTAGTATTCGAATGTATCATATGGCTCTCTATAGTAAACTCTCTTTTGCCCAGTAGAATACGCGAGCTGGAAGAAAACTTACCTCCTCGTACATAAGCTGTAGCTTTCGATAAGGTATCATACCTCTCAAAATAAGATAACTCACAAGCTTCCATCAGACCAGAGCCCCACTCGCGAAGCACAGAGGCCACTCTCATCTCAAACCTCTCTTGGTTGGCCAAGCGCCATGATCGACGAACCGTTTGCCACATTGATCGCGTTTCATAGTTTGATCCTCCCAAGTCATATACCGGTTCAGATTCACATCCGATCAACAACACCCGCCCCAATCCCGACCGATATTGTCTCACCCAAGGAAACGGTATGATAGCATCGATATGATCCAGATTCCCACTGTTATATACCCCCCCACTCCCGATTCCCCTCGCCCGCACCATTAATATTTGATCAATAGTTGTTGTTTTTTTTTTGCTAAATTTTAAGCCAAAGAGGAAATTTCTCCCTTTTTCTTCTTCCAATCGCTTACACAGATTTCTTGTATATAGGTAGCAAGCCCGGAGGCAATGGAACTTCTCAATAAATAAGCCGGCACTTGATGGAAATGGGAGAAAAAAAGAAAAATGAGGAAAAGGAAAGAAAGAAGAAAAAAGGGTTTGAAGTCGAATCATGATTCTTTGATTCATCGAGTGCGTAGGGCGGGTAAGTGCAAGTAGATTAAATCCGGAGATCAGGAATATAACTCCCCGATTCCTTCTTCCGCCGCGGTACTCTGGTCCTTCCAGTAGGGTTAAATTTTTGTGGGGATCTTCACAGGGATCCACTCCGATCCGGGGGGTATCTTGGGGTGTCCTCCATTAGCCTTCCAGTAAAGAGGTAATTCCGCTGTTCTTTTCTCTGAACAATCGACTTTGTTGATAACCTCTGAGTAACTTGGTGTGTATATCCCTACTGGAGCGCCACTTTAAAGCCTGAGACTCTTGGACAAGGCTGCCAAACATAGCAAGGCTGCTAGCACTGCAGAAGTCTGAAGAATAATCTTCTGACCGACCGAAATCCACTGCCAGTGTCATCAAGAACCCGGGCACCATCACCATATTAATCGAGAGCCACTCCCGCACACTTTCCCTGCAAAAGCTGTAGCGATTGAAGCCATACGGTTTGATAGCGAGCCATTGGAAACAACTAGCCCAGAGCTGACCGAGAGTGTCCATGTTCCATGGGTCCAGGCAAGGGCGAGGATACGAAAGGCACTCACTGGAGAGCGCAAGAGAAACAAGTCCATGAAAATCCCAACCCTGTGAATGAATACTGCTCCCAAACCACTCGCACTCACAGAATGACTATAAAAATAAAAATAAAAAGTCGGGGATCTAATAACTCATCTCCTGATTAAGCTCCGGCACTTGATCAAGGTGGGGCTCTGATCTACATGAATCTCGGATGTCCCTGAGGGATTAACTTTACGGATAGGCTTGGATTGGAGCTCTCTCAAGTTTTCCTCCATATCGTTCTATATAAGTCCTGCTAACATACAAGGCGACGACACGTCGCCACGAGAATCATTTCTCATCCTCGAAAGAAAAAAGAAAAAGAAAATCATTGAAACAAAAAGGCACAATATACACAACATCAAACAAAAAATGATTAGCTAAAATATCGTGAACCCGAGTTCATGTGTCACAGATACTCACTCCTCTACTAATAAGAGCAAAACTCGGTGCAATATAACCAACCCCAAGCAAAACAATTCGATATTTCCAACCCAGCCCCACCACCATGGTACTGTACCGTACCACCCTACAGCCCGTCTGGCAATAAACTTTTTCATGATGTGTACAACCCCACGTTCTACACCGCTGAGTATTATATAAACTATGATACAAAAAAAAAAAAAAAACGCAAAACGTACAAAAAAAACTGCCGTCTAACTTTAAAACTTCCTATCAAAGTCACGAGACAAATCCATCATACGTACGAGCCGCAATAATACTCCACCAACCAACCAGGGAAATCCAACCCAAAACCTCGATTTTCAGAAGGATTGGTTAAGTTCAATTCCGACAGGACTGAAGAAGAGGAGTAGGAGTAGGAGGAATAAGAAGAAGGCCCAGTTCCTTCCCCCTCCGTCCCCCCCGCAGGTACCTAAACAAATTCAAAACAGGCTAGATTTTTTCGCATCCTCATGGTTATTATTCAACTTCCTAATTCGTAAAATAAAATAAAAAATAAAAATAAAAAAACAACCGCGAAAACCGTCTGTTTAACATGGTTGCATTGTAATTTACTATACGGGATCATAACCAAACTCTGCATTGGTTGATGAAAGACGTGTCAAAAGTTGTACTGTACATAATAGCGAATTTCCTTAAAAAAGTTTCAGCAAGTGAAATTGTTTTGACTGCTGCCTGCGAGGGGGTGAAGGCAGTCTTTGATTTAACGAACCATTGTCAACATAATGCTATCATGAGGTTTTTTTTTTTTTTAAAAAAAAGGGGGGGGGGTTCAATCGTCGTCCCATGTGCGAGGTTGAGCAGCAGAAGCAGTGATCAGCGTAGCGTTACACTAGGTTGACAGAGAAGGGCGGGGGGAGGGGGCGGAAGGAGGGATGGAGAGAGAGAGAGGGCGTAAGTTATCTTAATTCGTATATCACATTAAGATAATGACAGTAACCTCCCTTCTGTTTCATTCCCGGTATCATCCTCCGACATGCACAAATCAGCGGATGTACATGAGTTACGATGATACAGGTTGCTTCTGACCGCAGGATGGAGCTTCCCATAGGGAAGGAAGGATACTCCATCCATCCATCCATCCATCCATCCATTCATCCTGACTGTCATCTGGAGCCTTCCGTGAACCCCGCCCCCCTCACCCCTCTCTCTTCCCCCACAATTCTTCTCCTTGGGTAAAGAAAAAAAAATGTGGGTAACGTATATACCCTTATTATTAAGTGTGCAGGATGAACACTAACTTTGCTTAGGTTTGAATTTTTTGGGGAGGTTTTTTTTAAAAAAAAAATCAGTCTATCATACATGATTTAATTCTTCTTTTTTAAAAAAATAAAAAAGTATTCGGAAATCAAGAAAAGTATCATAAGTTAAGTGATTAGGTTACAGTTATATAAAATCAATAATAACTAACCCCCACGAGATATCCAATCTTGCAGAAATATCCATAACCTATTCCGGGAGCCCGGTAACTCACGTTCCAACCTCCCCCCCCTCCCCCAGACGAGCAGTTTACCTACCTACCTACCTACCATCCCATCCCATCCCAGCTTAGAAAAATATAAAGTTGGAAAATGCAGATATACTATTAAGCGCCCCCAAGGGAAACAAAAAAAAAAAAAAAAGCTCCAAGAACACTTTCGGTTATAAAGTTCCGTGATTAAAGGGGGAAAGGGAGAGAGAGAGGCCGGATGCAAGCTAGCTGCAGGCTGGCTGCATCACGGCCTATCACTCAGCAGGCAACCCAACTACTACCAACTATTATACCTAACGCACCACACCTCACTCGGATACCCCCGACCCCTAACCCATCAGACCACATACAAGTACATTTCCCACCCAAACAATCATGGCTTCCAACTCGGACCGCCCCCGTTCATGCAAGCTTTTTAACTATAAGCACATTTAGTGCAAGGATGCCATCAGCCTACGGTAGCCTGTCCACGCGGGATCAGCAAGATCGCGGGAGAAAACTTAAGTTCCCCGAAGAGAGGGGAGAAAGGGAAAAAGAAAAAAAAAGACCCCCACTTTTTTTGCGTGTACAAGTACAGTATTTGTATTATTGGGATTTGCTCAACCCCAGTATTATTGCTCTAAAGGGGGGGAACCAGAAAGGTGGGTCCGAAGACGCAGAAAAGTACATTCGCCATGCATGACTGAGTGAGTAGTGTTCGAGGATGGTATCATTGTATATTTATCAGACGTCCTTTTTTCCAACCCGAAATATGCAGGGCTCAAGGCCCCAAAATAAAACAGGAACAAAGCACAAAAAGGAAAACGCGTAAATAGGAAAGAAAGAAACAAACGTCGTTAATAAATAATCCCCCCAGGAAAAAGTACATGCCAAAAGTTTAGATGAGCGTTAGGAAAGAATCATGTAAAAACGGTAAAAAAAAGAAAAAGAAAAAAGAAAAAATGCCGCGCTGCCCCCCTGCTATAGTATTGATATCTTTATTCCCATTTTTTCCCATTTTCCCCCTTTTTCAAAAATGCCCTGTGTATCCGTCCTTGTACCAGCTCTCCTCCTCCGCTTCAGAGACCCAGAAACTGAAGTAATGAGAGGGGAGGGGGAGAAGAAGAAGAAAAAAACAATATGGATGTAATGACGGAAGATGAGAAAAAAGAAGAAAGCGCGCCCACTGTAAGACAGACGTTAGCAAAAAACAAAAAAAGACCTGAAAAAAAACCCAGATGTTTCCCTCCTTTCCCCGATCTAATGTGTTTTGAATCTCAAGACCCTGCGCCTAACCCATACTAGCAAATCGTCCTTCCAAAAAAAAGAGTTTAACGGATGAAAAAGAAAAAAAAACGCCCACAAAAAAGCACAAGAAGCCGCCATCAATCGCCCAGCCAAACCGGCCAAACCGCCAACCCGCAAGAAAAAAAGAAAAAAACCACGGAAATACTCGAGTAACCCTTTTCCCGCCCCAAGAGAGGAAGAATGGATGGAGTAGGTCAACAATAACACAAAAGAGGGGGGGATAGTAGAGGAGTAATAGTCAGGGTTGTGTAATAGTGATAGTGGTATCATAGTATGAGAAGTAGGGAGGAAAAAAAAAGAAAAGAAAAGTTAACTTTTTCGTCCTCTTCAATCAATTGTAACTCTACAGCCTGTGGTGGTATAAAAAAAGATTCGGAAAACGGGGATCGGGTTTCTGTGGGTTCGATTGGATCGTTCGGTGTGCTCGAGCCAACTGAGCAACCGTGTTTCTGACTTTTTTCATTTCCACATTTTTCTAATTTTTTCTTTACCGGCGGTCGCTGAAGTTAGCGTAGTTTCCAGTAATGAAATAAGACGATCCACAATCGCATCCGGCTGGATGGATGCCTCGCAGATGCTGCAATGCGCACTCGGCGGCATCTTCCCTTGCGTTGTTAACGTAAGCGACATCGTAGGAAAACTTAGCCCAGATGCTTAGGCCGGGTTTTATGATCACCAGGGTTGTCCAGGCTGTTCGTCCGCCTAAAGTGGAAAGCCAGAGTTTTAGCAAAAATCTTTTTTCTCTCCCTCTCTCCATCCTTCTCATTCCATCGCTTTCTCTTTGTGACTTTTTTGATGTGCATATGGATATGTATGAATGCAAGTGGGTAGTTTTCCTAGGCTTGGCCCCCCCCAACCACTATCAGACCACCCGCTCACTTAATCATCAATCCTCCTCGCCCTCCCACGTTGGCTTTTTTTTCTTCCCTCTTTCTTGGCCCACCTTCCTATTTCATAGGGCTTCCCCGTGTTGTACTTTTTGTACCCCGCCGGGCATTTTGAAATTGGGATTGGGCTGGGTAATAGGAATTGAGGGCTAAGGTTGTAGATACGCATTGGGTTGGATGAAAATGGGTGTTGTTTACCTCTTCTGTCGGAAAAGTCTTGGAAAATTGGATCGTTAAGCTGGCGTTCCTTGCAAAATGCTGTGAAAAAGTAGGCAGGTAATCGTCAGCTTTTTGTTTGCCCCCACTTGCTCCGAAATTTTCATGGCAATTGAGGTGTGGCTTACCTATAAGCCTGTCTTGCCATTTAGTGCACAATTGCGGTGTCACGCAGCCAAATGTGGCGGAGGAAGAAAAGCCTGGAGAGGTTGGTGAGGTAGAAGTGGGAGTTTTTTGACTAATCATTGTGGAAATGCCTGATGCAAGTGATGCTCGGTGGTAGTTGTTGTTGAAGTACCGGGTGGTAGTAGTGAACAGTGGTTGACAGCGGTGTTAAAAGTACTGTAGTAATGCTTGCTGAAAGAAGAGGGGGATGTAGCGGGCTCTTTATCCCAAAAGGAATCTAGTTTCGGGGGACAAGATACCAGGAGGAAACAGAGAGTTCGCAATTGATACTCTAAGGTTATTGTTGCGGCTGCTGTGGGGGAGACTCAATTCCATATTGTGATCGCCATGTACTTATAATTTAATTCTCCGGAACGTTGGGGCTGAAAGGAGGCAAGCCCGAGAAGAAAAAAAGAGAGCCCACAGTAAATCATGCGTGATGAAGTCGACGAGACCGCTCCGGTCCAGGACGCCAGTCCCGGTGGGGGTGTGCATCCTGCAGCAAGGGGCCACTGAGCTGTAAACCACGGTGGACCGCAGTGGTTGCTGGCTCCTAGATTGTTCGACGGAGGCTTCCATTGACAGGGTTGGTTCAAAAAACAAAAAAAAAGTGTGAAAATGCCGAGTTCACATCTGTATAGATTCCCAGAAAGCAATAGAGCGGGAGTTGCAAAAAAATAAAATAAATTGAAGGGTAAGAAGCAAGATAGAGAGAGCGGACCATGTATTGCTGCGCTGTTCTTTTCCCCAGTGCTCGTCGTTTGCTAATTCTAGGTGCCAGCTCACACAACACTCTCGGGGACCCGATAGTTTCTTCTTACGAGAGGCTCGTCTCATCTCTAGGTATCTTGTGGGGATCTGTCACCACGTACTCAATACCTACTGATCGAGAGCTACAACACTCGTAAACTGGGAGGCATTTTAGGGACAAACAAAAAGCAAATAGGGTAAAGGGAAAAAACAAAAACCTTACGAAACTACCGGACTTCCTAATAGCTGGTTCTTACAAATAAACGCAAGGATGGAAGGCATTTGGGAGCTAAAAACGCAAAAAAAACAAAAAAACAAGTTTAATACAGGCTAGTGCGCAGAAACAATTAGAAAATTGACCTCGAGGGAGGGTATAACTTGAGGCGGGGGGTGAGGCAACGCTCAGGGTTTGAGGGGAAAGTGTGTGGAATGGATGAGCATGTAGGAGTATGCATGCAGTCGCCTAGGCCAAGGGGTAAAAGAAAAGGTAGCCTTGAAGGATTAACGGTGCATCTTAATGATTGATTTCTGATGCACAAGAACGTATCCCAGCTGGAATGACCGATAATTGGATATCGACTCACCAATGCCTTGCCCGCACCCTCAACAGGGTCACTGAGCATCAGTACTATGATTCGCCTTCATCGTCTAATCCTCGCTTTCCCACTATTTTGGGCCCCAGCCGTCAGCAGGAAGACTAGGGGAGCGATTCGACACGATTCGCTCGTTGATTTCATTTTTCTTTTCCCATTTTTTCTGGTCAACAAGAAAGACTCGGTCCGTTTTTCGATGCTTCTTGTAACTGGTGGCCATCCCTATCCCTCAGCACGGCTACCGAGGGTTTGCGAGATTCAGTCATGGTACTATCAATTCGCTGCTATATCTTGAACAAACTGTGACAAACACCTGTCGAAGGGATCCCCACTTTTCGGACTTGAGTGGTGGGGATAAAAGATAATCCTAGTGCCACGGGGTTGAGGTACCAGTAGCTGCTGTGCAGTGCTCGAGCAGAGTTACTAGTAAATTCGGTTAGAACAGAACGCCATGAAACATTTCTAGGGTCACCCGTCTCGAGTGAAAACCCGAAGCCTGCTATGTATATCAAGCCTCTCGAACATAGCAGTAATTATCATAGGACCCCATTGCGCCAGCTAACAAGGGAAATAAGAAAAGAAAGAAAAATAAAAAAAATAGCACTCACGGATGTATACAAGGATACATACCTGAACCAGATCATAAGATCCCCACGCCAATAACAGTCTCAAATACGGTTCTTGGTATTTTCCCCCCCTCTGTTCCGTCATCTTTGGCTACAACTGCTACTGTCCCTATAACGGCAAGTCTTATAGCCTATGCTTCCTGCTCCCCCTCTCATGCACGTGTCCAGTACGGTAGGTTACTTGCTGATACTCTCTGGCTGGCTTCGGATAGCTACGTACCTGAATGACGGAGGTATAGTTCTTTTGATCCCTATTCGCTTTCTTTGTTCCTCTTCCGTCAGGCGTCAGTCTATCCCGAAAATTGTCCCACACTAATTACCTGAGATCTTCTGGTAGAAAAATGTGGGGAATTCGCATGACAGCTACTTCTGCTGGCTAGGTGGGGGCTTGACGTGGAGGACAGCGCTCGCTCTCAACCCCCCTTCTCTCAATCACTCGCCAACTTCCTCACTCACTCTCACTCATCAAGTCAATCAACCAATCACCAAATCATCTCTCTTCCACTCAATAATATCATCTATGTTTATCTTGTTAGTCTATCCTTCTCTGATAGGATCTCAATTGTTCTACTTTACTTTGTTTCCCCATTCCCCGGACTGCTTCCCTCGCCCCGACCTGGCCCACCACTAGAGCTCGCACGGTAGTTACCAAGTATTATGAGAAAGTGATAAAAATAAAAATAAACAACCCGGACCGCAAGGAGCGGGCGATTTGCCGGATGAATCCGAGATCCTGGATTCGACCGCATGCAGGAGTTAAATGATTCGTCTCCTGACCGCCGTTTCTCATTTGGCTGGTATTTTCTTTTTCTTTTTTTCCAAATAACACCGTCTTCATTTACTCTATTGGATTATTATTTTTCTTTAACAGCGGGATTTCGCCTTTTTGCACTCAATCTCCGCAGTGCCCTTACTGATGGGTTTTCATTCCCAATTATTTGTTTCCGCCGGCGAGTTGGTCGGTCGCTGGCCGTGAGCGCGGGCGGACTCGGAGGTAAATTTAGTCGTTGTCACGGTGGTTGTGGGTGGTTCCTGCAAGATCAGACCCTGTCCGCCATATGTGAACAAAAGTAACAAGAGAAGGATACTTACGCTCTGCTCTCCCATGCTCCAGTATAGACAACACTTCCTCCATATGCTACGTCAATACAATTATTCTAGAAAGTGTCAAATCAATCAAAATAATAACCAGAAATTTCAATCAATACCGTAATGTCGCCACCCATATACAACCTTAACTGTAACATCAGCGTTGGAGAACACGTAGGAGAACGAAAGGGATTAATCAACCTCATGTACTCCTCCGTTTCCAGACACCTCTATCCCCTCATCGCAAAATCACATTGCTTCGCAGACCTATTTACCACCCCGCTCCCAGTAAACCCATCTTCCCCCCCAAACAAATGCCCTCCCGTTTATTTATAGTTTTGTGTAACGTAACAGCACTCACACCCAACAAAGGCCATTAGGGTACGGAAGCCACAACTACGTTGTAGTAGTTCCTATCGTAGCTAGGGAACCCAGTACAGTATCATAACTTTTCGGTACGGTTGACCGCAAGTATCTCACTGAGTCCGTGTCCAACGTTATAGAGGAACCTCCAATCTCTCAACAAGAAAGTGCAAAATAGCACTCTTATCGTTTCGGACCGTTCTGGCAAAAAAAAAAAAAAGAAATCCCGAAAGCGGAAGAAAAAAAGCAACTCGTTTTTTTAACTTGTTTAAGATGCCTAAGCCACAGTTCTGATACCGCCCACCTGGATTCACTATAGGCGGACCCTTTGCAACCACGTGTCAGATAGAGAGATTTAATCTAACGAATAAGAATTTGGCTGGAATTAGTGGGAGCTTCTGAAATTAAAAAAAAAACAAAGCTCATGTCGGCTTGGTAAGAACTGTGCCCTAGAGAGCACTAGCGTGAATTCAAGCATAGTTCACTACTCATAGGTAAGTTAAGGTTGGTGTCAAACTGTTGAGGGAGGAGGAAGAGAATGAGGGAGGGGGTTCCCTGCGTGGGCACTGTACAAGTACTTGCAGGACAGGACTGGTTTGGGATAACATGCCTGTTTCCCAGCCAGGCTTCGGAGAGTGGCCCCGGGAGCAGGGCCGGTGACAATTACTATCGAGTGCGCCTCCGGAGTAACCATCCTACGAGCAAATATGCTCCTTGTTAAGTTACTGCCGGGGCGACAGCAGTCGGCATTTCGGGAATCCAGTTCTCCTGCTAATCCGCCTAGAAGGTATGGGTAACTCCTTGGGGGAAATAAAGCAATGCGCTGCACACTATAGCGCGCGCTTGCCTGCAGGAGTCATAGGCATGCTATGTGCCTACCCCTATCCCCGAGACCCAGACTAGAGAGGTCTATAAAACGTGTGTTAAAGGAAATAATACGCGCGGGATCCCATAGCCCGAGCATCGAATTTCCCCATTCCCGTTCGGTACATGACACCTGGAGGTGCCTCGGCCAACTTGCAGTCCGAGCTTCGGGATGATGAGACTCGGCTGTAAATTTTAGATTATGGGAAGGCTAGAACTGCGAACTTTCCTTGGCGATTCTCAGAGAGAAAGAACCCCTGCCTTAGATGTTCCAGAGTTGAACATCATAAAATGACTTCATCTCACATTTGGTTTAGTACTATTTTCCAGTAATTGCATTTAAGTAATCGGTTGTGTGAGAGTATGTAACTTATCTGATATACTACTTGAGTTCTGTACTGCCGTAAGTACCTGTGGGTAGGCAGGCCAAAGTATCGTTTTTCTTTTGTTATTTCCAGTTGCCAGCAGAACACCCTGGTAGAATTCCTATTGTACTACCACCAAAAACCGATAATATGGATATCCTTTTGGGTCTTCTTGTCCTCTAACATAACGAATCTTGGCCGAAAGGAATCGTCTGAAGCTCCAAAATTTTCGACCCAAGTACCTACAGGTCCTCACCCAATCCCAAGAGATAACTCCTAGAATTTCGACAAAAGAGACCGAATTACCGATCGGGGGCGCGAGCGAATCCGCATCATCCAACCAACTCCTGTCCAAGGAAATATCTCGGTATAAAGTGAACCAAGATATCCTCACCCTTTAGGATGTCCGCACTCTCGATCAGCGTATCGGGTATTAATTACAATAAGTGTGAAAGGGACCACTAAAAATAATAATTTAAAGGCCCCATCTACCTCGGATGATGCGGTAACGAATACTGGTAATGCGTGTTGCATGATAAGATTCTCAAGAAGAAGAAAAAGCTCCGAGCGTTGGGGAACACGTGGTAACGAACCAACGTCACAAACGCAATAAGGATCCATAATTTGGCCAATTCGGTTCCTCTTTTTTTTCACTTTCTTCACCGCTAGCAAAACCGTCCAAGGAAGAAAAAAAAACCTTTGATCGGTGAACAGAAACGGGTTCTGATTGTTTTAAAAGCAGGTAGTGATAATGATAGGTCCATTGGGTGGACAACTGGCTGGATTATAGTAGTTTTGAACAGGTCGTGTACAGTACGAGTACGTACTAAGCATTTACTCCCCTGGGTCACTGAATTAACTGGTCGTAATCATGACGGGCAGAAACAGAGAAAAAAGAGAGGAGAGATATAGAGAACCTAGTTACCCTAGAATAATTCGAATCCAACCATATCACCTTCCACCTTGAGAATATATTCTCTATCAGAATAGCAAAGCCGAAATCACAAAATCAACCCGCCACGTAATCGCATGTACCAGAACGCCAAATCCACATCTCTGGTTCGGGTCCATGACCAATGAAAATCTGCATATGCAAGCCTAGTTACCATGGTACGTCGATACCTCGATTGGCCGCAAACACGATGGTGAAACTTACGCTCGGATGATCAGGGGATGTATTGAAGCATGAGGTGAAACTGGGGGTTTGTTTTGGGTTGTGTTGTCAGGGTGACTGTCATGGAAGATCACTCGGGGGAATCGGGGTCGTTGGCCAGTTTGATTTTCTAGAAGGAGTTTTGTAAAAATGCCGCGACGAACGGAATAAATCTAGTCGATACCGAACGGGGGATCACCGGCATGGCATGACATGATGCTGTGACACATCTCAAATGGGGAGAGATTTGCAAAGACCATCGTCCTGCAAAGCTGTAGAACACTGCCCAACGGGAAGGAACGAGCTGACAAATAACCTTCTCGTCGCAAGTGCCTTGGGGATTATGCTGCCTTAGTTGGTACCTGTCTACTCCAGATAAACTGAGGACAGAATGCTGACCTAGATGTGAAAATGTCAAACATCCTAGACATAAGGCGGTGGTGAAAGAGCCACTCGGGAGAACGGATGCCGATTGCAAGCAGCGGAGATACAAGGGTATGCCTCTCTCGAACCTGTCTTGTATTAGCTTGTCGGGTGGAACAATCACGATGATTTTGTTAATATCGTCGGGTGGGTTGGGCCACACAGATAGGCTCACCCCGCTAGGATGCGATATTGGTCTTATCGCTGTATCCGACTTTGGTTTAGCCCCCACTCAGTCTAGGCCACTATCCCAATATCCTACCTCGAAGATGTCTGTTCCCTGTCGGGTGACAAGGCGCGCTAATTTGATTATTCGGGTACTATATGCCTCGCACTGAAAGGAGTTAGAGATTCTTGAGACATTTATTGTTTGTACAAGGCTGTAAGAATCTTTAGCCTCCCAGGGGTCGGCTGGGGGATGAGGGGTAACAGGTAACTTAGTGCTCTGTAACTAGTTGAATGGTCACGATGGACCATCATCTGACGAAGGCTCATAGAGATTTAATCAGTTTAGTAAAGTGCATATAAAACACATCAAAGCTCCCGCGCGGGGGAATCGCACCCCAGTTTCAAATTTTCGAAGACGTAGGCCTAGTGTGGGGTAACACGAGTGATACTCTATGAGATTTCACCTCGTTTATTTTCTGGCCATGAACGAAGAATAGCCTAATGAAATCGACACGTTATGGTATAATACCAGCAAGAGAAATAGCGCAGGAGTGCTTTTACCGCATATGGGGCCAAACGCCCGTGGCAGCTCAGGTATTCAGAGTAGTGATTTCGTTTGTTGGTCGAGGCTGTTTTCAGGGCTACTGAAGCGAAAACTGCTGCCTAGCTTTAGTGCTGCACTTCCTGAATATCCCTAGGGGAAAAGTAATCCAATCATGCCTTTTTCCCAGTTCACATATCGTTTGCCGTACAGCTTTAGTGATTTCTAACTTCAGGTTGTGGAGCGTTGGTGTTATGTTGCTTCGGCTTCAGACTGCGCCCCCGTCCTATAGAAATTGTCAACTTTAGTATAGTACCACTTCACAAAAAAGCAACCTCCCCCAGCTTTCGCCAACCCCCAAAGTGAATTTACTTGTAGGTGGCTTGGATAATTGGCTTATTTTCTTGGGAAGCATCGACTTACCCGTGGTTGGATTGTGAGAACCCTATTAAACAAGTCTAGTTGAAGAGGCTGTTTTTATTCCAAGCCAATAAAATCCATGAAGACCCTTCTCAACCCTAATCAATTCAGTTTGAACCGTCTGTTTGAGTAGACGTTCCTGTAAACCCGTGAGGATATCTGGAGCCAGCAGGCATCTTCGATCTTGCACTACACCAGCATAGCTGATTATCTGCCAAGAGACCTACCTTATCAATAATCTTCAAACATCAAAGCTATGAGACATCATGGGGTTTTTGAATCGACACCCACACGACCCGGTTATTAGGTGAGGGCTAGAATCCTTCTTTACCCCCAATTCCGCAAGTCAAAGCTTGAAATTATCATGAAAGCTTGTTCTCTAAGGACCCGAAGAGTCTCTCAAAGCTTCTGGCTTCGTAAAAGACACAGTAGTCATTAAGACGGTTTCCCGGTTAGATTTTGAGGGTGAGTCAATCCCTAAGATCAAAGAAATCAAGTCTGATCGAAGGATTGTAGATGCGCGCCCGAATACTGGGTCTGGGCCGAGACCGCCACCGCCCATGATACCCTACGGGATTCGAGAAGGCTAAGGATATAAAACTCCTGCAAGCCTCTGCAGAGTACCCGGGCATTTCCCTAGAGGCTAGCAGGGCGGATAGGAGGAGGGGTATTTCTCAGGTGCGAGGCCTTTGAGCGCCTCTACCGGCATCTATCCAAAAGTGAGCAATCCGTAGCGAGAGGAAAATATCTGGCGAGGCCCTATCCCTCTACCTCCTATTGTGTCCTTTCCTCTCTTTTCTTTACTATAAAAAAAATAAAGGTTCTATCTTCAATCGCCCCGCACACATAGGAAACAGATCTTATATTCAGCAAATTGACAGCTATCCTCTAGAGCGCTAGTACCTTAAACCTCCCGACCCCGAACTATCAGCGAGGCCCTGCTCGACCGCGCGCGCTACCTTGCCAGAGGGACGGCAGGAATTCTGCTGGGATGAATGGTAGTGCCAACTAAAAGCCCAGTTAACTTCGTACAGTGGTGATATGACATTTCAGGGAGATAAAGATAAACAATTGGGAATAACTAGCCCTACCAAGGTAATTCTCAAACCTCCCTATACCAGGCCAACATTTTGATCCTCTATCGTTCTAATACTGTACCTTGCATGAGTTTAGGTTACTATAGTCCCAGTCGTTTCTCTGCCTAGTTTTGTAACCATGTAACGTTCTTCAAGAGAACCTGAAAGAAACACACACCAATTATTCTCCTGACACAGATGTATAGAGATGATGTGCGCAAGGAGCAAAATCTCTCTATCGTCCTGATCGTTTTTCCAAACTAAGCTAAGCCATCCTTATAGCTTAGTACTAAGAGGCTGACAGGGTTTAGCTTGGAACTTAGCTGCAATCCTGCAGCCGTCAAGGTAACTGCCCTGCTTGCGTTGTGCCATTTGTCTGGTATCGTATTATTATTTAATAATTTTAATGGCTGGGTTTTTTCTTTCCCCGTCATGGTGGCTGGTAGTTACCGGATGACCAATCACTCGACGCAGGCCGCAATTCTTAAGAGATTGTATGGAATCGAGCGCCAAGTCATACTAATCACGAGAATGGGCCGGTCGGAGCTCGGCATTTTGAAAGCCCTCCCCTTTCTCCGGAACATCATCTAGAGATCGTCGGGATGATCCCACCATGGCTGCGTCAGCTCTCGGAAAAACCCTCGACATAGCCACAAGATTTTTTTTAACTTGGACATTCTCTCGATGAAAGGCCTCGATTGCATTTGCACTAAGACACAAACACCGGCAGTCTAACCCTGGTGGCATCAGCGATGATGATGATGATGGACCCCAAGCCGAGTTAGGAGGGGTCGTCGTACCCAAAACCCTTCCAGCCTCGTACAAAAGGTAAAAGGCTGAGATAATCGAATAATCCAGAGTATTTGTAGATATAGCAAAAGGGCAAGAGAAAATCGGCCTCCGGATATCTCGAGCCGAAACTTATTTAAAGAAACGACATCTAGTGACAGGGCCAGTGAAGGGCTGAAGCCATTGGAAGGCTGGCCACTTCGTTAGTCTACTCAAATTCTTGATTATCCTTCGTGATTCACGTACCTACGATCTTCCCATTACCCCCTCCGAAGTATATATATATGGTCGAAAAGAGCACCTCTCAATCTCAACGGGCCATCGCTCTCCCTTCATTCGTTCAGTACCGGATTCAGTTCTGCTAAAAGACCAAGATGCAGCTCACAACTGCCCTCGCAGCACTTTCTTCCTTCACTATTGTGAGTGCAAATCCTCTACCCTCGCTCTTTCTTCGCGAAAATTCCACTGCAACGAACGTCAGCACTTGCGGAAACCAAACATACAGTCAAGCCATGGTAAACACCGCCCCGGATATTGCGTCTCCGAAGAATAAACTAACGGCAATTAGTATAAATGTTGGCCCGGTCCAATCCTCTGTCCTACTATGAACGGAGCTGAGACTTTGCCATGTGCCACCGGAAATGGTGCCCAAGGGTTTGACTGCTATCTGCCCTCACAGTACACGTTAGTTCCCCTATAATAGCCCTGAAGCAACCCAATATAACTGACATGAAGGATATTACAGCTGTATAAACGCAACCTTGGTTTCACTACCCTCCACAGCAGCAACGAACGGCACAAATTTGACCTCAAACCACCTAATTTTTGCATAGCGCAAAATCTTTTCGGATTTGTTGACGGTGATGCTAAGGAGTCTGCATCTGCGAGGCCGAGTCAGAGTGGGCACCTAAGGTGGCAATTCCCATACAAAGCGTCCAACTTCAACTCGGCCGCGCTGCACCTGATAGTAGAGTAGTGGTAAACGTTATTTCAAATATCAATCAATATATCGTTAAGACCTAAATTAAGGCTGCGTACCACCAATAACATTACGGAACTACCGCTCGGAGTTAGCAAACCTTGAAATTGTATGGGAGTCGCTAGGCGACGTCAGAACAGCCCACAGCAGCTGCTGCCATGTACAATATTCGAGTCACTATACCTCTTAGAGTAACAGGGCAGTAAAAGTTAAGCAAGTGCGTCGAACTCGAACCAAAAAGTGTGAAAGTTAACCTTATTAGTCCCACTCGCAATAGTTGCCAGGATACTCAGGGGTGCCTAAAACGTAGAGATCAGTTTTACCTCTAAACTACCGTCGGCTCACCTATTATGAGTATAAATAGACCTCACGCTTGTCCCAGGCATCAGACAGTGCGGTTACTCCCCGTCTACTCTCGGCCGTTTCTATTCCGATTCGCTGTGGTAGCAGCTCCAAATCCTACTAGAATCAATGTATGTCAGCACTAAGCCTTAAATATCAAAAAGGGGATGTCACCCACTGCTTAATATGAGGGTTTGTTTCTGGTCCACTCACTGGTGTATCCGTCGTAGGGAATGTGCTTTCGCGTCGGTCATATAAGCCGCCATTGTGAACTTTACAAACTCGAAAATACCAAGGGACAGCGTTGAGTCTATCCTGTACAAAGTCCTTCAAAGTCACCAGCCAAAAATTTAAGGCGAGCCACCCTTCCCCCTACATCGCAACATCACACTCAAACACGAGCCGAACGGGCTAGTAGATTCTTCGTCCCTGATGGCTCACCAAAGCCTATTACGTAGTGGATAGATCTTCCACTGAGGATTCCGACAAGACCAAATACTAGTAGGCTACGAGAGCTAAACATTGATCTATTCATAGAAAATTACCTATAAGAAAGTGTGAGTACCAACTTTTATTCACCTTTAATTCTCAAGGCCATAATAAGTAGAATTTGCAGTCACGTGGTCATCCATGAAGTTACCCCAACCTACGAAAATAATTAATGGAACAGCAACCAGTCTATATACATTATTATCCTTCTTGCAGCGGCCTAGGGGTCGCACTATCGAGGAGGTTCAGGAAATATCTTCGGAGAAAATGTTTCATGCCAAGCGATGTCTATCTATGGCTCATATTGCCTCCGAATATTCGCAGCCTAGCTGCGGCTCGGCTATTAGACTGGCCTTGGTGTGGGGGGAATCAAGGAGCCGAAATTTTTCCCCGTGGATGAGGTTCCATTCACATTTAGTCACTCGGATGCACCACCCCGCATTTACATCAGAAAACTAAATTCCGAGCAGCCAAAGTTCACCGTATTCAGTATTATGTCGTGGTTTTATTTCCTCTTTTGCCTATATCTAAATTCCTAATATCTTAACCTGTGAACAATAGAACCAGGTTTTTGGAATCCCATTGCGCTAATTGATAGACAAGGAGCCCCAACTCCAGGTTTTATTTTCCCAGAAAATCTTCCACAACCTCGTTGAAACAGAAGGAACACCGAAATTCCAGAAAGCACATTACGAGTGCAACGGGAGATATTCCCTTACAAGACGGGGATTAAATTGCGGCTATACGGAAGCATCTCCCCTGGCACTCGCACGTCCATTAGAGAAATTTTCCGGCCAACCGCTTTTCCAGGATCAACATTCCGGTATGTGGGTCAGACTAGATCAGATAGTTATCGTTACCTCCCGGAGAGCACCGGCCTACGGGAACTTGGTGCATGCATTATGGATTACCGGTATGACAGCGACGTCCGATAGGCCTTGTGGGTTCAATGGGGTTCATGTTGCGACTAAAGCCATAGTAGAGAAAATATCTCCCAAAAGGGTAAGACAAGCTCTTCTTTCGCTTTTCTGGGCAAAAGCAAAGGCACCAAAATTATGCCTGGAGAAAGCCACCATCATTTCTACGGGTTAAGTTAAGAACAGGAAAGAAACCACGATCCACCGAAGCCAAGCTAACAACAGCAAAACAAGGCCCCTCGCAACCGGCCTAGGGGGAGCAATTGCAGTGATGGGGCAAGTGGAAGTATGAAGATTAAATACCATTCACTCCTACCGAATCTATGATACCACGCCCTACTTCTATCAAATACAGATATTCAAGCCTTAAAGAAAAAATTGACTCATATGCAACTCCGCCGCATAGAAATTACAAGCTCAAGACATTCTACCCGGTGCACGCTCTAAAGGACTAGCAGTCGGTGGTTGCTGTTGGCCAATCACACCACTCGCTTAGCGGACTTTACTCGAGCGAGGGCTTGGCAACGGCCCTCTTAACTGGAGTCGGGTTGCCACTACAACGAATATTTAGTAAAGCGCTGAAATTGTACAAGATTTACCCTGGGTCTCTGGAAATACCACCGGTTCCGCCAATGGGTCCCTGCTTGCACATACGATATGTAGGGTGAACCAAGGTTCCCAAGGCCAGGGGTTCACGTACAGAACTAGACTAGACATTAGGGAACCTCCGAAAAATCGCTGCACCTAATTTCCGAAAAAGTCCAGCTATGATACTGCCCAGACAGTCTCTCTCCGTACCCTGTGCTGGGCTTACCCGTGATGCTTCGAAATGGCTCCTACTAGGCTTAACAATCATGGTTCCTCTATCTTATCTAATCGCTTTATCAAGAGAAAGACCTGCGTGGATGAGCATATGCACCATATGATGCGAAAAGCAACCCTTCACCCCGCCGGTTGGGAACAAAATCGCTATTGCTCACGCCGATATTGGCAAAACTCCACAATAGGGAAAGCCTCGGTTCTGACGGATCCCAGGTCTCCAGTATCTCTAGTAGAGCCAAGGTAATGCTAGGTAAACTTATGGTTAGGGTCAATATCGCAACACCAAGTATGATACTCTCCATTTAGCTCCCAGCCCCGGATTTACCATTCTCTAGCCAGAGAAAGCCATTCACTCATCGCCTCTAATGTCCGATCATCTGTGTTTCCCGAGGCAACACGATGAGCGGAATTGAGGGACACGAGTGAAATACATTGAAAATTACTCTTTGTGGATTACCAGCTTTGGCTAGGCTGAAGAACCCAACTTCCAGATGTGTATTCCTAAGGTTTCTGTGCAAACCTCTGTAGTAGTTAGAGCTAGAACCCAGGAAAGAGACGGTTATACTACCAGCGACATAGTAGCCAGATTGATCGTGAGAATCCATATATAAACTCCTAAATCCCCCCAAATCAGCAAAATCCCAACCTACTTCTCAGATTCAGTGACGACTACGACACTGCCGCTGCAATCATAGACGATAGGAGGAAATATATTCTTATTTCTTGCTTTTTCAATTTTTGAGGACTCAACCTTTTATAACCTCTAATTGTTCCGAATAATCAACTCTTACTCCTCTTCGTACCCCCAACCCCACTCACCCAGCCACCCAATCAACATTATCCATTCATCAAGACTTTGAATTTCAAGAACTACGACTCTTAAAATTCGCACTCGTAAACATGTCTAGAACTGCAGTAGAGACCCTCTTCTTTAAGACCCGAAGAGCCAAAATACTAACCAATTTGCACGATATAGAAGAACATTCCCGACATTGCCATCGTTGGCATTGGGTGTCGCTTCGCCGGAGGTGTTAACAGCCCCGAGCAGCTATGGAATTTCATGCTCGACAAGAAGGATGCAGTGAGCGACGTTCCTTCCCACAGGTGGGAGCCGTACCACAGGCGTGATCCTCGCAATCCCGAACTCCTAAAGAAAGTCACCACAAAGGGGTCCTTCCTTGACAACCTCGAGAACTTTGATGCCGGTTTCTTTGGTATCTCACCCCGCGAGGCCGAGCTCATGGATCCTCAGCAACGTATCTGTCTCGAGGTTGCCTGGGAAGCATTGGAACACGCAGGTATCTCTCCCAACGACATTGCCGGTAGCGACGCCGCCGTCTTGATGGGTGTCAACTCGGACGACTACGGCCGCCTCATGCTCGAAGATTTGCCTGGAATTGAAGCCTGGATGGGTGTCGGATCTTCCTTCTGTGGTGTCCCCAATCGTATATCATACCTCCTTGATCTCCACGGAAACTCCATTGCCTTGGATGCTGCCTGCGCTTCCTCCCTCATTGCTATCCACCACGCAAAGCAACTTCTCGAGAACTACGAATCTGAGGTTGCTGTCGTCGGTGGTGTCAACGCCATGTGCGGACCTGGTCTTATCCGTGTTCTTGACGTTGCCGGTGCTACATCGCCCGAAGGTCGCTGCAGATCTTTCGATGCTGAGGCCAAGGGATACGGTCGTGGTGAAGGTGCCGCTGTTGTCATCATGAAGCGTGTCGAGGATGCCATCCGCGATGGTGATCAAATCCTTTCCGTCGTCAAAGGTACTGCCGTCGGACAGGATGGCCGAACCAATGGCATCATGCAACCGAACCCCCAAGCACAGGCGGAGGTTTACAAGAAGGCGCTCAGCGCTGCCGGGTTCGATGCCAGCACAATTGATTTCGTTGAGGCTCACGCCACTTCCACCCGCGTCGGCGATCCTAAGGAGGTTTCTGCTATCACATCCGTCTACGGATCTGCCGCCGGTCGCACTGCTGAAAACCCATGTTATATCGGCTCCGTCAAGCCTAACGTCGGCCATCTTGAAGCTGGTGCTGGTGTTGCCGGAGTCATCAAGGCAACCCTCGCCCTTCACTACCGCCAATTGCCCCCTCAAGCCAACCTTCAGACCTTGAACCCTGCTGTCGATTGGGCCAACAGCGGCCTCGAAGTTGTTCGTGATGCCAGGCCCTGGCCTCGCCCAGACCAGAAGCTTAGGGCTGGTGTCTGTTCATATGGATACGGAGGTAGTATCTCCCATTTGGTGTTGGAGGAGGCTCCTTCCAGAGAGGCTCTCAAGGAAGAGGAGAACAACCGCCCTGTGATTCTCACGCTATCTGGCCCAGGAGAGAAGTGGTATAAGGGTCAAGCTGCTAAGCTCGCAGAATGGTTGAAGACCGACGGTGCAAAGATTCCCCTATCCGCCATTGCATCCACTCTTTCCACCCGTCGCGCCCACCACCATGTCCGTGCTTCGATCGTTGCCGAGAACCATGAGGGCGCTATCGCTAGCCTTGAGAAACTTTCCCAAGGGATTGATGACCCAACCATCATCAAGGCTCGCACTGTCTCTGGAAACACTAAGAATGACGTCGTTTGGGTCTTCTCTGGCCACGGCGCCCAATACCCATCCATGGGAGTCGAACTCCTCAAAACCGAGCCTGAATTCGCCAAGGTCATTGACACCCTCGAGCCCATCTACCAAGAGACCTTGGGCTTCTCTCCAAGACAAGCACTTGAGACTGGTGATTTCGAGACCACTGATAAGATTCAGGCATTGACTTTTGCTATGCACGTTGGTCTCGCCGCAGTCCTCAAATCCCGTGGTATCAAGCCTGCTGCCATCATCGGTCACTCGGTCGGTGAGATCGCCGCCGCCGTCACCACCGGTGCCCTGACTCTTCTTGAGGGTGCTCGTGTTGCTAGTATCAGGGCTAGCCTGTATGGACGTCCAGACGTTGCCGGTAAGGGGGCTATGATCTTGGTGGATATTCCTTTCGAGGATGTTGAGAAGGATTGTGCGTCTCGCAAGGATATCAACGCCTCCATCCACGCCTCGCCAACATCTACCGTTGTCTCCGGAACTCCCGAAGCCATTAAGGAGTACTCTGACTATCTTGCTACTCAGCAACAGCAAGTTCGTGTCGTGAAGTCCGATGTTGCTTTCCACAGTCCCCTCCTCACTTTCCTCGGCCCAGCTCTCACCAGACTTCTCGGGAGCACTATCTCTCCCAAGCAGGCCGATATCAAGTTGTACTCCACATCGGATCTCGATGCCCGCACGGATAAGCTGCGCAACTGCGATTACTGGATCAACAACATGCTCGGCCCTGTCTGGCTCACTTCCGCCGTAAAGGCTGCTGCTGAGGACGGATACAAGGTCTTTTTGGAAGTCTCTGCCCACCCATTGGTATCTCACTCAATCAACGAGACTCTCATGGAGATTGGTGAGGATGAGTCTGTCGTTATCCCCACTATCCGCCGCAACCACCCTGCCTGGGAAGGAATCAACACCGCCTTGGGCCGCCTCCACGCCAACGGTGCGGTCGTCGACTTCAAGAAGTTTGTCGGAAAGACTTGGGTCCCTAGCCTCCCTCTTACCGTCTGGCAGCACGAGAAATACTGGCATGAGGTCGCCGTTGGCACCCCAACCGCCTCTGCTGCCGAGCGTCACGACGTCAATGCCCACGTCCTCCTTGGAGCCAAGACTCAAGTTTCTGGCATCAATGACACCTGTGTCTGGCAAACTGTTGTTGACGAGACTTGCAAGCCATTCCCTCTCAGCCACCCTCTCCACGGAACTGAGATCGCACCTGCCGCTGTCCTCATCAACACCTTCATCCATGCAGCCGAATGTATCTCCGTCTATGATGTCGTCCTCCGCTTCCCCGTTCCGATTTCCTCTGCTTCTCCCCGCGAAGTCCAAGTTGTCTACCAAGAAAAAAAGGCCCTCAAGATCCGATCTCGCCTGGTCGCTACCGAGAACAAGAGCGACGAGTTGTCCTGGATGACTCACACCACCGCCAAAGTCCCTGCCAACCCCATCGAGCTTGAAGAGGAATACTTCCCCATTGGCGACATCTACGCCCGTTGCACACTCAAGAGACATGCCAATTGGGCCATCGACTACCTCTCCGACATCGGCGTCGCTGCCATGGGTTTCCCTTGGACCGTCGAGAACCACGTCGAGGGCGACCGCGAGTTCATCGCTAAGGTTAACGCTCTTCCTGATGGATCAACTGACCTCCCATGGGACCCTACCTCATGGGCTTGTATCCTGGATGCCGCCACCTCCATTGGCTCCGCAGTTTTCTACAGGTCCCCTATCCTCCGTATGCCCGCACATATCGATAGCATCACTATTGCCGCCCCTCCTCCACCCAGCGCATTGATCTACGTCCGTGAAGTCCCCGGCCAAGACTGGACTGCTGATGTTGTTGTCACTGCTCTGGATGGTAAGGTTCTCGCCAAGCTCCGTGGTATGCGCTTCTCCCAGCTCGACGGCACCCCCGGCGTCAGTGGTAGCGTCGAGTCCCTCGCCCACAACCTCCACTGGACCGCCGCCCAACTTGAAAGCACCTCCGCTCCGCTCAATAATGTCGTCTTCGTTGCCGACAAGGCTCATTCCCTCCTCGGTCCCTTTAAGAAGACCCTCACTAAGCGTGGCCTCGGTGTTAAAGTCATTGAGAGCCCTAGCGAGCTTGAATCACACTCTGATGTCCTTCACAAGACTGGAACCGTAGTTATCGTCCTCCCTGATGAGCTCGAAGATATTGAGAGACTCTCCCAAACCAACTTTGCCAATACCCTCAAGCTCCTTGAAACCACCAAGCGTCTCAACACCTTCAACTCCTCTGCCAAGCTCTGGGTCATCACCGAGGAAGTCCAGGACGCAAAGAGTGAATACTCTCTTGCCGCCGCCTCGATGTTGGGCCTTGCCCGTATCATTGCCTCCGAGCAACCTGACTTGTGGGGTGGTTTGATTGACATTGACGAGCCTGCCTTCCCTTTCCAGGTCCTCAAGTTCATCCACAAGGCCGATATGGTAACTGTCCGTGACGGTGTCAGCAAGATTGCCCGTCTCCGTGCCCTCCCCAAGGCTTCGCTTACCCCTGGAAGTGACTTGAAGTCCGCCATCAAGATCCGACCTGACGGAACATACCTCATCACTGGCGGTCTTGGTGCCTTAGGTCTCGAAGTTGCCAGCTGGTTGGCCGAAAAGGGCGCCCGCCGCCTTGTCCTCCTCTCCCGAAAGGGCCTACCACTGAGGTCCACCTGGTCTAATACGGCCAGCGGCCCCAACACCGACATCATCAACAAGGTCAAGACCATCGAAGCTTTGGGAGTTGCCGTCAACACCATCTCTTTGGATCTCGGCAAGCCCGGCGCTAGTGAGGATCTCAAGAAGGCACTCGACAATTTGTCTCTTCCTCCCGTCACTGGTGTCGTCCACGCCGCTGGCATCCCGGAAGACGCCCTCATTCACGAAGCCACCGAACAATCCTTCAAGAACGCCCTCACCCCCAAGGTCGATGGATCATGGGCGCTTCACAATGCCTTCCCCGTCGGAACCCTTGACTTCTTCGTCCTCTTCTCTTCTTGCGGTCAACTCTTCGGCTTCCCCGGGCAGGGAGCTTACGCCTCCGGTAACGCCTTCCTCGACGCTCTCGCCAGCTACCGTCGCAATGCCGGCGATAACGCTCTCTCACTCCTGTGGACCGCTTGGAACGGTCTTGGTATGTCTGCCTCCACCTCTGCTGACTTTATCGACGCCGAAATGGAGTCCAAAGGCATCACCGGTATCACTCGTGACGAAGCATTCCGTGCCTGGGAGTATGCCGCCAAATATGACGTTCCCCAGGTCGTTGTTGTCCGCTCTCTACCAATCGACGAGGGCGCCACTCCCGCGGTCCCTATCCTCACCGATATCGCCGCCCGCCGCCCACCACCTGAGGTCGACTCCGAAAGCGAGGAGGAAGACAGCGAAGACGAAGAGGAGTCAGCCCCTGCTGTTAACGCTCCATCAAACCCTGCCGACCTCAAGAAGCGCCTCGAGGCAACAATCAAGGCTGATGTCGCATCGGTCCTTCGCCTCTCCTCTCCCGATGATGTTGACACCCACCGCCCTCTCTCCGAGCTCGGAATGGACTCTGTCATGACTGTTGGTCTCCGAAAACAATTCAAGGACACTTTCAAGGTTACCATCCCACCAACCCTCATCTGGGCTCACCCAACTGTCGCACATTTGACCAAATGGTTCGCCGAAAACGCCAAAGTATCAGCACCCTCCGCCGGCACCACTTCCAGCGCGCCCAAAAAATCAAAGTCCCCCAAGAAGTCCACCCCCAGTAGCTCCGGTAGCGCTCTTCCTTCTAACCCAGCAGACTTGAAGAAGCACCTCGAGCAGATGATCAAGGCCGACGTCGCCTCAGTCCTCCGCCTCTCCTCCCCCGATGACGTGGATACCCACCGCCCTCTGTCCGAGCTCGGGATGGACTCGGTCATGACCGTTGGCCTGCGCAAGCAGTTCAAGGACACCTTCAAGGTCACCATCCCACCAACCTTGATCTGGGCTCACCCAACCGTCGCCCATCTAACCAAATGGTTTACCGAAAACGCAAAGCCCACCACCTCCCCCTCTTCCGCCCCTACCGCTTCCTCAACCAAGAAATCCAAGTCCACTAAGAAGTCGAACACCTCCTCCACGGGCCTCTCCCTCCCCACCAACCCAGCAGAGCTGAAGAAGCACCTGGAGAAGCAAATCAAGGCCGATGTCGCCTCAGTCCTCCGCTTGTCCTCCCCCGACGACGTCGACCCGCACAGACCCCTCTCCGAGCTCGGAATGGACTCGGTCATGACCGTCGGCCTACGCAAGCAGTTCAAAGACACCTTCAAGGTCCAGATCCCTCCCACCCTGATCTGGGCTCATCCGACCGTTTCGCATCTTTGCAAGTGGTTCGCTGAGAACTTGGCCAAATAAATAAGTATTTTTCTTTCTTGTCCGGGGGTGGGTGGGTGGGGAGGGTAGGATGAGCACGAGAGAGCAGATGGGGAAAACACAGAGGATAGAATGATGGAAAGTGCGAGGAAGATGAATGGATGGATTATAAAGAAAGAAAGGGGGCTCATATATGTCGTAGTCTATGATTTCTTTTTCCTTTTTCTTTTCCTTTTTTTTTAAATTCTTCTTCCCTTTTCTGCCCCTCTATCCTCCTTGATGATGCTTGCTGTCGTTGTTTTTCCCAGGATGAAAGTATAATCATGTCTGTGCGGTCATAATGATGAGGTTTCTTTTGTTATTTATCATTTATGTTTTCGCGTTTTTCTTTTCACTAAAATGTCTTTTTCTTTTTTTTCCTTTCCTTTACTCTTTCTTGTCGATTCCTTTTCTTTCCCTTCTTCTGTTTATTCTCTTTTCCGTTCGATACAAGATATGAAATTGAGTCTTCATTTATTCCCATTTTTTCTTCCTGGGTGCGAAAAAAAAGAATCACGAGTGAGACACCCACCGAAACCCTAACCCTTAACTTTTTGGCCTCTCTTTCATCAATTGGCCCGTGCGCTCCCTTGCCCCACAATTCGCAAGAGAACCAACAATAACTTTAACCTCTAATTCAAATGTGAGCCCCCTCTCGTTGTCTGCCTTACATACCGGTACGTTCAAAAAAGGGAAACGATGTAGGTACCCGCATCCATCAGTTCCTCCCTTTTATTCGTGCGACGTGATGCGCACTACGTGTCCTGCTATATATGGCTCTGTTGGCACTCCAGCGGGGGTCTCTCATTTCAAAACAGAAAGTCTTTCGAGAAAATAAAACTAAATCTCTCTTCTTCATCGCCGTCATTGCTTTCCCCAAGCCCCCCAACAGATAGACGAAAAGATCATGCTGACGTTCATAATAAATACTTCTCTAGGGATCCTTGCTGCTTGGGCCTTCTACAGGACGACTATCGTCTTGCTCTTTCCCGAGAACCATGCCGAGATTAGCATCCTTGGGCTTCTACGATTGCTGGTTAGAGGCTTGTTAGCTAGCCCAGGCCCTAGCCTTCTCCCGTTAGACCAATTGAGCTACACACTTCTTGAAGATGCGCGCAAGAGCGGGCGGCTGCGGGGCGGATACTTTGTGCTGCATACAAAGAATGGGATTTGGTCGGACGAGAAGGGGACAAACTGTATTTTAAAGATACAGAATAATTGGAGGAAGATGGAGGGAGAGTGGTACGCTTTGATCAAAGAGCCATTGGTCGGGTTTCAAGCCGGGGAGGATGATGGATGCGTTGTCGCTTTGACGGTTAGGCATCGAAGCGACTGGGATGCCCTTCATAGCACCTCCGATCTCATTCCCGAAGGCTTTCATGTATCGCAGGGGTGGCGGGAGAAAGGCAGAGAAGAACTTAAAGAGAAAGGAAATATGCTATATGCCCAGGAATCATATTGGGGTGCTTTTGATCTGTAACATTTCCCTACAGCCGCATGAGCCGGATTTAGGTGCTAACGGGTTAGTTACAAGCAAGCCCTACACCAACCAGTAGACTCGGTGCCCTCTGACCTGATACAACGAAACTGTGCTCAGGCAGCGTTAAAACTCTCCCTTCGCGACACGGCCATTCAAGATGCCACGGCAGCAATTTCAGCCAATCCGTCAGATCCCAAAAACTCTCTCAAGTTGGCTGAGTGTCACTATGCTGCACGGAACTATGTCGCGGCGGAAACAAACCTCCAGAAGTTGGTGACACTCGATCCTTTGAATGTCAAAGGAAAGCTCCTGCTCGAGAAATGCCAGCAAAGGATCGCAGAGACCAGGGGTAAATACGATTGGATAAAGATCAGAAAGTCGCTGAAGACGAGGCCAAATCCCTATCTCGATGTCGCAGATTATACCGGGCCTGTTGAAGTCAAAGTCGGCAAATTCGGTAAGGGGTTATGTACGACAAAAGACGTCAAGGTCGGAGATCTATTGCTCGTCAGTAAAGCTCTGCAATTCGTTTATCTCTCTGACGGAGACCTTGACAACACCAAAAGGACGAGGGGTATTAAACTGGATTGCATTCTCGAGGTTGCCGAAAGGTTACACAACGAGAAGGGTCTGCAGAAAGGATTCTTTGAGCTCTGGAAGGGAAAAGAAAGCCTGGAACCCAGAACTATCGGTGACACCTATGCTCTTGACACGTGAGTGTTCTTTCAAACAGCGGCCATGATTATCACTCAGCTAATATTGGGAGCAGAGAAATGATCAGGGACATATACGACCTCAATTGCTTCGCACCGTCATACCACGACATAAATACTTTCCGAGAAGAGCCTCCGTACGGCGAAGGACTGTGGCTTCTTCCTTCCTTCATGAATCACGCGTGCTGGACTAACACACGTCGTTCGTTCCTCGGGTACCCTCCCCCCCCCAAACCACGAACTCACTAACACATTCAAGCTAACGTAATCTAGCGACGTCATGATCCTCCGCGCAGCAGCCGATATTCCTTCCGGCTCCGAACTCTTTACGCCTTATATCTCGCTCTATAGAGACCTGCTGTCCCGGCAAACTCACCTACAAGATCGCTACGGTTTCACCTGTGCCTGTGCATACTGCACAATTCAAACGGAAGAATCCCTTCAAGTCCGTAAGAACAGAGCCTTGATCCTAGAATCCTTCGCCACCCTCCTCCCATCTCTTGATCCGCTATTACAACAAGAGGCTTTGAAGGAATGCATTTCAGAGGTCGAAAAGACATACACTCTCCCCCCAAGCGACTTCCCACGATTAGAACTCCTTGATGTCTATTGGATGTTAGCCTTAACGTACCACCAACATCAGCCCCGAGAAGGGATAGAGGTCAGCATGAATTTGCTATCTGCACTTGGATTTGAGTTCGGCGACGACGGAAGCATAAGTAGAGCCGGGTATATAGATATCCACGCGATGCCCACAATGTCTCAATTGTGTATCTCTTGGGCGGCGCTGGGGGAGATGCAGAGGGCTGAAAAGTGGGGGGAGAATGCAAAGGTCGTTTGCACGATTATCATGGGCGAGGGGACCCGGTTTGAGGAGATTTACAAAGGGTGGCTGGTAGCAGCACCAAAGGACTAAGTTAGTTATCATAGAACAGTTATGCTAGAAAATGCGATGAAATGAAGGGAAAAATCAACCATCATAATATTATTAAGTAGTATGTGTTCCTAACAATAAAGATATCGGTCTTATAAACCTTGCCGACGACGAACTTACAGCAACGAGCACTAAATCCCCTTTGTCATAAACCCAGAGCCACCTCCCATCACAACCCCTGAACCGAGTGATCTCTGCTGAGGCTCCGTTCTGCTGGCGTGTACTGTAGGTTGGTAGGGTCGTTGCGATGTCGTCCTTGCCAATGCGGCATCTATGACCGATCCATCCCAGCCCGTTCAGTGTACCGTACTCTGTCTATTGCAAAGGCCTCCATACAAGTAGAATACCCCCATTTACAAAGCACGAAAGAAATTGGGGCCATCTGTGAAATAAGCGACGTGATTCCCCTCCTTCCTTCCTTCCTCCTTTTTGATAAAACCTTCCCCTACGATACCAATCCCGTTCTTCCGACGTCCAGTCAAACCAGCAGTTCCACTACTATACCAGTATACTCCCCATGCCAAAGGAGAAATGGGCAGAATAAAGCCTGAGCTCAATAATAACAAAAATGGAAAGACCACAAAACTCTGTATCACACATCCACCACAAAAGCAAAACCAAACCAAGTAAAAATCCGTAATCTATTATATCAGCAGTCACAGGACTTGACCAATTTCTCAATCCCGAAGACAAAGAAATGCCACTTGGCATTAATGCCGCCCTTCAACAAAGGGAGACTTTATGCTAATAAGCAAAAGCCAAGTTCCCGCCCGGTTGTCTGTCCCTCCCAACGGCAGCGCGTGCACGCGGGGGGCATGATCAGGTCAAACTACGGTATATGTCATGCTAGTCCAGGGTTCAAGTCCTGCATTGGCGATTTTGGGATTTTGGGATGCAAGCTATATCGAATGGGCTGTAGTGAGAGAGTCCTCTAGATATCTGTTTTCCGGCATGGCTCTGGGGGGACATTGTAACTCTGCATGAACAATTTGCTTTGCTAAGTAGTAAAAAAGAGAGGGCTATTCGAGTGTTCTCCACGGGGGCCGGAAGTACAGCGCTCGGAAGGGGTATGGGAAAAACTTGAGGACATAGCTCCAGACTTCCAAACGATATGTTCACCAATTCCACCTTCTATTTTCCACCTACGAATACCATGACAAAAAGGATCCTCCTCCTCCAACCTGTAATATGCGACCAGCAGATGCTATCTATCGTAGGAGGAAAATAGGTTTTTTTTTTTCATAGCGGATTGGAGTAGGAGAACATAGCTTCTCTCAGTTTTTTCTTCTTCTCCACAGGGGACTTGGAATAATAACCAGAAAGCCATCCCCACGATAGCTAGCTATCGACAGAATCAAGTATTTCAAACCTGAATACTCAAGTTCCCTTCCCAATATATCATAATACGAGAACCAGAAGCCACAGAGACATAATTAATTAATTAGTAATAACCTATGAATCCATTCCATATCCACAACGGTCAATACGCCTCCCGGGCAGCCCTAGTGTTTTCTCCAGAGCATGCATGCAGTAGATTACTATCCTTAAGGCGGCTAGATTATGATAAGTCCCCTGACAGGCTGACTTATGTTCGCCTTGCCCTGCCTGGTACTTGTATCCCCATTCCCGCGCTATTATGCCCCCCGTCAATGACAAAATTTGAATGCCTTTCATGCTGAGAAAATTCCTACAGTAAATTGTATTTTCCATACGGTAAATTAGAGTTGTAGAGGGATTTATGCTATGATAGATACGAGGTGCGCCAGAAGCACAGATTATCCTGGCGGTGCAAGGCGCATCTGGTATCATGGTTCTAGCGGTTGCGGCTCACAAAAGTATCATATCATACGTATTGGGAAAACACCAAGAATGGCTTGGCAATCCAGCAACTATGATCTTTCCGTGCCATAATTAATACCTTCTATTATAGTCTACTCTCGCACAAAGAGCAGGCAAAAGAGCGTTGAAACCTTTACTATAATAGTTTGTCTTTTTTACTTCTCCTGAGCCCCCTTGCTGATCACCTCCACTGGTCGAGGGGGGCATCCTTAAATGCCAAGCCGAGGCTAAATTTCAAGAATTCCCCGGGAGACTTTTCCTTGTCATTGATGATGAGAGGGGCCATTTAACTTATTGCAAGTTGTCCTACAATACGGTACTGACGGGCTCTCTCTGGGCAGGGCGTTCTTTTGTGGGATGTGGCAATTCAAAAAGACGCACTCAATGAATGGATAGCAGGAAGAGAAAATTGTCGATGAAAAGATGATCGAATTCAATGACTTCCAGGATGTCGTTGTCCTTGTCTTCCCTCCTCCGGTTTTTCTCCCTTAAGTATACAAATTTCAACTACACTAAACCACAAAAGTAACAGTATGAAAGATCCACGATGTTTACCGTGCCCCAGTGTAATTTTCCACCCGGTCATCCACGTGACTGACAGTACTCTAGAAAATTACCTGTACGAGTACTAGTACTCGTACACTCAGTCATCCTGAATTTTGTGTCGTTTGTCGCCGGTTTAACTTTTGTAAGAAAATTGCGGCCCCCCAATTTACAGTAACAACATCATCCATGTCAAAATGCCCCCAAGATTCTTTTTTACTCTTCTCAGCTTTTTGCTAGAAAAAGTTAGAAAAAAAAATGGAGGTTATCATACCTTTTGCGACACCGCTCCCAACAAAGGCATACCGTACCATCGTACGAAAGTATTTTGCTCCTGTAATCCACTAACTTATGTCCATTCCGTCCAGCACCTCTAATCTCCGTATTTATTCAAAAACAAAACCCTCCTAAGAAGGGACAGCGGTTGCCCAACACGGTATGATATATTGGCTGAGGAATGCGGAGATGGGGCTAACCGGCAGTTTCGCAATTGTTAACCTGTTAAACTAAGCCTTATCGTGGGCAAATGCATCAATAATCCAATGGTGGATTACGCGAGTAAATACGGTGCATACTACCGACATCTATGATAGCAGTCCCTTCATCCCCCAAACAAACTTTTTAAAAAGAAAAGTTGGGTCATATCCAGGGGTTTGGGGGATGTTCTTGAGTTCCACCGAAAATTCGTCACCCCAAAGCGAGAGCAGACAGAGAGCTATCCTTCCCTTTTCGGCAAGTTGTTTGGATGTTCCACCGCGGCTCCGCGAGGGGCCGAAAGTAGGGTGGTTCTTTTGCTTTTTCTCTGATGCTACGGTATGCTCCTGGAGCGATGGCATCCGAAAGTTTTTTATTTATTTGCCAAGGGCACGGTATTTAGAAGAGTTACGCTACTCCTTTTTCCCACTCTCCGGTTTAATATATCCAAAACTTTCAGATCATGCCTACTACAGTACCGTACCCACTCTTCAAGCTCTTACGAGCGAATGGAGTGGCTGGTGAGCATACGTCTTCCCCCCTCCCTCCCTCCCTCCCTCCCACTTTACAAACTCAACAATACAGGCCCACACACAGGTATCACAATTCTGCGAGAATGCAGTAACTCCATTATCCTTAGAAGAGGAATAAAACCTTTGGCCGAACCATAGTCTCATCCAATTTTTTATGGTAAGGCGTCGGGCCCTTCCCAGACAAAACTCCTGCAAACACACAGGCCCACAGACTGTGTACCCCCCCCACCAGGCAACAAACTAAAAAAAATGAAACCAAACCCGCACCTGCCCCTGAGATTCTTTGACTTTGACTCTCTCTCTCGCCACCGTCCCGGATAATTTCCTTCACATGGGCACATGCTCGCTGCCCATTGTCGACCAAAAGGGATCCCCAATATCGCAATTTACATAGCAAACATCGGCAGGGTATGCTACGTTAAACGGCTGGGGTATACGCAGCGGGGAGTCCCCTCTTTATGCACATGGCACGCACACATAGTCCACCCATGAAAGAAAAGGAAAGAAAAAAGAGAATAACAATCACCGCAGCGGTACGGGGGTGCAGCAGGGCAGCAGCGTATGCACAGGCCGCGCACCCTTTCCAACCTCATTGCCAAGAGAGTCCAGATACGAGTGATTATCCATGAAGGTGTTTTTGATGTGAGTGATGTCTCATGACCGATTCAATAAAAATAGAACACCCTTTGGGGACAATTAAGCGACAGGCAACTTGCTCACTTGGCAACCTCATTAGTGCCATTTGGTACTTTTTATCCCTCCCTCTCTCTCTCTCCTCTCCTACCGTGCTAGTTAGTCTTTCCCTTTAGTGGGCTGTGATGACGGATAATTATGGTAAAAGTTTTCTGCGCGGTGGATTGGTGGGGCTGTACCGCGCTGAGTTGTGGAATGCTTGGCCATGTCTTGGTAAGCGTGCTGAAAATGAGCTCCGATGTTCAGCGGTTCCTGGGTTTGGGAACATGTTTCGTTGGTTCTCGAGTGGGACAATGTGGATTTTATTTTCACCCGCTCCCTCTCCCTCTCACGTAGCTCCTCTATCTGGCCCGTTGAAGAGTGTCAGACATCGAGCTTGACTACTGTGGTGAGATGGACACGATGACTTGATCCAGGGATAAACCGTAAGGTTTCTACTTTTAAGGTACTTTTATGGCGAAGGTGTCGGCGCTGTACCGTGTTGTACCGGGGAGGTCACTTATGGCGAGTAGGCGACAAGCGGAAACAGCGGACGCCAGATCGGTAGAGTTAGGATGAATTTATGATATTAAAAGAGATCGCCGGGACATCCTACAGTATCATACCTTGCTACCTCACAACCCTAAGACCTATCAGGGCTTCGTATACCGTAGGCCTAAGGCTATTAGTAGGGTAACTTTTGTGTTCACGCGGGTCTGCACACGGGTCTGCCAGTGCAGTGCGCATCATACGGTATCATACTCGTACAGTAACAGGCATTCCTTCACACACCCACCACACGCACAAGGGAGGAGAGAAAAATGGCTTGATCGAAGCGGGGATGAAGGGGTTTACTATGGAATGGTGGGAGGGAGGGAGGGAGGGAGGGATTCGGATCTGTCTATCTCCCCACTATCGTTCCACTGGGATTTTTTAATTCAATTTTGCTTTTCTTCTCTTTCTCGCCCATAATAATAATAATAGTATTCTTATGGGTGGGCAACCGTCAACGAATTTCGCTGTTCTCATTATCATGTTATCGTAGGCCCCCGTTCCCACTGCTGCGACTTGTACCTGCTTGTATTGCTCCATTTCATAGGAGGGTCCACGTGGCAGAGCGTTTATGTTGAAAAAAGAAGAAAATAAAGGAAAAGAAAAGAAAAAAAGAGGACAAGACAAGAGCTCGGTTTCTTTTGGGGTTAGTGTTCTGAGCACTTCGGCTTTTGCAGGTTGAGTCCCTCACGGCTTTTTCTTCGTTCTCTTTCCTTCCCACACACCTTTGCGCCTCTCCAGTCGGTCGAGCTCTCTCTTACCCTCTTACCCTCTCTTTCTCTCTCTCTCTCTCTCGCAACTTGCCCTTCTCTCGTTTCCCTTCCTTACTCCCTCTCTCCCCCATCCATCTCGCTCCACATCATTCTCCAGTCTCCTCATATTACTACCCTCATATTCTTTTTTCTTCCCCCCTCTAAAACTATTATTATTATTATTATTATTATTATTATTATTACCACCGATATTTCATTCTGCCTACTTTTTACCCTCCAAGTCGATTTTCGCCGCTTGGCCTCGTGTTCGATACCGTTGTACCGTACCATGCTTGAGTAGTCAGCAGAACGGACTCCGCCCCGCCACCCGCTTAAAACTATCTCTCAATCTTTCTTGCTCGCACAACACATCACGGCACCTAACCTACCCTGCCCTTTCCCTTTTCCTACTGTATTCCCCTACCCACCCTTCCCTATCCCACCTCCTCCACTCTTCCCTCCCGTTCCTTCCTTCCTCCTTTCTACCTCCCAAGCACAAGCACACATACACATTACATTACATACACGAGAGACATCATACACCCATACTCAGGCACACCATTTGGAACTAGAGTACTTATCCATCCATCCATACATCTATTCCTCACATCCGCCGTTACCTCCTTCAACCACGACCCGAAATTTCCGACCATCCATTCACCACATTTCCTTCTCCACGCCAACCCATACAAGTACCACAACCAACCGACAACCCACACTACACCCTTATTTTCCTAAAACCTTTTTACCAACCAAATTTAGTCTTCTGTTAACCACCAACCCCACAACCAATACGAACCCTACAATGGGTCTCCGACTTCGTCAGAAGAGCCCTTCTCCACCCCCGTCACCACAACAGCAGGAGCAGCACAGACAGCAGCAACCATCCCCCCCTCCACCCACACCGCAACCCCGAAAGTCACTGAGAAAGGCACGGAAAAATACTCACCGCTCGAGATCACGGTCGCCGTCCGGTCTTGATCCAGCGATTGTACTGCCTAGTAACATAATTCCTTATGGTGTATTATTTCAAGACGATGAGCCCGAAGATGAGGGCTACTCGAGTCCCCCTTCGACGCCTACTGATCCTCCTCCGCACATGCAGGTAGATGGATGGCGGATGGTACCCGAGAGGGGTTTAGCGATGGAACTCATGTTTGGTAACATGGACCCGGATTTGATCGACGAAATAATTGGTGTATCCTCAAGCGACGAAATGGATATTGACGAGCCCGCAACACCAAATACAAGGACAAATACACGGATACCGCACACACATCTAAGTTCGAGTCCAAGCTCGGAAGCATCGTCGAGTAGTATGAACTCTCGCGATCGAAGGTATTCCGAAAACGGTTTTGGTGGGAGAGTGGTGGATGAGAATTATGATTAGTTCTTGAGCCGAAACATTACTCTATTCTAGCGTGGATCTAGTTTATTACGTTTTTACTCTTCGGTCGGTCTCGACATCATCATCGTGCGAACGAACATCGTGCGGTGCATCATTTTAGGGCGATAGCGATTCTCATATGCGATGGGGCGATTCTCATTCCTTTTTGTTCCTTACAACTACCTTTACTGCCACTTTATTTGCTTTTGCCGGATACCTAAGCGGGGGGGAACATCTCGGTAAAGGTGGAGCTCCCCCCAAACATTTTTGTTCTTCTCTTCCCAAAAAGATACACAAACCTTTAGGGGATCTTGTTAATTGAGAACGAGAGAGAAATTAATGAGGAGAAAGAGGGAATAAAACAAACAGAAAAAGGCCGAAGGAAAAAAAGGGTTCTACAAAAACATCAGCTTTACCTTGACCGAAACGTAAGGTAACCCTTTTTTCCTCCCTCCTTTTCTGGCCCCTCCTCTTTAATACAAAAATCATAGCAAAGCAATTCTTGTACTTTTTTCTCTTGTCTCTTCTCTTCACAGTATATAGTTTGCCTTTCCTTTCCTTTTCCTTCCACCTGTTCTTTTCTCCTCTTCACATATGTACCATCGTACCCTCAGTTCATTTCGGTTCATCATGTTTGGTTCGAGTCGGTCGGGTTAGGGTCATAGCGAATCTTGTCATTATCCATTCTGCCTTCTTCCTCTCCTCCTTCTCTTTCATTTCTATCTCTCTGTCGATCTGTTTGCTCTCAAAAAAAGCTTTCTCATCTTCACTGGGAGTACTTGGGTTGGTAAGGCGTTCTTGTCTTCTTTTTCCTCTTTCTCGATACTTATCTGCCTACCTACCTACTTTACTACTTGTCCTATAACCACTCCTCCTTTGCTTCTTGACTTGTTTCACATGTGGGTGTTTGCTCCTCTTCTTTTGCTCTCAGTGGGGAAAATCCGAACAGACGCTAAAACGAATCTCTGTCATGTTTCTTTGGTCATTTTTCATTCTGGGCTCGGTCGGGGGAAGAAGAATTAATAGATGTGTGGGTGTATGTACTTTACTAGCATTATCGGCCCTTTTAGGTTATTTAAGAGAAACTTTATTACACTGCTAAATCCAGTATTCACGAGATTACGGTATAGTCGCCGGGTGCAAAAGACCGTAGTTTAGCTTATTTTTACCTGGTTATCACAATGGTGCGCTCGCCTGAATGCTCCACTCCACTCTGTTCGACTTGTGATGGCTCGTGATGTGATGAACAGATGCACCGGGAGGGGCAGATAGAGAGGTGGCACACAGACAGGCAGATCGGTTGCCAGTCTGGGATTGGGGGAGGGTTTGACGGGATTCGGGTGATAGGTTGGCCTACCGTAGTCTCACGGTCACGGTCAGTTCAACAGGGGTTAGTCTACGGAAAGTGATGGGGTGCACTGTGGCTGTATCCACGTATCATAACGCTCCGACACACACACGAAAGAAAATATGACAGCCACCTGCCACAACCAATCAAACCGAGACGCACCGCCACAAAGTGCCCGTCACTTTTTTTTCTTTTCTTTTCCTTTTCCTCACCCCCCCCTCTGCACAGTTTGAGCAAGGAAGGTGCAATCCTTAGTCTTGTCTAACTAACTGCTTTCGCAACCAGTAGATACCGGTTACGGTAGTGAGTGAGTGGGGGGGGGGGGTGATTAGATCGAGAGGAGAGTCATGGGGTATCACTCGTACTTGAGCTTCCTGCTAGGTACTGCACCGTGACCGGTGTTTTGTATGTGAGTCATGGGTATCGTGCGCTGGTGACTTGAGGCGTGTTTTTTTTCTTTCTTTCCCTTTCCTTCCTTTGCCTTGGTTTGGTCGGTTGAAGAGAGAGAGAGAGAGAGAGAAGGGGGGGGAATTGACGGGCGGGTTTTTGTGCTTAACTTTGACTCACTGGATGTTTTTTTGTGCGCGTTGTTATTGTATGTGTTATGATGAGGCTGTTTTTATTTTATTTTAATTTAGATTGCTATTTGTTTATGTAGTGAGTGGGTTTTCTTTGAATGAATGATTCATTCGGAAGTGAGTGCCCGCTGGAAACTGGAAGGGAAGGGGAACGTTTCGGCATGCCTTGTGGCGGTGCGTGGCTGTGATGTGGTTTTTTCTTCTTTTCTGCCGGAGGGGGAGGAAGGGGGGAAATTAGTTGTTCGTCTTGAGATTTTGTTTTTATGGGAATTCGTGTTAACTTTTATTCACTTCAAAGAGCGTGATCTCCCCACTTGTTGCCAGACGGAAAACAAAAGTTCTCGCGGTTCTGGTGGGTGCGATATGATACCATAGCAACTTTGACGGTCGCTTGGACTGTCCTATTATCCTACGTACCGTGTCATAAATGTCTGGAATGAACGAACTTGGCCATGATAACTAGCATCTATCATAGAGCTAATTAATACTTGTAGTGAGCTTACGTCACCCATCCCCTCACCTCGAACTTTTGGTTAGAACTTACTGTAGGGCTCTGCTAATACCCTACCCTACCCTTACCCTACCCTCCCACCAGATGAATAAAAAATATTCTAGAACCCCACGGATTTTATCCATGAAACTCTTATATCGCACTAGGGTACGTTAATCTGATACTGTACTCGTACAGCCCACAAAGTATTATCCTCTCAGGCCCCTCCCTTCCTTGAGTTATATATCACACGCGTACCTGCCGAGCAATAGTATACCACCGTACCCCCACCCCCGAGGAGATTAAGAAAATAAATGATAACAAGGCCAAAAGTACCCTTCCGGGTATGGTACTCGACACTAATTAGCGTGTCCGCGCTTTGTGCGAGTAAGGCTTGATGAATGATGGTGATGATGATGATGGTGTTATTATCGCAACGGGCGTGCGGTGCAGTGCATGTAAGGCTACGGGAAAACTGTTCTTGTGGGAAATGTAAAGTTTTTTTTTGGGGGGGGGTGAGTGAGGGTGGGGAGGTTAATGTGCACTTTTGGAAAAAGGCTGGATGGATGGATGGATGGATGGATGGTGGAAACTTGTGCTGTTCTGTAAATTAGGTGGTTGTTGTTGTGGGAGGTTGGAATGTAGGTACAGTTACAGTACGAGGGGGCGGGTGGGTCGCATTCATGTTTTGGGGAAGGTGGTGGAAGGTGGTGATCGGTGGAGGGTAGCGTAGTGTTGGTGGTAAGAGTAAGGTGAGTGTTGTACCGTATCGTACGGTGGATGAATAGCAGTTCATAGTAAAAATCCCAAGATCAGGGGGTGGTACAGTAATGGTAGGTATTATAGGTAGGCAGGTATGACATGAAATACCGTACCATACACTTCCGAGAGCCTCATTCCTTCTTTGACCTTCCCTCCTTCCCTCCCTCCTCCCTTCCTGTGCCGCAAGACACGAGTAAAACAAAACCTCCAGGTATTCATATCGTCTGCTACTCATACCAGTATCATACTTGTACGCCAGAAAACGTGCCCTACCAAGTGAGCCAGTGTAGTCCCCAACCCTAACGCCGCCCTAAAACTTGCCCACTTTGCACCCCCCATCTATCATAATCTACGATACCCATTTCCAGCCGCTCCCTCCTTCCACATAAATCTACCCTTCAGCTTGGTATGTACTCGAGTATGTATCATAGCCACACCATCTCATCCCATCTCATCCCACCCCCATCCATCCACCCAGCCAACCAGCCCATAAGGCTGAGGTCTAAGACACGCATATCGCAGGAAGTGAAGAAAAGGGAAAGAAGAAGAAGAAGAAGAAAAGAAGAAGAAAAGAAAAAGAGAGGGCATAAGATTGCACGCTGTTTGTTATTCCTTACGGGTGCTGTTCTCGTCACTTGTACAGTATACAGCGGGAGTAGTGAGTGATGCTTGTAGAGAACTGTGACTATCATACGAGTACGACACGCCTCGGGCAATCCAGCACGATGGGGGAAGAAAAAAAGATTGGGAATTTCGTGATCAGTCGGTCGGGCACGCCATTTCCAGATCGATCAGTCAACAGCAGCTATGATAGTTGATTAACTACCGTGCAGTATTTCGGCTTCGGAATTTGGGGCTTTTTTCTTTTCTTTTCTTCTTCCTCTTCTCCAAAGCTTCAAAGTGACTCAGCATCATTACTGTGAGCAACTGTTCGGATAACTCCGAAACTGGATTAGCTTGGCTGGCTGGGGACTTTTGATACAAACATTTGGAGCAGCCCCGGGTGAGGTGGGTTGGCGTTAGGCCGGCAGACTTTGTCGCTAGTACGGTACATACCGGTATCGTGCTCTGCGTTGGGTATGGCATAACTTAGTATCAATGTCAATGCCAATACGAAAAGCACCAGTATAAGATGACAAGTGTTTGTTATCTTCTTTGACTTTGGTGATGCTTTCCCCGTCCGCCCGCTCCTTTCGACACCGGAACGGCATACCAATTAGAATACTATGGACACCGAAAGAAACTAACTGTAAGGCCACCACCAACCACCAACCACCAACCACCAACCATTAGAAAAACAATTTCTTCTTCTTCCCCCCAAAAGCCCGTCCCGAACTACGGTAGAGTATCCCACCCAGTCCCCAAAAAGCTGGAACGGGGATCACGGAGAGGAGGAGGAGGAGGAGGAGGAGGTTTAGTTTTATCGGTAGTTTTTAGTTTAGGCTTCCGGCATCGGCACAATGGTCTGGCGGAAAAACTTTTTTTGGGCTCCGGGAATTTATTCGTGGATGGGTGGGGAGGTTGAGATAGAAGTGGCCGGTTGCGGTGGGGTGTCATTGGCTCGGGAAGTTTTTTGTGATAATATTATTATGGTGGATGATTACCGGACTGTGGTAATGGCAACGGATGCGAGCATTTGTAATTGGGGGTTTGTCATGACATTTATTATTTGCTGTGCAGGTAGGCGAGCAAGGTTTCTAATTTATCGTATCGTGTGGTGGTGGAAGGGGACTTTGGCGTACGGTATCATGGGGTGCTGTGGAGTACCGGTATTAGGTAGGTCCATAGTCGGCCTGTCCTGTAATCCTCTATTATAACTTGATTGTAATGGTAATAATACTTATGATACAATCCTGCGCCGACTTACGGTAGTCTGCCGTACCTACCCTCCCGCCTCTTCAAGCAAGTCTCACCCTTTCCCAAGCATTGCTCCACCCCCTCGCACTTTCCCATTCCCGCTGCAACCATACATGTATCACACATATCACGCAATCAGTTCCCGAACTCCGACATCCTTCCCCAGGACCACCCACCCACCAACCATCCCGAATTCACGCCCGCCGACCGCTACAGGAGCCCCCCTCGGATCTTTCCTGTCGGGTTTAAAACATTTCTCTCTTCACACTCTTCCCTATACCTATCGTGCCTCCATTTCCTTCCCCATTGTATGGTCGAATGAATACATACATACAAACAGTAGAAGCGGTCGCATTTCCAACACCGCAACCACTTCCCCCCCGGTTCGGAAGGTGATCCGCTGACCAAGGCGACGGAAGCTAATCGAAGCCGTTCGGTTACGGTAGGAGATTTTTTTTTAATCGCTCTTTTTTCTTTTCTCTCTTTTCCTTCTTTTTCCCTTCATTTCCATTCCGGTGATCTAAGGGACTTGCATTAGTTGCGCAATCTGTAATGAAGGTGATGACTTGTGACTGGTTGCGAGTTGAAAGTGGGTTTTTTTTCTTTGCGTGCATGTGCGAGTACATAGCACTACGGTAGTAACTGTACCCCGCGATTGCAACTGGAGCGAATCGTAGATGGGGGAGTGATGGTGGCGCTGATTACTTTTCTGATTCATTTACCTTGTGCTTGCAGTGCGTTACTATACAAAGTATCATAGCTTTGGTTAAACTTTGCAAAGACGTCAGCGCGCTTTTTTATCTCATTTTAAAATGGGTTTGGAATTTAGCTGGTTGACTTGGTTGATTGAATTGACTTACCACTGGGGGGAAGGGGGACGGAGAGGGAGGAGGAGGAGGAGGAGGAGGTCAGCAGCGATGCTGACTCCGAGCGGTACGAGTAGTGATTTTCGCTTTACTTTGATTTGGATGTGACGGTGACCTTTCTATCTACTGTATTCATTTCCCGCAGGAGGTTCGTGATTACTCGTGAGTGTCCGTGATGAAGGACTTGGACGTTTGGGTTTCGGTTTGGTATGGGTCCTTGGATGCTGCATGGATTATCAAATTCGGGGTTTTTTGATGCTTGTGGTCGGGCACACTCATATCTGCTGTGATACCTGAATTGGGGGGGTTTTGTAGCACGCTACTTTTCTACTGTTTAATGTGTCCTATTGCAGGTTAGTCAGTTGGATAGTACAAGTACCGTAGATGGATGATCTGATCACAAACTCTCACCTTCCGCTAAACTTTTCTAGTCAACTCCTTGCCACCCTTCCGCTGGTGCGAGTAGTAGTAACTAATAGACGGTCTACTATTATCTACAAGTATCATATTTAACCACCTCCCCAAGATAGCATCAAAACCAACAAACCAATCAACAAACCCAAACTCTATCACACAGATCCAGATCTCTCTTCTCTAAATAAAAAGGCGTTTCTCCCCACAAAATACAGCCACAGATGCCCGGAAAAAAAATTAAACAAAGCTCATACATACTTGTCTTACTCTATACATAACTTGTACCGTGCTTAACTTAGCAAAATCCCAAGATCCAGCTACCACTCACCCCACGTGGCCAGTTAGAGTTCTGACCCATATCCCCGAACCAACAAACAACTACGAGTACTGACTAGCCACCCTCTCTCTACTCTAGCCCCTTGGACATTTTTTTTCTTTTCTTTTATAACCTCCTTTTCTCCTATCATACATTCCTTGCCTATAACTTGCGCGATGCTAAACAATTAAGGTACACAAGGGGAGGTACAGTACTAGTATCATACCGGTATATCGCAACTTCTCCACTTGAATGTTAAATTCAGGACCATTTCGCCTGGGCCTGTTGTTTGCTAGTGTTTTTTTCTTCAGGGTGTTGCTGCTGTGTGCATGTGAATGGTATGTAATTTACTATCAGTGAGCTAGTGGGTGAGGAGGTGAGGAGCGCACGATACACGCCCAGATCTGGGCGCGTTTGAATAAAAAAAAAGTTTCTACTGTAGGTAAATCGGGATGGGTATCCTACGGTAGTGACACTCCCACTGGGTAAATATGGCAGTTGATTGGTCTTGGATATGTGTGCGCTATCGTGCATGCGCTGGGGAAAGCCTGAGGACAAGCGCTGGGTGGGGTGGATGGATGGATTGTAGAATCTCGTAGGTGGCCTTCTACTAGTACTCGTGCTATCGTAGTTACTAATACCGCGCGTAGGGGGGCGCTTTAGTCTTGAGTATCTTCCTCCATAGGGTTTCTCCTTCCATCGACTTGCCGGACTAGGCAGGCACAAGTAAATCAATAAATAACCTTAACCTTAACACCGTTGGATATCTAACTCGCCCCCCCTGACCCGAACACACCCCCCCCCCCCCAATCCAATCCAATCCCATCCCATCCCATCACCATCAATCTAGAAAAGCAACAGTTCGAGATCTGCCTCCCTTCTAAAAAAAAAGGGGGGGAATATGATACCAAGTATCGTATCCTCCCCCCCAAAAATAAAAACAGCGGGTCATCGCTGACGGGTTTATCACTGTCCTGACTGACACATCTCCAACAAGCAACTCCAAGTACCTGCCAAGACATGCCAAGAACAAACTTGTTACCCCGGGTAGGCTTCGATTGGGGCGAATCTAAAACGTGCACCTGCATAACCGAGAAAAAAACGTTGCCGCTTCGGGACTAAGCGCCGTGAGCTCAAACTGGTAGCGTCTGAGGTTATTTTCAGAGGAGGAAAGAGGGAAAGGGAAGATATGTACTCTTTGGCTGTGATGGAGTTTCAAATGTCTGTTTTTTCTTCTTCTTTTCTTCTTCTTTCACTCCTTTTGTGGCACTGCGCTGCCGCTCCCCCGTCAAGGGGTGGCGGGGAGAGGAAGAGGGTATATAGAGCAGTCGGCAGAACCGCATGAAAGTGCTTCCTTCCCTCTTTTTTTTTTCCCCTTTCTCTTCATCCCTCCTTTCAATTGTTGGTAACATTGAATTTTTTTTCCCTCTTTCTTTTCCTCTTTCTTTTATTTTCTTTCGTTTTTTTATTTTTATATAACTTTCACTTCTTGGTTTACAGTCTTGAAGACGTAGTTTTTATTGGGATTATTATTATTACTACTACTACTACCATCACTATCTTTTTCCAATTTAGTCCAGTCTCAGAGAAGCGGGCTTATTCTTTCGAATTTTCATTTGCTTAGCTTGAAATTTCTTGCGCTTCGACAACAATGTTTGGGAAACGAACGGGTTTTATTGCTGCGGTGGCGACGGCGGCGGTGTTTTTTTCGGGATCGGTGCTCGCACAGATTCCGGATGCTTTTAAATCGGGGTTTGATCCCAAGTCTATTGAATTGAAGGCGACGTTTGGGACGAAGGATTTGAAGGATGGGGATACTCTTACTCCTGCCGGTAAGTTGGACCTTTTTTTCTTATTTGGATCGATGGGTGGAGTTCTAACAATGACTTGATAGATGCTGCTGCGCTACCAAAGTTCGCATTGGGCGGGTCTTCCGGTATCAGTCCGATGACGAAATACATCGTTCTGATGATAGATCCCGATTCGCCGAGCCGTGACGACGTGGTTGTGCCACAGGTCCTGCACTATTTGAAGACCGACTTTTCAGTGTCCGAGTTCACGGACCTTGCATCATCGGTCAATCCGTCACTCAAGTATGTCGGTCCCGACGCTTCCGTCGGCACAGGTCCGCATAGATATATCTTCCTGTTGTATGTTCAGCCAGCTGGGTTCGCTGTCAAGGGTGTCCCGAGTGAGTCCAACAGGGGAGGATTCAATGTATCGGATTGGAGACAAACAAACGGTCTCAAGCCCGCCGTTGCCGGTATCCACTTTGTCGCCACTCCACCAGCAGGAGGAGCAGCGCCGAGTTCTGCTGCTGCCGGGAGTAAGACTACTGCTGTCGCCCCACCCGCGAGCACTATGACTTCAGGTGGTGTTGTAATCACCCAAACTGTACCATGCACTTCATCTCTCGGAACAACAAAGTCCGTGCAATCAGCGATGATTTCCTCCAAGCCCCAACCCACAGGAACGCAGACTTCCGTTCCCGCCTCTGCCAAGACCCATACCGTCATAGTCGGAGGCCCCAACAACCTCCTCAAGTACACGCCCGAGAACGTTACCGCCAACGTCGGAGACGTAGTCTACTTCGACTTCCGCGAGAAGAACCACACCCTCACACAATCCTCCTTCGACAACCCATGCGTTTTCAACACCAGCGGCGTCAAGTCCGGCTTCAGACCCAACCCGGATAGCACTCCTGGCAAGGAAACCTTCACCTTCAACGTCACCGACGACAAGCCAAAGTGGTTCTTCTGCGCTCAGGGAACGCATTGCAGGTCCGGCATGGTCTTCGCCATCAACCCGGGTGCAAAGTTCGCCGACTTTGTCAACAAGGCGAAGGGTGCCAACGCTACCGCTTCTGCTACAGGCGCTGCCACCCTCACTAGCACTTCCCGCGTGACCGTGTGCACCGTTTGCTCTGGCGCGGCTTCGTCCACCTATGCTGCTCCACCGCCGCCGGCCCGCACCACTGGGGGCGCACCCGTTCCTTCGGGCACTATCAAACCTAGCGCTGGCTTCCCCGCCCCCTCCGGGAACGGGTCTTCGCCTTCCGCATCTAGTGCCCCCGTCTTCCAAGGTGCTGGCTCAAGGATCACCTTCTCCATCACCGCCCTGGCGGGAGTATTCATTGGCGCTGCATGGCTGCTCGTATAGTTGGAATGTTTTCGTTTTGCTTGTTTGCTTGTTGTTCTCCTTTTTCATAGCGTTAAAGATACCTCTGGAAAAAAGAATCTTTTTTGTAGTTTTAATTATGTATGATCAACCTCCCCTTTATCGATACCGTGTTTTGTCTTTATTTTACCCTTACCCGCACCTCCCCTTCTAGCCTTTCTCTCTTTCTCTCTCTCTCTCTTGATCGGGATGAGTTTCTTTCTTTTTTGATTCATTTTTATATATATTGCTTGTTTGTTTATGGAAATTGAATGGGATGAAATGGAGTGGAAATTATTTGTTGCACTGGGGGTAGAACTTGCTGCACGTGAAAAAAACTGCCATGCCGTTATTATAATTACTCCTTTTTTTTTTTTTTTTGCTTTTCCACCCCCCTTTGCCTAGTAGTTACAGACGTTTATTGCCCGGCACTCATGAAACGAGGTGCAGAATTGTGCTACCGTAGGAAACTCGAATAATTGATCGAGTGCTAATTATGCCATTAGAGCTCGTTCTTTCATCTCTTAGAGGAGGAGAGGAGAGGAAGGGACTGGACTCCCCGGCTCACTCTTCCTAGTATCTCCCTTCCCAGCTTCCTCAGTGGGGAATTTTTGATTTCATCATACGTAGCTCATACCGTGGGGGGTGGGTTTATCCGAATAAACTGTAGGGCACAGTAGGTAGCTAAATATTGCCTTGAACGAATTGTTCTGGAGAATCATGTCTTGTCACTCGATGAAGCAATGCCGCAGTTGATTTCGCGGGTTTGAATGGGGACCTGAATGCGAATGGTCGTAATCGCATGTGGCGGGCGGGGGAAGGGAAGGGAGGGGGTAGATGTACTGGGGGTGGTGGTCATCGTATGATGGGGGAAATATTGCGGGGATGGCTTGTATGGTTAGTTGGCGCTGTATGTACTGTACAGTATTGAAGTAGGTGGGGAGGAATGGGGGAGATGTTTTCTCGTTACCCCCGATCTGTATTTATTTATTTATCCGCTTGGTAGTTTAATCCCCTTGTCTTGGCTAATCCTTAAGAATGTGCCGGTGTATATACAGCCCCTAGTCAGAAGTGTTCGTGAAACAGGTCTCACCTTACTAAGCTACCTCGCCAAAATCCTATGGTTTCCAACTCGACAGAGATTCCACCACAAATCCAATGATCCTGGCTGGCCGGGAATCTTGACTGTTAAACTTCTAATCATAATAAACGGCAAGAGAAAATAGAAGAAAGGAAAACAAGTAATTGAAGCT
>Ga0307509_10000633_pt1 | contig 60045 bp, 66 predicted proteins | sample 10_EM_MG_FD_202245 | JGI IMG/M metagenome (GOLD analysis project Ga0307509, IMG submission 202245) | Populus trichocarpa ectomycorrhiza microbial communities from riparian zone in the Pacific Northwest, United States - 10_EM | ecosystem: Host-associated > Plants > Roots > Unclassified | place...
ACTCAGTGCCTTTCCGAGTGATTAAAGGTGATTCCTGATTATAACCCTTATATATAGGTTGGTAATTATGCTATGTAATTATCCTCCACTTAGATACTCACAAGAATCTCATACCATAACCATCTTATTGCTACTACCATCTACCTTTGCCGTCTTTCCTTTATTTACACCTAAGGCGATGACAACAGCCCCAATCGAGGCAGCTTCAATGGATGAGTTTTGTACCTGGACATTTGGCCCTGATGAAATAAGCGACCTTTTTCCCATTTCCTTTGGCAGAACGAAGGTGGACTTTTTTTTCCGTAAGCTGTTACTGGATCCCACCTGCTGCAGCTGTGCAGCCAACTCGAACTATGAAAGCTGATAGTCAGCGATAGACAAACCATGGGCCAATAGCCGGTGATCACGGATAAGACAGGGGTACCAATTGGAGATGTGTGGATTCGAGTGCGCAAATGGTGGGGGGAAGGCAGTCAAATTGGTACGAGGTGGACGGATCGCTGGAATGTTGGAATGTAGAAGAAGGGAATCCTGCGCTATCATACAGGCGCTTGAGTTAGGGTATGAGATTAAGGGTCGGGTCTCGAGCTTAGAAATATTTCAGAAGTGTGACTCAGGCACACTTGAGGTAAAAGGCAAAATGACGTGGGGCTTAGTTCCAGACTCAGAGAGTTAACAATAACTTCATTCTGACTTCTGAATTTCCATAATTTATACGCTCTTTAATTATATTCTGTCAAGCCTTGCTCGAGTTGACTTAATGTATAAGTAGCTGGTCTTGATAAAATCATTTTAGAGTTTTTCCCTACTTCAAAAGCTTTTGGTCTTACTATAAAAGCACAATCTTTCTACATCTCTAGATATCGATCCTTCATTAGTATCATGAGCACGATCAGGAAAGATATTGTGATTGGATCGACTGCACCGGGTAATACCGAGCCCAGGATCATTCCACTTCCTCGGGTTCGCGCAATGGCCAATGCTCCAGTCGACCATGGCTTCTTTGAAACCAAGGGCTTTCCCCAGAGCTCTCTAGACAACTACGGCGACCTGGAACCAACCTTGTTTTCACATCCTTATCTCTACTCGCTTTCCAGGGGTCATAGGGTCATACGCTTCTTCTGTAAGTCAAATATTCAATATCAATGCCAGGAAGCTAGCTTACACTATGATGTGGTAGACATGATGGATTATCCAAAGGCTGGGATGCACACCCCCGTCTTGGGCCAGATGTATTGGTTGGGAACCAAGGTACATGAAGACAAGTCTGAGAATGTGGAGCTACAGCGGAAGGAGATGGTGTCGGGGTTCTTGGACTGTGATGATACAGAGTACAACGGGATCCTTGATGCTCTAGGAGCACGAATTTATATCCGTGCAACTGGGTATTCAATGGAAATGATGCGTAGTGGAAGTGCTAGTAGCAGAGTTGTCAGGGGTCTTGTTCATTGTCCCATTGTGGATTCAAATTCTGATTCTGAGATAGAAGCCGGTCCTGAAAACTGTGGAGCTTAACTTCTCTAGAGGAATATGCGTGGCTATTACCTCACATATTTGAACGTAAATTAGAATTAAACATTGGCAGAGAGCGTCTGTACATCAACTGCTTTGGGCGGGTATTTTGGGCGTATGCTTTGGGTGTATGCTTTGGGCGTATGCTTTGGGCGTATGCTTTGAGTGTATGCTTTAAGTGTATGGCTTTAGAGCGCATGGCTTTGGGCACATCACTTTGGGTAAGTGGTTTTGGGTGTATGACTTTGGGCGTATGGATTTTGCCGAAGAAACCAGAAACAAAGGACAAAATAGACAATCTCAATCTGTGCTCAAGCTTATCGTTATGTGAGAGTGTTTCTAACTTCTAAATTGCTATCCTATTACATTATAACGTAATTTACGGTGAAACCGATCGACACCGGGATGCCGATCAGACAAAAATTACACACAGACATGTCTCACTCCCGAGACCTTGAAACCCTCCCCGACCGGCGCAAAGTAGAATCTATGGACAAAGTTCCTGACCGGTCATTCAACACCTACCCTGTAACTCCCCCATGCCCACCAGATACCCGTAAACCCTCCAATCCTCCTGATATCACCTGAATTGAGTCTTTATACTCACTTCCATCGCTGTCATTATCCTCCCATTCGATGTCTTCAAGGGGCTTGTCAAGCTCCATCCCAGCCACAATTTCCACCTCTTCTTCCTGAATGGTGGACATGACACCTAAAAGCTCTCCCCGTGGTGTATGCTGCTTTTTTTTCTTTCTCTTGCCGAAAGCTGGGCCTGGGACTTCGCTTGAGGCTGTTGTAGTCTTAGTAAGCCTGCGTGCCTCTCTTGATGTCTTCAGAGCATCAATTCTCTCTCGTTTTTCTCTCAGCTCAATAATTGTCGCAGATGTAACCACAGTAGCTTGAGTAAGCTTTCGCCGGGCTGCAGTTTTTTTTGTTTTTTGCCCACCAACCAGTTCCCGATACTGACGGTAGGCCTCCTCGCTTACTGCCTTATCAGCTATCGTTTCCTGATATCCTTCGGATATCCCAGCCAAAACTTTTTTTAGCTGCCGTGAGTGGGGGGTATCACGTTGTATTAGTGATATGGCAGTGCGCGTAGCGCGGCTGACAGCACGAGGAGTTTTCGGGATCGTGATGGCTTTTGAGGGCGTGGAGGTAGGTTGCGATTTCTTGGTTGCCGGCTGCCGTATCTCAGGCTTCATTACGCGGCGTGGGTTTAGTGGTATGATACCAACCGCCTCCCAAGAACGCAGAATATTCTGGGAAGTGAAAGTTAATTCGCGTGCCGGTAGGAGTACCCTGTTTGAGTTTAGAAAAGTATATTAATTTGATAGAAATTGGTTGATTAAGGCTAAAATAAATGTAAAAAGCTTACGGTAAAAAGTCACCCTTGGTGAATGAACCATAATTTCTCTGAAACCACCTATCTAATCCATTACTATACTGCCATTGTAGTGGAGCAAATAAGCCAACATCGAGAGGCTGGAGGAGGTGAGTTGAATGGGCGGGTAAACAGAAAGGAATTATTCGCTTATTCAAGCAGAAGTCAAAAAACTCCCAATTGAAGTGGGACGTATGGCCATCGAGCAAGAGCAGCCGAAAGTTTTCTCCTGCCCTAATAATAAATATTGAATTAGTTTAGAATTGAGATAACTTAAGAGAATTGACTTATACATACATATCCTTGGTTTCCTTATCAAAAACCTGTTGTAACCACTGTAGCGCAAGTTTTTCATTGCTCCAACCAGTGGGGGAAACACCAAACACTACACGATCCTTTTTTTTTAAATAGGCATACCAGCCCATGTAGTGTCCCTGCCCTTTATTAATTATCATAGGAGAAAGAACCCGCCCGTCACCACTTATCGTCTCTATAACTGTTACCCTGTCACAGGAGCCATCCTGAATTAGCTTTGGAGACCTCCGCGACCGGCGACAAATCACATGGCAACGCAAGGCGGTTCCAATTAGAAAGCCTTTTTCGTCCATATTGTAGAGGTTACTGGGGCGGATGGAGTATTCATTTATGAGGCCTTTTAACTATATATACAAGTAAATAAACAAGAGCATTATCATAGGGAAGGCGGGGGAAACCTTTTGAAAGTAGTCACTAATGATCCGAGAGTCACTAGCCAAAGCGCGCTGGCGGTCCAGACGTGTGCTGACCTTTGAGGCTAACTCTGGCTGGCGCTTGAGAAACCGGGAAAGCCAGTGTTTCCCAATTCGACGCTCTTTTTCTCTCCTTTGGACAAGCGCTTCCGCCATTGCCTTGACCACAGGCAATCTAGCTGGATGGCCCCACTCATCCAGGCGGGAACACCACCGCACGATGGCCTTCTCTTCCATGGGAGTCAAGGCTTGCATGTTAACTTGTCCTTGCACCCGGGTTCCTGATCCTCTGAGCCTTCCATGAAGGGTAGAGTAGGGGACACTAAAGCGCTCAGCAGCACGCAGTATGTTTGGTGTAAGACTATTTGCATAGTAAAGAATCGCATTCCGAAGCCTTTCCTCACGGAGATCCTTTTCTCGCTTGGTCAAAGATGGCATTCTTGAAGTGTGGATTGTTGATGGTCGCTAATGGTTGTTTGTTTACTATTTACATTAGGGGCGGGGTAGCATCTTAGCATTGACCGGGATCCGGGTATTGATCCGGTTCCCCGTAAATTACGTTACTGCAAAGAGTAAGGTTAGCCACTCAATCATGATATAAAAGAAAAGAGCGGAATCCGTATAGGCGCCGGGCATGATAACAAAACAAATTAAACTCTAAAGGAGTGTCGGTCTCTGGAAATTCAGAGTGAGAAGAGAACAAGAAAAGAGGTAGCGTGCTGCGTAAGAATCTAACCTAAGGAAAAGAGCCCCCGGACTTATGATATGGGAGACAGAATACGGGCTAAGGATGAAACCAAACGTGAGATATTGTGGTGGATAAATACAGAAGTGGGAGTGCAGGTAAGGCAAGGTAAGGGGAACTGGATTAAGGACAGTAAGGAAGGCAGAACCGGCGTGAGAGGTCAGGAAAAGAACTAGGAGATAACAAGAAAAGAAAATAGATGGAAGTAGATATTGTTAATCTTCCGGCTCCTGTTTCACACGGTGAGGAAAGTGCTGGCTAGCCATATTGAGAAGGGCCTGGATATCCATCTCGCGGTCAATTCTATCCATCTCTTCAATGCCAATTCCTTGTTCTTCTGCGTCATCCCTAGCTGCTGCCTCAAGATCAATGATAATACGGGCATTGCTGGCAAGAAAGTGCTTTCTCTTGGTGACTAGATTTTCGATGCTGTCCTGTTGGTCTTCCGGGCTAGTGAAGAAATCCTTGGGTGTTATAGCCCGCCCAAGCAGCCTCTCTCCAATCTCTTGGGTGCTAGCACGGAAACGGTGTTCTGCCGCATCGCCATACAGACCACGAAAGGAAGATCCATAGTCAGGGCGACCTAAGTCTCACATCCTACTTCCCAAACCTGAGCCGGAGGATTCCCCTTCGTCCGTCATATGGACATCATCATCACCCTCCTCCCAGCCTTCTACGTACTCCTGCTCGCCCTCCACGTCCTCCTCATCGCCCTCCACATCCTCCTCATCGTCTTCGTCGATCTCCTCTTCCCCAAAGACCTCATCGGAATCCTCTGACCCATTGCCACCCTCATCACCAGACTAATATAGGTCGATAAAATCGACATCTTCATCCTCTTCATCCTCCTCCCACTCTTCGTACCCCTCTGCATTTGGCAAAAGCCACTCAACAGGCTTCATCCAGTCAATCAAAGGTCTACCCTTTTCGTCGAGCTCATCCTCTCGAACTGTCATGTCCAAATCTCTTTCCATATACTCCTCCATCAATCTGTACTCACAAGTACTGTCCTCTCTGCCGATAGGCATCGAGGGGCCTGTCTGAGCTAAACAACACTGAATATTAGTAAGCACATCTCAAGTTAATTGTGCAAATTTTAAAATTACTTACTTGACTGTGGATTATTAGCCCAGGAGTTTCGCCTCAGGCTACCTAGTCCTATCCTAAACCTGGTGCGATGTGAGATAGGCGCCCTTGTGCTTCCTGTATTACATGTAGCTGCCCTCGCCAAAGCCACAGGGCGTCCAACAGGGGACCTTGTCTGGGATACCGGAGCCCCACTCATTGTGAGTGAACGACTTCGCTCGCGAATCGCTAGCTGGCGGGTGCGCCGGGGAGGAGATTCCTGAGATACAGAAGGCCCCGGAGGTAGTACCAGCGCAGACCCTGTTCACGAGCTTCTGGGTCGCTTCACCACATGGTCGAGTAGAGACTTCATTCGCGCTGCGGGCCTCATCTTTGGTGCAGGGAATACAGGCCATGCCGGCGAATTCGGTGGAGAATCGACTTCCATAGTGGTTGGGGGGTTCACAAGTGGCAAACCATTGTCGAACACTGGTTTGGATAGTATGGCCGCCAATCCCCCCGGATTGCCACCTGTTCCTGCTCCAGGACCTCGTTCTCCTCCACGATCATCGCCTGATCCACTTGGGCTTTGGTCTCATCGTCAAGCGCCTGGTACTCATCATATCTTCGCGCAACATCATGGCGTTGTTTTAGGCGATTGCCTGGGTTCGCCCTTGCACGTACTAAAGCGGTTTCCAAGGGGGTAAGGCTCGCCCTATGCTCATTGTGGCGGATGGTCTCAGGATTTACTGAGTGCCCCAAAGCGCCTGCCGGAAGAGGCCTCCACTTATAAGCAGATGACATTGCTTGTGGAAAAAGGTATTCTATTCATCAATGTTAGTACATATAATTTGTGGGTATGATTTTGTGCGTATCATTTCTTTGTGCGTATAATTTTCTGCGTATGATTTGTTCGTATGAACTCGGCATATGATTTTAGGGGTGATAAAAGAGCAAAGGAGAAAAGACCAGTGTGAAGATGGTGACTAACTTACTATTTGGGATCGGGCAATTAGTAATCTATGCAGCGACCTTTTCCCGGCGTGCGCTCTGGTGTAGTGGAGAAAGTAAGAGACGTAGAGAGGGTGGTACCAGTAGAGGGGCGTATCAGGGTCGGTGGGGCAAGAGCCAGCGGTGTTTCTTTTCTTTTGTTTTTTTGTTTTTTTGTTTTAACTGCAGAGTTTGCTTCTGTAGGAAAACGAGAAGCGGGATTGCAGCGCAGAGGGCAGAGCGACCTGAGGATTGTGTTGATGGCGAGAGCGTGGATGGAGAAGGTAAGATTTTGGTGAGAAAGAAGAGGAGTTAATTTGGCCTCTCTTAAAAAGAAATGAAAAAGTTGGTTCACCTTTTGAAAACATAGTCACGGTCTACCCACAGTCACGCGTTGTGCCCTCCTCTGTACCCCGGTAGCCTAACCCAAAGCCATACACACCAACTCCTAAGTATGATATGAATGCCCCCCCAGATTCAAGGATTCTGCTAATTGCTTGCATCATACTATCAGAGAAAGGAAAGTATAGCAACGAGAGCTGTGTGTTTGAGTTCGGAGCGATGATGGGACAGGAGTACTCTCCAGGTTCATTTTGTTACTACAATTGTACACTTGATACATAAACAGGGAAGACATAACATCTTGGAACAAATACAACGTGTAGTACAACATTTTCAAGCCATTTCTACATGGAAGGGATTGTACATTGCGTGTTATGGAAGACTGGGGGTTGCAGTCTTACGTGACTTTAACCATCGTACAATTCAAGTGTATGTATATACCCATGCCCGATCAACCTTACCTGTCGTTTACTCATCTAGACATCATGAATCAATATACGCCTAAACTCCAGGGGACTCCCGCAAAGATATGACAAGGGAGCTTGAACGGCACTCCTCATGAAATAACCAATTTTGATTTCGTTGGTATAAAATAACTCTTTACCCACCTCTCCTCCAACACACTTCTTCCTCTTAGCAAGCCCTAATATCCGACTCAGCTATCAGGGAAGGTATAGGGTCCATACACCTACGCCCAAATACACATACGCACAAATACACATACGCACAAATACACATACGCACAAATACACATACACACAAATACACATACGCACAAATACACATACGCCCAAGGAAGCAGACTCCAGTCACCTACACACCAAAGATCATTTTGCCTCTAACTTCTGAGCAAAAACACTTCTCAGTTTTCCTGTGAACCTCCTTCCTCACGCACCTTTCCGTCAATACAACAAACAAGCAAACACCAAAAAAGTAACTCCTGCTCAATGCCTCCCAAACATCGCACAAATGATGGTATCTGGGGCGGCAAGGGTGGTGGAAATTGGGGGCCCCCAACTCAGCATCCTGGTCGGAAAAGAGCTGGGAGGGTTGTTTGTGGAGTCCAGCAGCCGGCTCGGTATCCAACTGACAGGTGACACTGGCAGAGATTATTAAGTATCGCCGCGATGGCGGGTACCAAATTCCCACCGCGTTATTCTATCGTCTTTGCCAGGAGATTGTGTCAGATTTGGCACTCGAGCAATAATTCCGTTGGCTGAGATCAGCTGTTGAATGCCTCCTGGTGGCAGCGGAAGAGTTCCTGGTGATGACAATGACCGGTAAGGTGAGTTCCTCTCCTAGTATGATTATCTGATTTACTAATTCTTGGTTGATAGCTGGAGCCCTTGGGGCGGCACATGCTCGTCGCGTTACCCTCATGGTCCAGGACGGGAGATTAGTTGAGAATGTCATGAACGTCATGGCTGGCCAGCCAGATGATGCCACTCGGGAAGAGATGAGACGTCATCTAAATGAGGATGGCGGTGCTCCCGGGGGTGCTCCTCCTCCTCCCCCTCCTCCCTGTGTTGCTCCTTGTCCCGCTGGTGCTCCTTGTCCTGGTGGTGCTCCTTGTCCCGGTGGTGCTCCATGTCCCGGTGGTGCTCCTTGTCCCGGTGGTGCTCCATGTCCCGGTGGTGCTCCTTGTCCCGGTGGTGCTCCTTGTCCCGGTGGTGCTCCTTGTCCCGGGCGCGCTCCCCCTCCTCCACATCCTGGGAGTGCACCTCCTCGACGTTGTGCCACTCCCAGTCGCCAGGGAGCTTCTTCCCATCACTCACCCCCTGCTATTGAGGGTAGTGACAGCGACAGTGACGACCGCGATAACCCTCGTCCACCTGTAGCCCGTCGCTTGTATGGTGGCCCTGGTAGCACTAGGCGGACTGGTGGTTGTGGTACTACGGGGGATGCTGGGGGAGTTGTTAGACAAGGAAATTTGGTTGGGGGTGTGGGTTCTGGTATGGGAGATGGAAGTGGTAGCGAGGAAAGTGATGCGAGAGGTGCCCAGGGAGACCATTATACCGGGCATGTGGGTACTGGGGGAGGTGGTGGCAGTAGTAGTACGGTGGTGACCGGGGCGGTCGGAGGCACACCTGCACACCCTGCTGGAACCGGGCCACCTGGGGCTGTGGTTAGTAGTCGTACCCAGCGGACGGCAGTTTAGCCAACTCGTGGTAGGGGTTGGAGTGGTTGGAGTGGGGTTCGTTGGAGCTCTGCGGGCCCAGTGGGAGTGGTTGGAGCAGTTACGCCGGTAGGATGCCGACGCGCTCCCGGGGTGGGGATGGGACAGCAGGAGGTGGTGCTGATGGGAGCGCTACCACCTAAGCATACTATTCGCGGATTGTCTTTTTCTTTCTCTTAATTCACCTCTTTTTTCAACTATTATGACTTTTGTTCTTCTTGTTTTCTATTACTCCATGGTGTTGTCCCCATGTGGTGGGGGGATGGGGCAGTCTTTTCTCACTTTTACACAAATCATACAACTAACTCAAACCTCGGAGTCACATCTAACTTAGCATAATTACCTTTTATAGAACTCTTATTATTATAAATACACTTTTTCTTTAACCTCACCATTTCGCTATATAAACACTGAACACAGTAACTCCATAGCACGACTGTGCTTATGATTTGGCCGTATGGCTTAGGCGTATGGCTTGGGCATATGGTTTGGGCGTATGGCTTGGTCGTATGATTTGAGCGTATGATTTGGGCGTATGGTTTGGGTGTATGGTTCGGGCATATGATCTGAGCGTATGATTTGTGCGTATGGTTTGGGCGTATGGTTTGGGCCTATGATTTGAGCATATGGCTTGGGCCTATGGTTTGGGGGTTTGATTTGAGCGTATGGCTTGGGTGTATGATTTGGGCATATGGCACCAGCGGATGAATAAGGTTTATGAATTGGGCATATGATTTGAACCTGTGAATAGAGTGTATGAATTGGGCTTATGAATTAGGCGTATGGCCTGCTGAGACAATATACGTTACTAGACTAGGCAACTCGGACGTCCAATCTGTTTTGTGAATTATTCCGGTTCATATTGTATGAATCATTCCATTCCAATAAATGCCCCTATATACTTTGAGGTATGTGGATTTTGGTACCCGTCCCAGGCATGAATGGACCGAACACCAGCGGGCTCCTTGGCCCAGGCCTTTCAGCTCCGGTAACTCCGGCGGTGTTCAGTCAAGTCATGCCAGGGACGTGTATACGCTCACACAATTACTCAATCATGTATCAAAAGAGCAATGTTCGAGAGGGAAATATACCAAAAAGCGGGGCCCCGGGCGGAGAAAATTCATTGAGAGGGGGCTGTTCGGGGCTTGGAACAGGGCGAGGGCCTGGACGGGGGCAGGGGCAGGGATTAAAAAAAAAACCCCCGCCCTGGGCTATTGACCAGGGCGGGGTGGGGAATGGAGGCCCCGGCCCGCCGGTTTTGGGGCCCCGGAGGCCCCGTAACGAACACTACTCTTTACCGCGGTAGTCTAACCAAAAGCCCTACTCCCCAACTTCTAAGTCTGATATGAATGACCCCCCAGATTCAAGCCTTCTGCTAATTGCTTTCATCATACTATCAGACCAAGGAAATTATAGCAACGCGAGCTGTGGGCTTTGAGTTTGGAGCAAAGATGGGAGGGGCGGACTCTCCAGGTTCATTTTGTCACTACAATTGTACACTTGATACATAAACAGGGAAGATATAACATCTTGGAACAAATACAACGTGTGGTACAACATTTTCAAGCCATTTCTACATGGAAGGGATTGTACATTGCGTGTTATGTTAGCCTGGGGGTTGCAGTCTTACGCGACTTTTACCATCAAACAATTCAAGTGTATGTATATACCCATGTCCTATCAACCTTACAAGTCGTTTACTCATCTAGACATCATGAATCAATATACGCCTAAAGTCCTGTGGACGCCCGGAGAGATATGACGAGGGGGCTTGAAAGGTACTCCTCATGAAATGACCAATTTGTAATTCGTTGAAATAAAATAACTCTTTACCCACCTCTCCTCCAACACACTTCTTCCTCTTGCCAAGACCTAATATCCGACTCGGCGATCAGCGAAGGTATAGGGTCCATACACCTACGCACAAATACACATACCCACAAATACAGCTATGCACAAATACACATACGCACAAATACACATACACCCAAGGAAGCAGACTCCAGTCACGTACACATCAAAGATCATTTTGCGTCTAACTTCTGAGCAAAAACCCTTCTCTCTTTTCCGGTGAACCTCCTTCCTCACGCACGTGTGCATCAACACAACAAACAAGCAAATACCAAAAATGTAACTCCTGCTCCATGCCATTCCAACGTCGCGCAAATGATGGTATCTTGGGCTGCAAGGGTGGTGGAAATTGGGGGCTCCTAACTTAGCATCTTGGTCAGAAAAGAGCTGGGAGGGTTGTTGGTGGGGTCCAGCAGCCCGATCGGTATCCAACTGGCACGGTGGCAATGGGAGTGATTATTAACTATTGCCGCTATGGCGGGTACCTAATTCCCAAGGCCCTATTCTATCGTCTTTGCCAGGCGATTCTGTCAGATTTAGCACTCAAGCAACAATTACGTTGGCAGAGATCCGCGGTTGAATGCCTCCAGGTGGCAGCGGAAGAGTTCCTGGTGATGACAATTACCGGTAAGTTCAGTTCCTCTGTTAGTATAATTATCTGATGTACCAATTTTTTGTTCATAGCTGGAGCCCCGGGTGCAGCACATGCTGGTCGGGTTACCCTCATGGTCCAGGACCAGAGATTAGTTGAGGATGTCATCAACGTTATAGCTGGCTAGCCAGATGGTGCCACTCGGGAAGAGATGAGATGTCATCTAAATGAGGATGGCGGTGCTCCCGGGGGTGCACCTCCTCGTCCTCCCCCTCCTCTCGGGCGTGCACCTCGTCCTGCGGGTGTTCCTCCTTCTGGGCACGCTCCCCCTCCTTCTTCTCCTGGGGGTGCACCTCCTCGGCATGGTGCCCCTCCCCATTGCTAGGGACCTTCTTCAAAATCACTCACCCCCTGCCAATAACCATAGTGGCAGCGACTGTGAGGACAGCGATAACCCTCGTCCACCTGTGCACCATCACTTATATGGTGGCCCTGGGAGCACTAGTCACACTGATGGTACTGGTACAAGAGGGGGTGCAGGGGGAGTTGTTAGACAAGGAAATTTGGTTGGGGGTGTGGGTTCTGGTATGGGAGATGGAAGTGGTAGCGAGGAAAGTGATGCGAGAGGTGCCCAGGGAGACCATGATACCAGGCATGTGGGTACTGGGGGGGATGGTGGCAGTAGTAGTACAGTAGGGACCTGGGCCGTCGGAGGCACACCAGCACACCCTGCTGGAACCGGGCCGTCCCGGGCTCGGGTTAGTAGTGGTACCCCGCGGAGGACACTTCAGCCGACTGGTGGTATGGGTTTGCGTGGTTGGAGTGGGGCTCGTAGGTGCTCAGTGGGCCCTGGCGGGAGTGGTTGGAGCGGTGGTGGCGGTAGGATACCAACGTGCCCCGGGGGTGGCAGTGGGAGGGCGGGAGCTGGTACTGGTGGGAGCCCTACCCCCAAAGTATATTCGGGGATTGTCTCTTTCTTTCTCTTAATTCACCTCTTTTTTCAACTATTATGACTTTTGTTCTGCTTGTTTTCTATTAGTCAATGGTGTTGTCCCTATAGGGTGGGGGGGATGGGGAAGTCTTTTCTCACTTTTACACAAGTCATACAACTAACTCAAACCTCCGAGTCACATCTAACTTAGCATAATTACCTTTTATAGAACTCTCATTGTTATAAAAACACTCTTTCTTTAACCTCACCATTTCGCTATATGAACTCTGAACACACCAACTCCATAGCACGACTGTGGTTATGATTTGAGCCTATGGCTTGGGCGTATGATTTGGGCATATGGCACCAGCGGATGAATACGGCTTATGAATTGGGCATATGATTTAAACCTGTGAATAGAGTGTATGAATTGGGCATATCAATTAGGGGTATGGCCTGCTGAGAGAATATACGTTACTAGACTAGACAACTCGGATGTCCAATCGCTGTTGTGAATTATTCCGGATCATATTTTATCAATCATTCCATGCAAATAAATGCCCGTATCTATTTTGAGGTATGTGGTTTTTGGCATATGCTTACACAATTACTCAATGATGTATCAAAAGAAGAATGTTCGCGAGGGGAATATACGAAAAAACGTAGCCCCGGGCGGAGAAAATTCATTGACAGGGGGGCTGTTCGGGGCTTTGAACGGGGCGGGAGCCTTGACAAGGGCAGTGGCAGGGGTTGAAAAAAGAAACGCACGGCCCTGGGCCATTGACTGGGGCGGGGAGGGGAATTGGGGCGGGGGCCCGCCGGTTTTGGGGCCCCGGAGGCCCCCTAACAAACACTAGACTGGTGCTCCAATCCCAAAGTTAAGACGCACTGAAGCTCCTCCTGCCCTTAAAGGAGTTCAGGGCGACATTTGCAGATGGGCTCCCCAAATACTGGAAGTGGATACGGATATGTCAGACAAGTTAGGTTCCTGCCTGTATCCTCCTTTTAAAAGCACTGACTCTGGGTCCAAGCCCAGATGGCATGTACGATTGAGATGGAAGATGTGGACCGTATTTTCATCCCTCAACGAACATACAAGCTGAAACCAACATGGACTATAGAAATGACCACGTGGATTGGATTTATTGCCCAGGTTTTGAAGATCGTTATAGCGCTTTCTTTGCTGTTTATATTGATTTCATTTGTGATGTGATTTTGCCAAACTTTCCTTTATTTTCATAAGGAGGGAAATGGTGTTGGGCTCAGGTTGCTAGTTATGAGGGCTATGGTTTTGATTTCGTCTGGCTGGACTTGGCTTAGCAATTGACGTTATTCTGCAAGTTTACCTGAGGAGGGTTAATGACCAGAAATCATGCTGGCGTGATACTAAACCCCCCAGCTATCTGAAACCCCATAATTGTACCTATATGATAACCACTCATGACCGGCTGTGTGCACTCTTATGTCGGACGACATGAAATATTAAGCAGTAATACTGAGAAAACACTACGACACATCTGATACTAACCAACAATGTTTAGCCACGAGAGACCCGCTAAGCGGTTGAGGCTTGCAGGCCCTCGGCCACATACTAGGTCTATACATCTGAATGTAAGGCTCGAGTGGAGCTACAATCGGAATAGACAGAGCGCAGAGGCTCTTTTATGCTTAGATAGTGGCGCTAGGGGCGCAGTATTAAGTAGCGCTTGGGTTAGCAATACCCAACTACCATATATATGTCGGGAAACTCTGTCACCTATTTCAGAGGCAAGCTGACATCATATTCCTGCCTCTGGTCTTCACTATACCAAGACTATCGATATGACTATTGGAGATCACATCAATAAAACAAGATTTGACCTTGCTGATATGCTTCCAGAACATCTGGATGGTTATCTGCCAATGTCCTAATTAAAGAACCCCAGGCCAGTTGTTTACTGCGAGAAGGGGAAGTCTGAAGTGGCGCTCTGACTACTTCAAAACGCATTATCTCCGAGCAAGAGTGGCATAGAATTTATTACTTGCGAAGAACTCTTTGCTGAGGACCCCAACAACATGTTTGGATGTGGGATGCCCCTTTGGAGTGGTGAAACCAAAGGGGATATAAGTGTTAAGCTACCCGCCGGAATACTAGGATTTCGCTGATAAATTCAGCTAAGCAAAGATCACTGTCGGACCGGAGCATACCGAGTATGACGACTGCATAGACTTGGTCCTGGGCTCTGACCGGTCCAAAGATTAGATATACCAGCTCACTGTTAGAGAGCTACAGTTATTAAAGGAGTACAGCAATGAGATAGAACAGTCTAGTAAGATCGAAAGGTCTTCCTGTCCAATAGGCACTCCGATCCTGTTTGTGCTGCAGCATGATAGAACGCTTTGGTTATGTGTTGATTACCGGGGGTTAAATCAGATTACTATTAAGAATAAGTATCCATTACCCTTGATGAATGGGATACGGAGTAGACTCGGAAAAGCCACAGTGTTCACCAAGTTGGACCTGAAAAATGGGTACTACCTCAAGCGCAGGGCGGAAGGAGAAGAATCGCAGAAGGCTTTCAAGAGTCGGTATGGCTTTTAGGAGTATACAGTCATGCCTTTTGGCCTATGTAACTCACCATCCACTTTTCATGGAATGATCAAAGATGCATTCGGTGAGATGCTAGATGTAGGAGTCATTGCCTATCGGGATGATATCCTAATCTACTCTGAGACCATAGAGGACCATGTTGCTATGGTTAGGACAGTGATGGACAGGCTACAAAAAGCATGCCTATGTATTCACATTTAGAAGTCATGCTTCCATGCTAGAGAAGTAAAGTTCCATGGATATAAGATCTCTGACCATGGCATATCAATGACAATCAAGAAGGTTGAAGAGATCACCGCGTGGTCAGTACCACAAAAGGTCGTTGACCTACAAAGTTTTATGGGCTTTGCCAATTTTTACCTTTGGTTTATTAAGGGGTTTAGTAAGATAGCCAAACCGCTAACTGACCTGCCAAAGAAGGACATCAAAGGGAGTTGGACCAATGCTTCATGAACTCAAGAGAGCTTTCAAAACTAGTCTTATATTACCTCACTTTGATGAAACTCGTCCAACAAAGTTGGAGACAGAAGCTAGTGACTTTGCACTGGGAGCCATCTTGTCACTGCTCTGTAAAGCTGAGCGATGGAAGCTGGTAGCCTTGCATAACAGAAGCTTTGCCCCTGCTGAAGTAAACTATGATGTTCACGATAAGGAAATGATGGCTATAGTTGCTGCGTTTTGTGAATGAGAATACACGTTGAGTTCCGTTGAGGAACAGATAACTGTTTACACTGATTATAAGAATTTGGAGTACTTTAATACTACCAAGATTCTCAACAGAAGACAGCATCGCTGGGCTGAATTCCTACAATCATTCAATTTTAAGGTAGTTTACCGTGAGGGAAGGCTAAATGAAAAAGCAGATGGATGATCTAGGCGTAGGGACTACCACCCTGAAAGCGGGAGTAATTCCAATCCTTACACTGTTTTCTGTCCAGATCAGTATGTTGGTCAGGAGCGGGACATCTTGCGACCACAGGTGTTGCAGTCCTGCCAAGGATTTCGGCTACAGTCCGCCCTTCGACTGGCTCAACCTAAGGCAGTCGACCAGGACCAAAGCTAGTTGGATACATTTCAGTTGCTACTTAAGGGCGAAAAGAATATTGATACAAGTCTAAGTATCATCAAAGATTTACTCGGTGATAAAAACAGGTGGTACATCCCCAAGTACGAGGCCTTGAAGGGAATAATCATGGACGCTGAACATGATTCACCTTTTGCTGGACACTACGGAACCTACAAGACTTTTGGTAGGGTTAGGGCAAACTTCTACAGGCGAAAGATGGATGAACAGATTACAGACGTATGTCCACAATAATAAGGGCATCCGACACAACAAGTATCAGCTGTTGGACCCTATAGACGTTCCAATGAGACTGTGGACCTCCATATCCATCGACTTTATTGTTAAGCTACCCAAATCAGAAGGGTATACGAAAATATGGGTCATTGAGGACAGGTTCTCCAAGATGGCAGATTTCATCCCCCTCAAAACACAAGTGCATATCAAGGAACTGGCTCTAATCTTCCTGAATGAAATGTGGCGCGTTCATGGGCTCGCAGAAACAATTATCTCTCACCGGGATACCCCGTTTACATCAAAGTTTTGGATGAGCCTAATGCAACTATTGCAAGTTAAATTGAACGTCTCCGCAGTGTTCCATCCAGAAACCGATGGGCAAACAGAACTGGTTAATCAGATACTGGAACAGTACTTACGTAGTTACTGTTCATATCAGCAGGGTGATGGGATGTCGTTGCTCCCATTTGCGGAGAACCCCTTTAACATCTCACCATCAGATTCCACTAAGGCTAGTCCTTGTGAAATCAACCATGGATTTACTCCCAAGACACAGTGGTCAGGGATGGTGTCAGATAATGAAGGGATACACGCGGATAGTGAGCTCGTAGTACACGACTTGGAAGAAATGTGGCCAGAAATCCGCGCAAGATTTCAACTGACACAGTAGAGACAGAGGAAATTGAATGATCAAAAACGTCAACCCTCTCCAGAATATGTCAGACTAGAAGATATCCGCCAAGGCAGGGCAAAGAAAACCACCTCGGTAATGTTGAATGGAAAGAACATTCGCACAAAGACGCCTATGGAAAAGCTAGACCATAAAATGTTTGCCTCATTTGTGGCCAAGCGGAAAATTAGATCCCGAGCGTAAGAGTTAGAATTGCCTACCTAATGGACAATTCATCCTGTGTTCAATGTGGGGTTGTTGGAACCCTATGGCGAGGATCCTATAGGGAGACCTGAGTGGGCGATGCCGGCGCTAGAGATTGTAGAGAATGCGCCCAGTTATCTTGTCGCGGAGGTAGTTGACAGCTGGTGGTATGGAAAGCCTAAGGCAGAGTTTCTTCACCGTTTTGTGCAATACCTAGTGAATGGGGAAGGGTACGGACCTGAAGCAAATTCTTGAGAACTGTTCGAGATGTGAGACGGTACTGAGATGGAGAGGTTGGTGAACTTCCAGGGAAGGAATCCGTCTAAAGCTAGAGACCAGAGGGTTGTTGAAGCACCTATGCGTGGAAAGAGGATGCGAGGCAAAGATCTGAGGAGAGATCTAGGGATGAGGGGATTGGTGTAACGACTGTACAGATAGGTAGCTACAGCGGACTAGACTCAAGCATCTATGGTATACCAAGTGGTAACCAGATTGAGAATGGACCAGTATACTTAGCATACCACCGGTAGAAATGAGTTGGTACAAGTGTCTACAAGTGATTTGGTGACATCGGGTTAGACAGGGTAACCTATATAGGCCAAAGTTACAAATACAAGGCAGAGTAACCTTCAGAGGGTATGTGCACGTAAAGTTAACGGCATATAGTAAACATTCCATTGATTGCTAGGGCAACATGATATGTTATCGCAAGGACCCCTGAAGACAATATAGGCATGAAAGGGTAAAGTTACGCTACCTTGGCAAGAGAATGACCCTCAGCTGTGGACTCAGTTAGCCTACTGAAGAATGCAAGTTGCCCTACCTTCACCGACAAAGTCGCCTGCGGACTTAGGGGAAAGTTATCCCCCTATGGTGGGGCTCTGGTATATTGATAGGACCGCTGCATATAGAACGAAACAGGCGACTGTAGGAGCAGGAGTGGTTCAAATCAGGTGTAACTCACTGGGGATATTCCTAACACCCCACCTTAGCCCAAGGGTTGGTACAGCGCGACAGCACGCTAGGGCTGTATAGTTGTCAGCTTCCTAGTAAATTAAGATCCATAGGAACGCTCCCACAACACCATATGAGTTGTGGCTGTCCAACCTACCAGAACCTGTTCTCTGGATATGTAAGAGGTGTGAGGGTGACAGCTGCCTAGGCCGCCACCTGGATAACACCTGGGAACCACCTACGGGCATACTTTGACCTGCAGGGAGTAGTATGGTTAAGAGTAGAGTGCTTGGGGCTGACCAGGGAAGCTGCAAGGCTTCCATGACAACCACCCCAATGCCAGTCACAGGCTACCCTGTCAACTGTAGTATTTGCATAGGTTATTAGGAAACTCTAGAGGTGTGAGTCTGGTCATGTTATAAGAGGGTCCTGCATGGTTGGCTGTGGGTAGCGCCCATGCAGTCAAGCAGCAGGAGATTTCCTATGATGGGAGCATGCAGGCAGGTTTAGAAGCTTGGTATAGCCAAGTAGATTTGCCGATAGACTGCGTAGGTTGTATAGACGAAACTACCTCTTGGCCAGTGAGTCCCAATGGATATTTTCCCTACGGTGGGCATGTCACTCAGCCACTGCCATGCTACCGATAGGAAGAGCTTTCACTCATACAGATGTAGTTGGACAGATATCACCGGGAGCACTTCCTATTTGTGGAGATAGTCAATATCTGAGCGGTCCGACTCCCTCTGAGTGTTAGCTCACTTTAGGCTGGTGAGTCGGAGAGGCCTGAGCTCCCCATGGTGCTTGCGAAACGTCAGCATGGTTGACCAGTATCCTCTGGCATTACATTATTGTACTTAACTAAAGCGAGAAACACCATATTCTGATACCCACTGATCCACGAGAGAACATATTGAGTCAAGCTTTCAGGCCTAATACTATACTATTAAGTTTTACCGCTTGATTCTACTTTGAATTATCTCCATCCCCATTTGATCCTTACTTCTACTTTGAGTCTTCATTGCCGTCGCCATCTTAGGATCTCTCTTCCTACAGAGTGCTCATGTTGCAAGGTAGGAGGAGGGATACCCTGCAGGAGCCAGCTTCTTGACGACAGCAGGTACCGGAGCCTGTCCTGTACCACCGGCAGCAGGTCTTAGAGTCAGCAGATGTGAGTCTAGACTCTAACGATAGGGAATATGAGGGTAATGATGGCCAGGTTGAGGAGAGTGAGGAGAGTGAGAAGAACCAGATAGGCCAGCATGTGGACGATATGAATCATCCATCGCCCTGTAGAGTGCAAAGCCCAATTGTGCGTGAATTCCTTAGCTTGTAGTCCTCGATACTGACAATCAGCCCCGGGAATTCCCAGAATTCCAGCAGGAGGATTGGTTACCCCGGCCGGAGAACTCCTGCTCCTGTACAAATTAGCCAAAATAGTTGTACATCTGCAATTCCCTCCAGCTCACCTACTGACTATAATCCGCTTGCGACACTGGTGATAATTACAAGTGAAACAAGTTAAAGGCTTTGGGAATGGGATAGTTGAGGACAGCCCGCCAGCAGTAGGTAAAATATGGCAACGGGCTTGAGAGTAGCATTCTGGCCAAATGTCATGACCTGATGTGGGACTAGACGATCTTCCTCAATCCGTTTCCTGACACGAGTAGGTGGACTCAAGAACTCCAGACATGTTGTAGCGATACCTGACCCCGATTATGCTTTCGCGACTTTGCTGATGCTACCCGGCCCTCAAATGACAAGATTAGCTACCCTTCCTCGATAACGAACATCCTGTCCTAGAATAAATGGAGTGACCGCTAGTCACTGATTTGCAGATCCAGGCAAAGCATAGCGGATGCAGATCTCCATATCTGCATACAGCAAAGAAGTCCATAACAGAAGTCCATAAGCTTATAATTGAGGATCCTACAGCCTGCACACGAAGAATGGAATGCCTACTTGCAGCGGATATGTTGATTTGACCACCAGGCAGCTAGGAGATATCTTTTTGACATTTGTTATAATTTGTTCTAAGCGGAGTAAGACAAAATCGATCGAATCAGGTGGACAGCCAATTGCGGTTGGATTCCTAGCACCTCAGATTCGGGGTGTGGTATTGGCTCACTATTTGCCTGGCCCGAAAAGAAAAGGCATTCCGGATGATGGGCTCCGAGATAAGATCTATGGCCCATTTATCTGTCTGACAGCAGCGGTATTATGTCATTCACGAGGATGTTGGCGGACTGGCATCTGTATCGATAATATAGCTTGCACAAGTGCCACTTCCGGGTGTAAGCAAAACATTGTGTACAGGCAGGTTTCGAAAGTGTGCGGAACCCCGGACGGCCTCGGTATCCTTTCACTTTAAAACCATGAAGTACTCGAGCAGGATGAAGGGTGAGCTACCAGATACATCGCCAGGCTGGAACGTCTGACAAAAGGGTGGGACAGAATGCAAAGACATTGGCAAGCCGAATAATCCAGCGGATAAGGTCGGCATTAGTGGGCAGAATCATCAAGGAGCAGGGAAAGTCGCCTGAGAGGATGATGGGAAATGATAACGATAAGGAGGCATTGAGGCGTGAGTTTGGTAGTGATATAGAGCTGGATGAAGGGGAGGCCGGTGCCGGCCTCGTGGATACAGGGTCCGAACATGGTTGGCACAAGCCGCCGCGAGAACAAGGGCCGATTCCGGGAGGCCTGGTTTGTGCACTGCCATTCGGGAACTCTGAGCACGCGGAATCACATGTTCAAGAAGCCTATCGAGAGGATAGAGAAACTGGTTGTATCACCAGTTGGTAATCGTGTATATCTGTAATAAAATTAAATTAAAATACGCGTGCTAACAGGGTCAGGAATAGTCAAACAATAGTAGTCTGCAGGCCCATGGGCAGGAAAGGAATGAGAATAAATTGTGCGGATGGTTATAAGCCGCGCAAGTATGTGTCCGACATCTAGCGGGCAATTGAATGTTCAGAAGGCTTAGTAGTGTGTCGGCAGATGGTTGTAAAATGCGCAGGTAGGTGTAAGTCGTCTAGTGGGAAGCTGTAGGTTAACAGGCATGGGAAAAAGGCGAGTGAGCGGTTAGAAGCTGGTGATGACAGTGGTAGCCTGCGAGCGGACAGTACGAGGCCGGGGAAGATGGTGGAAGGCCACCAGGAGACTGTAAGAGGCCGGGAGGGTGGAGAGGCATAGAGTAGACGAGATAGCATATGGAGAGCTCAGGAGAGAGCCTGCAAAAAGAGAAGAAGGGGAGGACGTCTGCCAGATATGGGAGAAGACCAGGCGGGATCAGAGCATGGAGGAGGCTGGGCTGAATGTGTAGAGAGGGATGAGGGCGGAGAAAGTAATGATAGGAAAAGGGGTGTCGGATGTGCAAGTGGACCAAGGGAGGCTGGCAGTGTGAGAGAAACAGGGGAGGTATTGGTCGGGTTCCGGATGAGAAAGTTCTTTCAGGGAGAGGCTAGGCACAGGGTTAAAGGAGAGAGCGTATCATGGGAAGAAAGCTGGGAAGCGGCTGAATACAGGAGGGAGGCACGGAGAGGATATGTTGCGGCCACAAGAGGTCTGCGAAAAGGCAGGATAGGAACAGGTACATTAGGAGTGAAGAGATGAAGAGGCTGGGTGCTGGTGGATGAGTATCTGGGTGGTGGGTGCGTCAGGTGGGTCCAATGCATCAGTACGCAAAAGGGCCACATCCAATGCATCCGGACGCCAACTGGTGGGTCCGGACGCATTGGACCTGCACTTTCACTTCCGGCCAGAATGTGCCTGGGCAGACGCACCCAGCCCTCGAGTTTAGGTTATAAGTGCCTGGAACCTTAGGGGCACTGGGTGAGCAGGGAGCCACAGAACGAAAGGTATATTTTATGCTGATATGAGCAGCACCTGCGAAGTACCCTGGCAGGTCTGGACATTGTCCTTGGGTCTACAGTAAAATATATTAACATGGAATCAATCTTATCGCACAACTCAGACCAGAGCTAGCACCATGATTCCAAATGTGAATCCAATCCAGACCCTGCCAGATCAGAGCATGACGCATTTAAATGAGATATTGTATACCAGTCTGATACTGAAGTATTCGATGACGGGATGTACCCCTCCACCAGTCATCAAATTCATTATCAAGGCGCCGGGAAAGTAATTGGAAAGGTTGCCAGTTTTTCGCATGAATGCAGCAACCTGGAGGAAGACCTCTGGGCACCATTCAATAGTGAGCAAGGTTTGAAACTGGCATCCTGGTTCATTGACAGAAAAGTATCCAAATCCAGAATCGATCAATACTTCTCCAGTGCCCTAGGAGATTGTAACGACCCTATAAAGAGGTAGCTACAGTGGACTACACTCAAGCCCATATGGTATATCAAGAAGAAGCCAGATGGAGGCTAGACTGGTATACTTAGTATACAACCAGTAGACATGTGTTGGTACAAGTGTCTACAAAGTGACTTGGTGACATAGGGTTGGACAGGGTAACCTACGGAGAGCATGTTGGCGTAAATTTAAGGAAACATAGGAAACGTTGCAAGGGTTTTCAGGACAACATTAAATGTCGTCGCGCAGACTGCCAAAGGGAATAAAGGCAAACAGGGTAAAGTTACCCTACCTTGGGAAAATGATTACCCAACATTGGGGACACGGTTACCCTACTGACATACCCCAGTTACCCTACCTTCACCGACAAAGTTGTGTGAGCACTTAGGGGGAAGTTGTCCCACTATAGTGGGGCTCTTAGATGTTAATAGGGCGACTTCGTATGGCAGGAAACGGGCTACTGACGGAGCAGGAGTAGTCTGAACCACCTGTAACTTTGAGGGGCTATTCTTAATACCCCCCTGCGGCCCCAGCGGTTGTACGGCACAACAGTACAGTACAGCTCTGTAGTTGTGTGCTTCCTGTTGAATGGAGATCCATAGGAACGCTGCCACAACACCATATGAGTTGTGGCTGTCCAACCACCCAGAAGCTGTTCGCCGGATATATAAGGGGTGTGAGGGTGACCGCCTCCTGGGGTGCTAGCCGGATAACACCTGGGAACCACCTACGGGCATACTATGACCTGCGGGTAGTAGTATGGTTAACAGTGGAGTGCTTGGAGCTAACCTGGGAAGCTGTAAGGCTTCCAGGACAACCACCCCAATGCCAGTCCCAGGCTACCCTGTGAACTGTAGCATTACCATGGCTTATTAGTGGACTCTAGAGGTGTGGGGCTTGTCATGATTTAAGAGGGTCCTGCATGGTTGGCTGTAGGTGGTGCCAAGGCAGTCAAGCACTAGGAGATGACCTATCGAGGTAGCATGCAGTCCGGTTTAGAATCTTAGTATAGACAAGCAGAATTGCCGATGGACTGCATAGCTTGTATAGACGCAACCACCCCTGGGCCAGTGAGTTCCAATGGCTATTATCTCTACGGTGGGCAGGTCGGTCGGCTAGTGACATGCAACGGATAGGAACGGGTTTTTGCTCATGCAGATGTAGTTGGAGCGACATCACTGGGAGCACTTCCTATTTGTGGAGATAGTCAATATCTGTGCGGTCCAACTGCCTCCCGTGTTAGCTCACTCTAGGCAGGTGAGTTGGACAGCCCTGAGGTGAGTAGGGGGCTCGCGAAAGTTCAGAATGGTTGGCGGGTGTCCTCTGGCTTTACATTATTCTACTTAACTGAAGCGAGAGACACGCTATTCTGATACCCAACCATCCTCGTGAGAACACATTGAGTGAAGCAGTCTGGCCTAACCATCTTAAGTTGTACCGCTTGATTCTACTTTCAATTATGTTTATCTTTAGTTTGATGCTGACTTCTCCTTTGAGTCTTCGGTGCGGTCGGAATCTTAGGATCCGTCTTCCTACACAGTGCCCCACTTACCAAGATGTTGAATCAGTCCGGTTTAGCTCCATGCACAAGCTGGAGAACCATTTCCAGTTAATGGATCTGTAAGGTCAATATCTGCCATGGTTCGCACGACAGGTTCAAGATAGCAAGTGTACTTTGCCACTTTTCTTACAGCAACCTGCTCGGTTCTATTAGATATCGTCTTCGCGGCCTGGCATACCAAGCCGACTTGCTCTATGCGCCACGGCATCAATCTAACTCCACCTGGCAGAGAATATATACAGAAATGCATATGGCGAATTGGTGGTAGGACATGCCAGTCGAGAATCCGAGTCTCATATCTTTTAAAAGAGCTCAGCCGTCGGAGCATAGGGGACGCTTGGGTTGGGTGCTACTGTCATTCCAATAATTGGGATGTCAAATCAGAGTAACCTCACCACCTTCACACGTTTCATGAAAGTGTGTCCTGTCTATATTACAATCAGAAATGTTCTATCGGCGCGGCACAACAGCCCAGGTTAAATTGCTGTTCTACTTCTTGCCATATTGCCCCTTCCTGCCAAATTCTCAAACTCCAGTAAAGCTGCCCAAGGTTAGAGCAAAATATACACTGACACCCTAATAGCTGTATTCGAACTCATGTGCGCACCAATACAGGACAGGGCGTATGCCGGCATCCCCATTGAGTGGGCCGACGGCAAGGTTGCACAATGCTTTCCAATTCTCTCAGGTGGAGCGCCGACAATATGGAAAATGTAGTATTTCATGGGTTAAAGACAGACACCTGTCCTAAATGCGATGTGCCGACTCACAAATGATGAATAAATGCCAGAAGCCATCGAACCTGAGATTTGGCAAGATACCACTGCGACCAACCTGAAAATTAGAACTCAGGCGCGGAGTGCACTGATGACAACATGATGTGTGACTATCTTGGTATCAGGCAAAAGATTTTTAACCAACAAGACCAAGCTTCGGCCTCTGATCTGTACAAACCATACATCCTCTATACCATTTATCTCTGGCTATTCAAGGACCTGATTGACTAGATCAAAGGCTTGCTGAAGAAACAACGGCTCCTGCAGGCTTTCGACAACCTTTGGACAGCATTACCAGCATACGCGAGATTCTTGGTTCTTCAAAGAGCCTACGGTGAAGTTACGCAGTGACAAGAGAAAGTAACAAGGAGTCTGAGGTGCTGTATTTTGTGAGTTCACGCTGTGCCACTCCGCCAGCCTGAAGGTGAACCAGTAATCCCTTTCAAACGTGCTGGCGGATGTGTCACGCCACTGGTTGACTTCAACACGATTGAGCACTACTAAAGCCATACGTCTGATACCATAGCCTACATGGAAGATTATCTGGACTGGCTTTATAAGCTAAAAGATGTCCTCTTAGAATTTCGAGTAACAAAACCCACACGGGACAAGGTTGACAAAGAAGGAAAGAAGATTTGACGTCAGAGAGCTCTAGGTCTTGAGCTAGTCGCTCAAGCCCTGCAGCGCCTAATGTGCGACAACCAACCGTCACGAGGAAAACGAGCACTATCCGGACTTGGAGTGTGGCAAATCGCATTTCCACTTTATCAAGATGCCTCTACTAAGCTACTTTGGACGCCATATATTCCGGTTTGGCAACGTTTTCATGTATTCCATGGAGATCGGAGAGCTCGCTAACATGACGCATATCAAGAATGGATGGCGCCAAACGAACAAAAGTCAAGGTGCCCGTCAGATGGTCCATAGCTACGGTCGTCAACATGCCATCAGAAGGCCACTGGTCAACCTTGAATCTCTACCATGTCATGACGCCGATTTCCGAGGTCACACCTCGCATGATTTGCACAAGACAGTCAGCACTGTGACTGCAGCAGCCTCGGTGGTCTGCAAGAGGGTCCTCAAGGGAGATTGGGAAGATCTGTCTAATGTCATGGATTTTCGCGTAATCTCGCAAGTCTCACTCAAGAGTACATATCCTAACTTGATCCGATATAGCACAGATAACCTGCCCGCAGCCGCCGTCTTCCTCCCAAACATATGATGCTTCAAGCACTCCCTGTTGCGCTACTCCCACAACCTGCCCACCCAGTTCTTGCCTTCCAAGAAGCTGATGTTTACGAGATCTACCATGCACGATCCACGGAGCTCTACACTTTAGAAACCAGCACAGTCGCAATGATTGGGTGGGGTACAAGCTAGTATGGAAGAAATGTATGGTGTACTGGGGGGCTGTCTGCTGGCAAACCAAGTTGCCCTCTTAAAACTCAGGGACTACAGATGCGACGATACTCTTCATCAGGTCGCCGGTGTTCAGATGCTCACCCTGGTCAACTCAGGGCATCCATCGGATCAACATGGCCTTGTTGCAGTGCAGATGAGTGAGGAAGCACAAGGGTTTACAATAGTCATTATAAAAACAATCCTCGTTCTGGCACCTCTAATCTAGAAGGAAGACTAGGGCTGGCTTCTAAATAGCGGTATTGATTTGAGGACATTTAATCAGGTTTATTAAAGAATCGGGATGAGAGAATGAGGACTCGGCTATGGGTGAGAATGATACATGATCTTGATACTCTATATACAAGATATACAAGCAGGTTTAAACCCACATCATGAGTTCGCCACACAAGTCAGGCGTGATACGTGATACTTGAGATGTGAGATATGAGATGTGGAATAAAAATGTGCTACTACCCCAGACAGGAGCCGACATCTGAAGAAGGCGGAAGCAGCAAAGGAATTCAGGTTGAGAGTACACTAGCGGGGATGAGGGGTGGCAGACGTCAGGACGAAGAGAAGAAGCGACTAGAAGCAAGCACAATCAGGAGCCAGAGGCGACAAGAGGGAGAGTATAGGGTTGGCAGGATGTCGAGAGAATGTGATTTTGCGTCAGGACTTAAGAAACGGTGGGACACATGTCTGGATGAACACGTTGCAGGGGACGCAGGGGACCATGATCGTCCGGCGCTTGCATCGGGAGGCAACGCCTGCAGCTCAGACCCAGGATCCATTTTTGCTGATGGATTGTACCAATCTTCAACCAGTTGCAGAATATGAAGGTGCATACAATGGACCAAAGTGCCTTGATTTCTATCATGCGACCTGCTCAATTCACTATATCAGCAAAGATAATACCTTGCATTCCTGGCATTCCATGCATCCTCAGCACCTGACGACAGAACTCTAATCATAGATCAGGACGCAAGGTGGGATCGAGGTTGTGTCCTGACTTTGCGTTACTTGAGGCCGTCCGTCCTGACACCATCCCGACATGGACCCCTATGTCCGGTTCGTCCTGACTGCTTCTGGTGGTCCGCTACTCGTCCTGACCGTGCCTCATCCAGGACTCTCCCGTCCTGACATCACCTGATCTATGACTCCCCCGCCCTGACCTTGTCTAATCCACGACTGTCCGGCCCTGACCACGTCTGATCTACAACTCTGCCGCCCTGAGGACTTCTCATCTAACACTCTCACACCCAGATGCCAGTTCCTTCTTCGCGCATGTCCGGGCTCGCTGATCTTACCACCTCTCGTTCCCATTCTTTCTGCTCCTGCCCCCCTCGTCCGGATCCCATGATCCTGATCTTTGCCTTCCTGACGTCTGGTCTGTTCATCCTAATCTTACCCACTATACATACCGCGTCCTGTTCCCCTCGTAACACTATCAGACGTTGCCTTGTGATCTCTGACACATCCTGAACTAAGTCTAAAGCTATCCTTGTCGTATGCCTAGAGGCTTTTCCTAATGCTGTCACCATGAGTTTTACCGTATCCTGATCGCGTGTTACTAATTCTACTCTTAATCCTTGATTTGGATTGATGTACTCATATTAAGACTAAGCTCCTCTGGGTACCCTTCCCACATGTGAGAGCAACGACCGCATCCAAATATTAATTACAGCTATGCAACACTTTCTCAATCTCCTAACTGCACACATCATTACTCCCACCTCGCCCCTGCTCATATCCGACGCCTTGCTATGCACAGCACCATCCTCTTGCGACTCTAGATCTTGAATGCTGATGGCGAGTTCTGGCCAAGTAGTAGAGAGTCACAGTATTGTCCCAGGTTTGCCCCACTGGCACCTACTTTGAGCCATCCGGGGTCAGTGGATCGCAATTGAGAAAGCTCTGGAGTCGCGTTGCCATCAGGCTGAAATCAAAAGACGAGACCATTTCTTGTCAATCGAATTGGTTACACGGGGGCCTGATTGCCAGGTTGCGGGGAGTTTGACTCTGAATCCGTGGAGTGAAGTGTGTGGGTGCCTGTCAGGCCGTCTGGCTGAACTCAAAAGATGTGACAGTTTCTCGTAGATCCAATTGCCCATCCGGGGGGGCCACCTAGGCCCTGATTCTCAGGGTGCTGGGAGTTTGACTCTAAATTCGTGGAGTCGCGCGTGTTGGGACGCAACGCAAAATGTAACTCTATACCTCTGAATCGACTGCAGCCCACTCGTCAGTAAACCGTTCACGGCGATCGTCCCGCACCCCATGCTCCTGCTGCATCTTGGCTTTGATCGTCTCGCCCATGTTCTAGAGAATCATAGTCGGTTCCCAGTCTGGGCAAGAGGCACACGTCTGGCGCTGGCGGCGAACAAGATCTTCTGAGCACAACGTCATGTTAGCATCTGAGCCAGAATGAGAGGACACTGGGTTCGGGGTTAGGCTCACCAGCTCTGGCCTCTGGCTTGAAGTCAGATGTTTCAAGATGCACCCCCGTTTGCCCTGCTCGCAGAGTATGGCACAGTATGGCACAGTGTGGCACAGTGTGGCACAGTATGGCACAGTATGGCACAGTATGGCACAGTATGGCACAGTATGGCACAGTATGGCACAGTATGGCACAGTATGGCACAGTATGGCACAGTATGGCACAGTATGGCACAGTATGGCACAGTTTGGCACAGTATTGCACAGTATGGCACAGGTTAAGCAAACCATGATGCCAGTGATCTGACCAAGAACATCAGGTTCGGAAATCCCAAACATTTTCTTGCCCTTGAAGTACTTTCTTCAGATTGCCTGGGGAATCTGGGCCGCGAGAGATCAATTCGTTATTTGCTGGGTCATATTCAGAAGCATTAGTTGTGGACGGGCTCACAACCTAGCGGACACTTACCTCATACCCCGTCGGGGAGCACATAAATCTATCCCTCTCAAGGAGGTTGTCCACTCTACACGCAATCGCCGTCGCGTCTTCTGGGAGATCGTACAAATTTCCAATTAGATCCTTTACGTGGAAAACCAACTGGGATCTTACTGCAAAGTGTCTCGCGGGTATCTGGCACATTTAGTAAGCACTCCCGGCGCTGTGCGTAATGTTTAAGTATCAGCGTCCACTTACTAACTTGAAGCTTGCATCCCATCCTTTAATATTTCCTGCGTCGGATATGTTATCCAGTGCCTTCAGCCAAGAGCGCTGGACCTCAGACATCAAAGTAGCAGGTGCCGGAAAGGATTAACAAACAGGCTGTACCAGAGAATGATAGTCTTGGGCCGCCTTATTAGGTCTGCCTCAGCTCCTATACCTATATTTCGCAGTAATTTTGTACCCGGCAAGATGTGCTCATGTCGTGGCGTACTCAGATCGGCGGGAGGACTCGACCACCTGACTGCAGACGTAGTGGCACTCCGGGTGGCCAGCGGCGATGAATACCGTCGTACACTGGAAGATGTGAACGTTGGTAGAGTGTACGTACTACTTTGAATTATACGTCGTGGAATAGCTGGGGTGTGCCTGACTGGCGCTAACCCCCGCGATCTGGAGGGGGTGGAAACTTGCAGAGTCGAAACCCGCCTCTTTGCTTGTCGTCTCTCCACAGTTCGTGAGTGGCGACAAGTCCCTAGTGCAGTGTTGTCATCTGGAATCTCATTGTCTTCTGCCTCTGGTTCTGTGTCTGATTCAGTTTGATCAGATCTGTGCGAGTTCTGGTACTTATCGCTGCTATCATCGCCCAGACAAACTGGCTCAATTTCTGGTAGTGCGTCAGTCTCGCCCAAATGTTCAGTATACGCCGTTGTCTGTAATGTACTCCTTCTAGGGTTCTTCGTAGGTGGTGATCAAAGACGTCTTGTGATTCGTGGTAGGGAAGAACTCCGACCTGAGGACTGTGTACAGTGCGAGCTGCCTGATTCGGCCTCGAGTATTCGTGTACTATGGCAGCTGCCCGATTCAGTCCGCCATGTTCCTTATCCGGATCCCCTATGCGTGGGTACGGCGTTGCGACTACACCCACACATATTCCGAACTTGTGGAGCCGGCTGGCTGAGTGACTTGCCTTGAGAATGCCTAGACATGGTGGAATACTCGACGATAGACGAAGGTTTGTTTGCAGAGGATAGAAATTAGCATGTAGAAAATTGTAATGTATCCTGTCTGTTGTGAAAACTAGGAGTTTATTGTTGTTCAATGGAAGACATCAGGTCTTATATGCTATGTGATGTAGGGGGGGGGGGGAATCATGTCCTATCACTTGGTATTGAAAGAATCTATTCAACTGGAAAAAGGGGTTTTCTAAATGTTCAACATTATGTTCGAACTCTGGACGAGCTCAGGTGTGATGTTCGTCTGGACTCTGTGATGAAAAGGTTCGACCGAATACAATAGGTGGCTAAGGTAGGAGCCGTCGCTAATGTCTCTGGAGGCTAAGCCAAATCTCACCACAGGGCGTATCGATTAGCGACACCAATTCTGGCAAGACACCCGCCACACTCTAAGCAGATTAGATGTATCGAACCTCATCTCCACATGTCAAATCATCCAGTGAATCAACACCATCTCAGTTTTCACATCATGCATCCCCTAGTTCGCTTGGCGAACGCCAGCCTAGTTATGGACAGAGAATGCGAGGCATACCCAATCCGGAAAAAGGTATCAGACGTTAGCATAAGGGGATGTAAGCATGGGAGACGGTGAAGCAAGGGCCCGCAATGGTATCATTACTCAATTCCTAACACATACTGGCTGTGATTCCCAATCACAAAATGCAGGACTACAAAAAGAAAACTAGATCTAGTATACAGTAAGGTATTTGGGCATTTGGGGTAAAAATGAAAAAAGAATTAAACTCGAGTCTAGGAAATCACAAATTATTTTCCACCAGCGTCACGTCTTCCAGAAGAGCTTTTTTCAGGGGTGGATGGAGGGTTTTCGTGGGCGTGCTCAGGACTCAGGGTTGAAGATCCGGGTCCCTGGCGAGTCCCCGATGCTGGTTGCTGAGTCGTGGTGGATGTCGGCAGATAGGAGGGAGAGGGATCAGGAATAGTTTTCTCAGCAGTGGAGACATGGAAGTTGGCGACCGGAGCAGCCGCAGGTGAGACTGTCTGTTCGTCGCCATTCAAAGTTCGGGCAGGTGGTGTGTCCTCAGCGCCATTGTACTCTTGAGGTCTCACAGCTACAAGCCTGGGATTTGCCATGAATTTGGTTGCCGAGGGGTTCACCCAGAGATCATGACGGGGCGTGGGCTGAGGGGCCCCGAAAGATGTGGGTGCCCGACCTGTTTCCCCACCCTACCCGTCTCAACGGCCTGGGACGGGGTAGCTTTTTCGGCATTCCGTGCCCCTGTCCACCCACAGACCCCCACCCCACTCATACCCCAGACAGGTCTCCTTTAAAAATAGATTGTAACAAACGGGGCAGTCCAGGTAATGAGTATGGGTGGGCCCTGGCCAGGGGCGGGGCAGGAATTACCGGAAAGATAGCCCCTCCGGCTCTGGGTATGGGCAGAGCCCGCCGAGTGAAAACCGGCTCTGCACTGCCCTATAACGAACACTAGGTTCACCTACGCAGATTCCCCGAGTGTTTGGAGCATCTCTGACTCAACAGGCCCAGATGTACCAGAGGTTTCCACCCCTGACACCGGTGCAAAGCAATTAGATCTCGCTGGCTTCTCTATTTGTGATGCAATGTTCATCAGGTGTCATGAGGGGCCTGAGACCACAGGTCACTGGCCCTACATCGGCAATTAACAATCCTGTCTTGACCTGTGTTCCAGTTTTGTTTCGATACTTACGTCGCCATCGTCCAGAATGATAACACCAGCACCGGAAGGCACTCGAGTTGCTCCCTCCGGCCTGGCCTTTAGCCATTTATGATCGTCAATCCACTCCTCCTCCTCCTGCATCTCCCAGGTCGCATATTCTGCACCTGCCTAGTCATCCCAGACCTCGCCGTCAAAAAAGGGGTGCCTTCCATTGGCAGGCTTGGGGGTCTCATTCGTGTCCTCTCCATTTTCCCAACATGACTCAAGAACCATGAGGTGCCGGGGGTCGTGGCCGTTCTTTGCGATGAATGATGCACCAATGTCGTGATCTCTATTCAGCAATATGAGCTAGCGTGGTAGGAGAGGTTCTTCGGGGTCCTGATGTAGTCTGGTAGTGCCCTCACCCATCGCGCCGATCAGATACCGCGGGCATTTGATTTCCTCTTTGACATCTTGCGCTCTCACCCCACACACCAGATCTGGGGTGCTCGGTGCCGTCAGGACACCGCAGGCGATTCCCCAATCTGAGTCTCTGACACATCAAGGATCGCCGAGGAATGGATGCTGGGCAGCTGGCGCTCCTGTTCGACAAACCATATGGATTCTCACAGCCCGCGGGGCATACACCAATCTCAATCGGAATGAGCCACTAGCAACACCTGTTAGTGCGGAGCTACGGGAATAAAGATGGATAACACTTACTCCGAGGTTCAGCAACGTCGCCATGACCATCCTGCGCAGCCCTCTGACGCTGGTTGGACGTCTGCAGTTTCTTGACCGAATCTTTGAATAGTATCTTCAGATGCTAGTTGAGTTTCCATACGTCGTTTGTGTGGTGATGATGTTTGATGAACTCAATACACTCCTTGTCTGGCGAAAGGCAGCGAGCAAAGGATATAATTGAATCGACCTACAATTCTGTTAGGCGACTAGGGTCCGGGTGTGAGCTATGATATAGGCTTTAATTTGTTCACGCAATGTTGCATAGACAGAGGATAGCCTACGCGGATATTGGAATCTACACCACGATTTCACATGCACAATGTCGCCATATACGGTCCTGGTTTGAGTGAGATTGTCAGCATGCCAGAATCTTATTGCTGGGAAGTTTGGTTTCACTTTATAAACACTAAATCTCCGACAGCCGGTTGGAAGTGTGCGCCCTTCTCCGGCTCCGTTTCTCTGTTCATCAAAGGAGGTTTGTGAGTTTGATATCCTATGATTCCATATACAGAGCATTGCATGATTGCTTACGCTCACGCTTCTGCGGGGCGACGCATGGTCCAATGTGTCAGAGTCCTTCTTCGTATACCGGTCTGAATTTCTTGTGACTGTGACAGCATGGCGGGAGGTCTAAGGGCCAGAGAGGGATTACCATTTGTTACTAATTGTAGTTGGATAGGTGTGTTGCATACTTTCCCATCCGCAACTGACTTCTTGCTATTTCCGGGGCCCCCATTGGTCCGTCGGTCATCCTTGAATCTGATATCAGGGCAAAAGGAATTGGGGGTTGATTGATAACCACTTGTACAGTGTTTGATGTTCATATATCTCAAGACGCCGGACGTGGGGATACATGGTCAAACCGAAGGTCGATGTCTGGTCGGTGGGGACGTAAGAGTAAGGAAGGGGTCGGAGGGGTGTTTATATAGATTTCCCTAACACTGTACACTTCGCCGGTGGTAAGCCCTAGGGGACGTACAAGTAGGAAATACGACTCAGTCTGCACCGCAACGTCGTGATGTTGATCTGGAGCTGTATGGCTTGGATACTGTATCGTGGGATAGATAACGAAGGCACTTTTCCAATGACGACGGATAAAGATATCAAACTTAGATTGTTTAAAGATCATGAAAAGTACTGAGTTTTGATTGTCACTGGTGATTTGCAGCATCCCCTGCGATAGTGTTTTAAGCCTTACAAGTATGCATGCGCCAAGAGATATCGCGTACAGTGACGTCTCCTCGCATCAGCGTCAGACAAGACTCTAGCTCCTAGCCTGAACCTGAACGCAACACCACAAGCTATCATACTACGCCATGTGCCAACCCAAATGAAGGAACCTATCGGAGCAAGATCTAAACGCTATTCCAAAACTCTTCAGTACTCTATGAAATCTATCAAACCGAAATTGAAACCACTAATATATCTCTTTGTAGACTTAGCATACAAATGACAAGCCATCAGATTGACCACCCTCTGATCCAACACACTTTGGGAACAATGTCAAACGCAATCTCTTAACCTGACAGGTGTCTTTGTCATCTTTTTGGTCATCGAACTGTGCCTAACACTTCCGGTCCTCCAACGCTTTCAACCACTCCTGAACATTTGAAGCTTGATCAATTTCTTATTCAAATGCTCCCAATCTTCCGAATCGTATGAAGCTCTACGCTTCAGTAGCTTGACATCCGGAGTCTCCCCCCAGTGGCTCTGCAGGTCCTACTCATGGTGGGTATTCATTTTGGATGACACTTTCAACAAGATAGTTGTGGCTCCTCAAGGGCAGAGTGGGTACCCTGTCCGCAGTATATCAGCAATGACAATAGACCAACAGATCTAATGGATCCTCAAGAAGGGGATTCGACAGCAGCCAGGCCCTTACGTCTTCATCATTCTCGATGATGCCGTAATTTTATAGATAATGGGAACCCAAGATGAAGACACAGCTCTTGGCCGCCTTCACGAGTCGCGCCAAGTATGTAGCAAATCGCGTTGTGTGGCTCAGTTCTCGAAATAATCGCTGACAGTCTCGATACGTCATCGGCATCTAACTCAGCGAAACCTACCCCATTGATATGCGGATTGGCCCAATGGAGAAGGCGATAATTCGGTTGAGGTGCATCGATATCAGCTGAATTATGGACCCAACCAATATGCACAGCATCTGGAAGTCCAAGCATGGCGCTCCAATCTATATATCCTTAGTCAGTAAGTTAAAAAAAAAAGATCCGGATTGTTGCGAAAAAAACTCTGGCATTGGGGACACATCCGACACAGTGTGAGCTCCTCGTCGTGCCATGCCATGGTATTCAAACCCTAAAGCCTCCACGATCACTGCTGCAGCTCCCAGGATATCCACCAGAGGAGCATCCTCCATCCCTTGTGGGGTACCTAGAATGCCCATTGGGGGAGCAGCTTGGATTGGCGCTGGAATAATTACTTAGATGGCAGGATTGTTGGGAGCTTGGAGATTCGCTGCCCCAGAAGGATTGTTAGGAGCTTGGACATTCGCCGGAACATATTGGACCTGCACTGGCGTATGAGAGATAAAGATTCGCCACAGCATGTTGGACCCGCACTGGCCTATAAGGGATAAACATTGGGAGAGCCAGTTGGTTGATTGCAGAAATATTCACCGGAGTGTGACAATATTTCTCCCCCAAGCGCAGAACATTCCAAGCTCGGGGATTCTCCGGGCCTGGGGGTGGAGGCTTGTTCTGACCTTGGGGATTCGCTATGCCAAGAGGATTGTTCTGAGCTTGCGGGATCCCCGGGGCAAGGGGTGGGGGATTCTTATGCGCTTGGGGGTTCGCTAGGAGAGCAGCTAAGTATTGGGCTGGCCCAGGAGCATTTGCCTGCGGAGCATGTCAGACAACTGGGCCAGCGTTTGGTACAGGTGTGTTGCAATACTCCACTGGTACTGAGGTGGTGCGTTGAGAGGTAGTAATATTGGGTTCACAATGACGTGGGCAGGGGGGATGCCCGGGCCAGGTGGAGGCACGTGGTGATTCGTCTCAATGGTCTTGGTCAACTTCTTCCTACAATCTTTAACCAATTGAAAAACTGCCTCATCAATCCCCTGCATACTAGCCATATTATTGGCTGCAAACGGAGTGGCGAGTTCATCGCACCCAGGTTCCAATCTCCTCATGCCTGAGACGATTTGCTGGAATTCGGCATCTGGGATGTGCCAATCATTTGAAATATAGCCCCTGGCTAAGATCAGATCTTTGACAGCACCCCACCAAGAAACATATACGGGGGGCTTGTTTTGGGGGTGATGGGAGATGCCCATGGTCAACTTATAATCGTTAATCAATTGATGATCAAGGTGTCGATGAGAATGCTCCCCAACCAGAGTCAAAGGCAGAAGGTGATAGGTCTGGCCCTCGGGTGACACCTGCTGTGCACCTGCGGCCGGCATGAGGGCGTACGCTACAATGGTGTTATTCTGCGCCATATCTGTGGATTCTTGGTGTATATAGATGGCAGTATTTAGGGATACTTGTAATGTAATATTGCTGGGTGTTGTAGAGGTTCTGAGTGTGAGATGAAACTTGGTATGGAGCCCATCTAGTATTGTCATCAATTCACTTTATATATCAAACTCTCAGATCCTCTAGGTGATTTGAAAGAATGATGCATTTGTTTCATGATTTGATAAGAAAATGTGAATCTGACACTCTATGACAGGACTCTCCCATTGTCTGATTCAACTTGAATAAATGAAACATGATAAACGCACTCAGGGGGGAACATAATATTTGTCGTCTCAGTTGTAGAAAGAAACCACAGCTGATACCATGTGACGCCAACGCTAACTCTATCAACGACTAGATCATGATTGTTGCATGCGTGCTTCTTGGCCCTACATGGGATCAATACGCGTTGGTGTCAGCACTCGACATAGCTGCACCCGCGAATCTCCATAGAGCCCAAGGAATCAACGGAGCAAAGTCCAAGTTGAACCCTGCCTAGCCAATGTCCATTCTGCTGCGGAAAATACACCCGGTCTGGTGCATATGAGAAGCATATGCAAACTGCGCACGCAGGTCTGGATGTCCTGCATCAGCAAAAAGGTACCCTGCGTCAGATACAGTAGTGTTGCGTCCTGACTCTCCTATCCTGGACTCTGCGTCCTGTGCGTCCTGTGCGTCCTGTACCCATGCGCCACATCTGGTTGCGTCTGGTGCGTCCGGAGACCCTTGCCTACACTGGGTTCCATCCAGACACATGCAACTAAGCAACCCTGCCTCCCATGCATCCTGACTTAAACCGCAACACCATCGCACATCAGGATTCACCACTACCCCTGATTCTCCTTTCAAGTTCAGCCTTCTTTGCCTTCTAGCCTGGATGTGAGCAAGGGGTATTTCTTGGCAAAGAAAATATTGTTAGTGCTGGCGCCTGGTGAGAAAGCCTTCATACCCTTAATCTTAAATTTGCGCTAAAGACTCTGGCATCGAGTTCTATTTTCAGAACTTAATCTTTGAGGGAGTGAAAGTGCCAGCACACTCCAGTCTGAAAGCGAGTGATAGCTATAACACTCTCACATCTAGCATAGGGCCTGGTGGTTTCTCAGCACTTAGCCCCCAACTTGACGCGACGCGACACACTCTTTTCATCACAACACTCAACATCCACACTCCCAGGCCACAGCTGCAACACTCCACCACAGCCAGATATTCGATGCTGAATCTGACACTTGGAGGTTCCTGGGCTCAATGCCAGCTATCCAGCGGTATAAGATTCATCCCCAGAGGGATATTATTCATGAAGTTACAGGGAATAGGGTGGGGTGCTGGCGATACCAGAACTTGATAGCAGATTCCTCCACGACCACTGCTCGGATCGTGGATCTGATTGCGGGAGGTTGTTAGGCTCGAGGCCATCTTTACAATGGTATAAGATACCTCCCCCGCGACTTTTATTCATGAAGTTACCGGGCTGAATGGGATAGAGTGCTGGCGATCCCAGAACTCGATGGCAGATTCCTCTACAACCACTGCTCCGATCCTGGATCTGATTGCGGGAGACCTTTGGGCTCGACACTAGCTACGCAGCGGTATAAAGGACGTCTCTGTGGCATCAAAACTCAGGAAGTCGCTGACCCTTATGAGAATTGTCTTTATAGATACCGTGACCCTGGTGATCCCAGAACTCGATGGCAGATTCCTCCACAACCACTGTTCCGATCCTGGATCTGATTGCGGGGGATCGTTGGGCTCGACGCCAGCTACGCAATGGTATATGCTACGTCCCTGTCGCATCAAAACCCATGAAATCGCTGTCTTCTGTGCAGGGAGTATCAGGTATCAAGCTGGCGATATTTTACTCGATGGCAGATATCTCCACAGCCGATGGACGGATTTTGATTCTGTTTGCGGGAGGTTGTTGGGCCTGACGCCGGCTTCCCAACGGTATAAGGTACGTCTCTGTCGCATCGAAGGTCATGAATCCGCCAACCCTTCTGAGAGTGGTCTTTGGACTAAAGTAATGGAAAACCTGATGACAGATAGCTCTACAACCAGTTGTCCGATTCTGGATCTGATTGCGGGAGATTGTTGGCCATGACGCCAGCCTCACAATGATATAAGGTCCTGCCCCCCGCGAATTTTATTCATGAAGTTACAGGGTCCCGGGTAAAGCCCAGATAGGGGAGGGGTTGCTTATAAGTATCATGATGGGTCCTGTATATTAGAGCAATAGAACACTAGTTGTCGTAAATTTAATACACTGAGACAATGAAATCTATTGTGACCCACGTCAGGAAAAAGTAAAGGGGGGACCCTTCGCTTATATCAGGAAGATGTGGTCTGTTGTCAGATGGCGTCCTGAGTATTAAGTGCTGTGTCCGGTGCATCCTGAGTATTAGGTATAGCGTCTGGTGCATCCTGAGGATTAGGTGCTGCCTCATGTGGGTCCTGAGGAGTAGATGCTGCGTCTGGTTGCATCAGGTGCATTGTGTGGTAGGGTAGTTGCGTCCTGATTCGCGATTAGCGTTCCAGCGTCAGGTGCGTCAGACGCACAGAACGCACAGAACGCAAGGTATTATTTTTGCTGATGTTGCTTCTACCGTACAATATATAAACATGGAATCAAGCGTATGGCACAATCCAGACGCGAGCGAGCGCATGGATTCCGACTGTGAATCCGATCCAGAGCGTGCTGGATCGGAGCCTGACCAATTTTGTCGTGACATTGCATACGCGTCTGATACTGCAGTATTCAATAAGGCTACGTCACTCTCCGCCGGCAAATGCATTTATTATGAAGGCACCGGGCTAGTAATCGGAGACGTCGACGGTTTTGAGCATGAATACAGCAACCTTTGCGACGACCCCTTGGCACAATTCAATAGCGAGCAAGGTTTCAAACTGGCACCCTGGTTCATGCAGGGAAAAGTATCCAAATCGCGAATCAATCAAGAGTTCTCGAGTGGCCTGGGAGATGCTGAATCAGTTGGGTATAGCTCCATGCACACTCTGGCGAACCATCTCCGGTTACTGGATCTGTACAGTCAATATCTGCGATGGTTCAAAGGACTGGTTGAGGATGGCCAAAGAACTTTGCCATGTTTTTACCCCAACGTAGTAGGTTGTGTTAGAGATCTCCTTCGCCCGATCGTATAGCGAGGCGACTTGGTCTACATGCCACAGCATGAATATGACTCCACCAGGCAGAGAATATAGGCAGAACTGTATACGACGGGTTGGTGGTAGGACATGCACGTAGAGCATCCGTGTCCCACGCCTTTTAAAAGACCTTAGCTGACGGATCATAGAAGACACTTGTGCTGGGTGCTACGCTTGTTCCAATCATTGGGATGTCAGATCAGACTAACCTCACCAACTTCTCGCGTGACAAGAAAGTGTGGCCTGTCTATATTACGATCGGAAATCTTCTATCGGCCTGGCGCAACAGCCCAGGTTCAATGGCTGTTCTGCTTCTCGGCTTATTGCCCCTTCCTCCCAAATTCTCAAAGTCCTCCAAAGCCGACCAATGTCAGAGGAAAATCAACCCTGACACCCTAAGAGATCTATTCGAACTTATCTTCTCACCCCTACATGATGTGGTGCATACCGGCATCACCATTGACTGCGCCGACGGCAAAGTTCAACTGTTCTTTCATATTCTCTCCGCATAGATCGCTAACTATATGGACAACGTGGCACTATACGGGTTAAAGATGAACGCCTGTCCTCAATGCGTGGTGTCTACCCATGAATTAGGAACACATGCCAGACTATAGATTACACAAGATACCCATGATACAAACCTGAAAATCAGAACTCAGGCTTGGAGTCTGACAACGACCAGATCCTGTGTGACAATCTTCATATCGGCCAACATATTTTTCACCACCACGACCGGGTTTTCGGCGTCTTATCAGTACAAGCCAGACAGGCTCCATACCATTTATCTTGGGCTATTCAAGCACATGATGGACTGGATCGCAGGCTTTCTGAAGGAACAGGGGCGACTGCAGGCTTTCAACAATATTTGGAAGGCATTACCACCATACCCGGGATTCCTGATGCCCAAAAAAGCCTACCCTGAAGTTAGGCAGTGGCATGGGAAAGAGATGCGGAATCAGGAGCGCTGTATTTTGTGAGTTCTCGCCATAGCACTCCGCCAGCCTGGAGGTGCACAAGTAATCCCTTTCAAATGTGCTCTCAGATGCCTCACGGCACTGGTCGACTTCAACATGATGGCGCAATACCGAAGCCACACGTCTGACCCCATAGCCTACACGCAAGATTATCTGGCCCAGTTTCATAAGCTAAAACATATCTTCTTAGAATTGCGAGAAAGAGAATTCAGACAGGACAAGGTTGACACACAATGAAAGGAGATTCGACGTCACAGAGTCCTGGTGATTGAGTGAGTGGCCCCATCACTACGGCACCGTATATGCGACGACAATCGTCAAGGAGAAACGGACCTCTGTCTGAACTTGGTCTGTGGCAAATCGCATTTCAACTTTATCAAGATTCATCTACAAAGCCACTTTTGTGACAATATACGCCAGTTGGTCAACATTCCGATGTATTTGACGGAGATCGGAGAGCTCGCTCACAAGACGCAAATCCAAGACAGATGGCACCAACCGAACACAGGCGATGCAGCGCGCCACATCCTCCACAGCCACAGTTGCCAACATGTGATCACAATGCGACTGTTGAACCTTCAATCTCTAAAATATCGCAATGCCAATCTCGCAGGTGACGTCTGGCATCATTTAGACAGGACGGCCAGCACCATAACCACAGCTTCGCAGGTTGTCCACAGGAGGGTTCTGAAGGGACGTCAGGAAGCTGTGTCCAACGTCGTGGATTTTGCCAGTGGCCAGATCTTCCGAGTCTCACTCGAGCTCATATATCGTGAATTGAGCTGATATAGCAGACATAACCTGCCCGCAGCCCACCCTCTTCCTGAGGACCATGCGATGCTTTGATAACTCCCGGTTGAGCTACTCATACAACTTGAAATCCCAGTTCTTGCGTTCCAAGAGGCTGATGTTTACAAGATCCACGGTGCACGATCCACCAGCGATCTACACTTTACAAACTAGGGCAGTTGCAATGATTGGGCTTGGGTACAAGCGGGTACGGAAGAAATGTATGGTGCACTGAGGGGTCGACTGGCGGGCAACCTAGTGGCCTGTTACGGGGTAGCTAACACGGTAGGATTCCGGGCTAACTAGGCCGGAGATATTTGAGACAACGGATTATAGGTCAGGAAGGCTTAAGATGAATTATTCGGTAAAGTAATAGAAGCATATCTTAATAACTTGTAATATTGTTAAGGTCTCTTCTCCGTTGCTTGATGATGTTCTCAACCATCGGGGAGAGCCCTACTATTTATACTAATGTTCACGCTACTTTGACTTCTCTAGTAAAGAAGTTTCTTTCTCAGAGTTCAGTTCGTCAGAACAAAGTGCGAACACTGTTTGACCCTGAATCTTGCCCAGCTTGACTCTGAGAATCTCCCGACTGCTATTTCTTCTGCGGGTGTCCCCACTCCACCAGTAGTCAGTCTTCGATCTCTTCGTCCTGATAGACTATAATGGAATATGCAGTCTAAATGGCTACATACCAATAGTATCATGAATATGGAGTGATCAAGTCCGATATTCCTCTATCAATGCATCATGCGTATGCATTAGAAAGAGTAGAGAACTGGTTCTCTAATCATTGTTGCAATCAGTTAGCCATATCTTGAAACGTGCACTCTTTGTGGTTCCTGAGTAATCTCCCAGATGCCTCCGGGAAGTCCCTACTCAGGAAGCTTGGGTTCGGATATATGCTCTCCCTTATGGTGGCATATACCTCGCCCATAATTATGCAAGCTATTCCCGCTAGGGTAATATTAGCTCCCATCAAAGGGGTTTGACCTTAAACTCCTTATAGTACATGTGTAGCGATAAACATGAGTTCCGTTTAGTACTCTACTAGGTAGGGTAAAAAACCTTCCGGGTTTACTTGGCCACGGCAGGAAAACCTTTTCTCTAGTAATACTACTTAGCCCAATTTTGGCATATCTGGATTCTCCCTATGAAATTCCTCAACCAATTCCTTAGCATGTTCCAAATGCTCCGGTGGTTCCCAGGTGTTTTCATCTTCTGAACACCCTTTCCATTTTACAAAGTAACGCAGTTGTTCAAAAGATCTGGTACTTCCACGAACTCTTCGTTCATAAGAGATTATTTCACTCATTACTACTTTTTTCCACCTCCCACTCAAGATCTCCATCTATCTCTTCTGCGGTCATCGGTGGTTGTTCTCGGGCAGGTCGAGTGGAAGTTCGGTAGGCCTCGAGAAGCCACACATGGAATACCAGGTGTATTTTCCATCGATCCGATATTTCTAACTTGTATGCGAGTTCTCCTCTTTGTTCTACGATTTTGAAGGGACAATAAAGTTTTGGAGCTAACGCCTCAGAGGGGCGTTTCGTTCGCATATTTTTAGCGTTGAGCATAACTAAGTCACCAAGTTTAAAGTCTGGTTGTTGCTTAGCTTTTCGATCGTAATATTGTCCCATAGCTTCCCTTGTCCTTTCCAGTGATTGTCTCGCTTGTTGATGTATCGTTTGCATCCAGTGGGCATAAAGGTTTGCTCCTGGATTTTGTGCTTCTCGTTCTTTTAGCCATTCAGTTTGTGGATGATATCCGTAGTTTGCGAAGAAGGGGGTCATGTCATGTGCGGTTGTAACCGAGTTGTTGTAGGCGTACTCGGCTTGGAGTAAGCGGTGATAGCAGTCGTCCTGATCATAGTTGACAAATATTCGAAGATACCCTCCCAACACTTGATTGACTCTTTCTGTTTGTCCGTCCGTTTGGGGATGGTAAGCTGTCGACATTTTCCTCTTAATCCCAAGTCTTATACACAATGACTCCCAAAATTCTCCTGCACACTTCACATCCATATCCCAAATGATTTCCGATGGTAGCCCGTGAAGTTTCCATACTTCCTTAAGGAATGCTTCTACCACCTCTTTAGCGGTGGCGTTTTCTTGTAATCCCACAAAGTGGGCCATTTTTGTGAATCGGTCTACTACAACCATAATCTGAGTATACCATGCCGAGTTTGGTAGCTGCGTGATGAAGTCTACCGATGTAGAGGCCCAAGCAGCATAAGGCACTTGTAGGGGACTAAGTAACCCAAAGCGAGCATGTCTCGGAGCTTTCGCTTGTTGGCATGTGGTACAGGATCGGACATAGTCATTTACCCAATCGGTTATTTTCCTCCAATAGAAATCTCATGTAATAATTTCCAGGGTTTTCTCTTGTCCGAAATGTCCTGCTATTTTGGAATCGTGACAACTTTTAGCGATAAGGGTTTGCAGATCTTCATTATCGGGGATGAATAGGCGATCCTTGTAGTAGAGTAGGCCTTCAGATATCGACCATTGCTTAGGCAGTTCCTTTTCTTCCTTCGTTAAGGTATCCAACTCTTCCTTTCTTCGCATCCAGTTCTCATCCTCCATTGCCGCTTCTTTAACAGATGATAGGAAATCCTGTTCGAATTTTCTTAAGCTGGCTTTAGCGATAATCGCGTTAGATAGGAGGACTTGTCCCTTGCGTAGTATGGGGTGTTGATTAATATCAAAAGGATCGTAAAACTGATGGTTGCCATTCGCTTGAAGGAAGCATATCGTAGATTGAACCTCTTTCAACTCTACTCCTGGCCCGGTACCTCCGAACCCTTTTTCTGCCCTTGCCGTCACATCTAATTCTTCTACCTCCATCCAATCTTGATCATCCAACCCTTCCACAATCAGCTGAGCTATGCGGTCACCTTTCCTTACTTCATAATCCATACTATTGTGGTTAACGAGTAGGGCCTTGACTTCTCCTCTATAATCAGCGTCAATAACACCTGCGTCTACCGAGATTCCCTTAGTTGCCAAACTACTCCTAGGTGCTATACGACGGTATGTTCCTTCTGGTACTGCGATGGCTAAGTCAATCTTAACCAGGGCTGGGTTAGTTGCCAGGATGATAATGTCTTCGCTACTGTAGAGGTCGTGTCCTGCTGCTAGCTTTGACCCTTTTGTCGAGATTTGTGCGTCTTCGAACAGTCTTTGTACCCGCATTCCCGTTTCCTTTTCCATCTGAGGCAATCCCTGTTGGAGCTGTTCTGCATTTGAACCCCATACAACGGCGATCTGGAATTTTCCGAAGTGCTTGGGTTGCAGAATTTGTTGTTCGCGATGCGTAGCTCCCCCCTCAGGGCGGTACTCCGGCCGCCTACTCAGAGCATCTGGCTTGCCTCCTTTGGTTCCGGGATGATAGACTATTTTAAAGTTAAAGCCACATAATCTTTGAGCCCACCTTATTTGTCTATGCGTCCAGACCTTTGTTGTGAGGAAATACTAGAGGTTTTGCTGATCAGTATAGACTGTTACCGGCTTTTCCGTTCCTTCCAGGTAATGTCTCCATTCCATGAAGGCGACAACCATGGCTAACACCTCTTTATCGTGAATGTCGTAATTTCTTTCAGCCCGTGAGAGTTTGCGAGAGTGGAAAGCCACAGCATGAATCCTTTTGCCGTGAAATTGTGATAAGATGCACCCAAGTGCATAGTTACTAGCATCTGTTTCGACCACGGTGTTTAAATCTGGATAGAAGTGACACAGGATAGGAGCCAAGATGAATCGCCGTTTTAGGTCCTCGAAGGCTTCCTGTTGTTCCTTTCCCCAGGAAGATTTCTTAGGGTCCCCTTTTAGTAGGTTCGTAATTGGTGTGCAGATTGCCGAGAAGTTTTTTATAAAACAGCGGTAGAAATTAGCAAAGCCAATGAAGATTTGACTGTCTTTAACCGAGGCAGGGGCTTTCCACGACTTAATTGGTTCGACCTTTTTCTCGTTCATAGTTACACCGTCGGTTGCAATCACATATCCCAAAAAATCCACCTTTTTTACATGAAACACGCTCTTTTCCAAGAAGATGGCCATTCGGTATTCGCGTAGGCGTTGCAAGTCCTTTCTAACGAGTGATATGTGTTCTTCCACTGTCTCAGAGTAGATTGAGATATCATCGATGTATACCACGACTCCCTGATCTAGGAATTCTCGCAATATCTCATTCATCATAGTTTGGACTGTAGCGGGTCCATTAACCAATCCAAATGGCATAACCCGATATTGGTAATGGCCATAACGGATTCGAAAAGCTGTCTTCCACTCATCCCCTTTTCGTATTCTTATTAAATGAAAGCCGTCCTTCAGGTCTAGCTTCGTAAAAGTTTGAGCATCCGGGACCTGATCTCTCAATTCCGTCATTAAGGGGATGGGGTATTTGTTGTGTACTGTAACGTTGTTTAAGCCTCGGTAGTCAACAACTAACCGTAAGCGACCGTCAGGTTTAGGTACAAAAAGGATTGGTGCACCCGCAGGGGATTTGCTGGAGGAAATCTTTCCTTGTTTGAGCATATCGTCCAGGTATTTCCGAAGGGCTTCAAGCTGTTTTTGTGATAACGGATAAATCGTGCCCCAAGGTGGTTGGATATCTGGTTTGAGATCGATGGCATGATCAAAGGTACGGCGAGGAGCGAGTTGCTCTGCCGTAGAAGGTCTGAATAGGTCCAGGTAATCGTGGTACTGATCTGGCAGGTGATCGATGATAGTAACTTTTTCTTCATCAATTCTTTCAATCCTGCCTATTACCACTGCGCTGGGATCATTTAGTACATCTTCATCCCATTCTACCGAGATTCCTTGATCTTCGGGGAGCAAATGGGGTTGGCAGTCAGTATCATCAAAGCACCACGCATCTGGATTGGCAATATGTTTTATCGGGTGTTCTTGATGCCACCACCCAAAAGGTATGATCATACCATACTTTCCTGCCGGAGCTATTTCGCAGGAAACAAGCGATAAGTGTTTGTTTGTCCCTATTTCTAGGTAGAGAGGTTTCGTAAAGTGTGATCCACCGGAAGATATTGCTTCTCCAGTGAAACCTTGGATTTGGACTGTATCAGCCGGAGAGTGGTAAGGGCTGTGAAGGTCTTTAACGAGTTGTTCGTTGATAAGGAAAATATTCGATCCAGAGTCTAACAAGACTGGGATTTGATAGCGTTTGCGGAGGATGTAAATGAGTGCATGTCCCTCGGGACAATCATAGCGGCGTGGTTCATTGATAGTAATATCGGTTCGCTTAACGCGACCGTAAGATTGTTGTTTACCTCGCTTAGAAGGCATCGTGGGTGTCGTATAGTTGGGTGTTTGTTACAACGCCCGCGTTGTTTCGACCAAATGGTTCTCCTCAGACAAACTTTCTAGAATAAATGATCAAAATATTTTATACTTCCGGGCAACCCACTACATGCAGGCTTTACCCCTTGCCGCCAGGTTCCCGAAGTTATAAAGCTCACTAAACGAGCCAAATCCCAACGCCAATCAATGCAAAAATAAAACAACACACAAAAATAAACAAACGATAAAAGTAAACAAAACTTATCTTTCGTGTAACGTGGTTGTCTTAGCAACTCTGTCTGTTTGTTGCATAGTTTGGGTTGTTGTCGCATAAACGCGTTTTTTGGTGTTTTGAGGTTACCTGAGGTTGGGGTATAATACATGATCATATGATTGTATTTCTGAACCGTTCGCCATGGTCTAGTTGGTGAGATAGGGCAGGCCCACCTATCTTCACGCGTAGGGTCAGGCGTTCGAGTCCAGTCTCTGGCAAGAACACATGTAATTTGTACTGGTGGCACTTTGGGCCTGGGAAAGCCCAGTGGGTTTCACGACCCCTGATCCTTCTCCCTAGACACCCAAGTCGAAAAATGTGGGAAAACCGTTCCAAATAAGGAATACCTGACCCCTTTCGGGGAAAGAAAAAGTCCTCCTTCGGGGGGCAACACAAAAGTCCTTTCTCGGAAGGCAAAAACCCCAGGTTCCTTCCCAGGAAGGTACCCATCCACCGGTCCCCTTACTCCATGTTCGACGGTTCCTCCAGGTGTGGTATCTCCGCATTCTGCAGCGAGAAATTTTGTACGACCGCCAAGACTTTGCCAAGAATTTCCGAAACGTGCCAAGGTGTAACGTGTGTGAAAAAATCTTCATAATCACTTCCTGCTTGCCTGACGAATAAGTGGTATCTGCTTGCTTCTCGAATCTAAGACGCGACTTGCTCGTGTCCCTGTCCTTCTTAAGGACACCGTGACATCCGCCCTAGTTTGTCCACTAAGCGAGATAAATAAGGACTTATAGACTGAGGAAAGAAAATACTTAGATAATTTGCGACGCGTACACCTATGACATTTCTGTATCGGACAATTCCCAGATTTGCGATAGTCTTTCTCGTCGTAATAGGTTAACCTTTGCAGTTAGTTCTTGTCGGGTTGGAGGTGGTTGGTGCACTGCGAGTGTCCTAGTTCTTGGTTTAAATGGTTGTTTAGGGTTTCCGCTATTTTTGTATGTGAAGGTTGCGGCAACCAAGATTGGCTTACGGCATTTTTTCCAGGTGTGGTTGTCGATGCTACAACAGGTGCAGCGTTTCTCCTTTTTTCGTTTTTCAACCACATCGTCCTTAATTCCATCGTGCGCTTTTTCCCAATCCGTATGATCGTCCTTCGCAATAGTATTGTTTTTATTTTTGGCAGTGTTATTTCCAGGAGCTTTCCATCGAGACGATCCCTTTCCAGCTTTGTTGTCTGACCCCTTCTTTTCGTATTTGGTGTTGAAACCTCTGTTGGATTCTTCTCGTTTTCGCTTAGAAGCGGGTGCGTGCGGGGTTGTCAGGGATTTGGTTAATTTTCCCCTTTCCAGGAGTTCCTCTTCTTGCCTTCCAACTTTTCTTAAAATTTCCATCCATTCTTCATGGGTGGCAAATGAAAAATGGGATAGGCGACGTAATATTTCTTGCGGGAGTTTGCTTTCGACACGGACCCTCCACGCTATGCCTGAGAGTCCAGCCTTGATATTGAGATTTTCGAGGAGGAGCAGGTAAGTGTCAATTTTGCCCTAATAGCTGATTCTGTCCATTTCGTCTAGGGCTCGTCGTTCTTCCTCGATACCGATATATCTTTTGATAATTTCTTGTCGGAATCTCTCCCAAGTTGCATAATCGGGATCTCTAGTGAAACCTCCTATGCCTCCCATGACTTTTCGATAATTTTCCGCAAAAGGGGCTACCTTGTTTCCCCTGGTTTTACCGAGCGCGAAAACAATGCCACGAGAGTGGTTCTCCCATTGATAAGGGTTTTGATCAAAATAATCTTCACATGCGGTTAGCCAGTTTCTAACATCCTGGTTATCATCGCCTTGGAAGAAGTAAGGGGGTTCAGCTGCATTTTTTATTGATCGATTTGGTGTACTGAGTTGTTGCAAGAATTCTAATATGCCTCTCGTACGGGGAGATGTATCTCTAGAAACCGATGGCCTTCGAGCGTTGCGTTCCGGACGTCCGCCTCTTCTACCCCTGCCCTCGTCTCCTCCTTTATCGTCATCGTGGTCATGGTCACTAGGGTCTGGGTCTGGATCACCACCAATATTACTTGGTGGTGGTGGTGGTTGGTAATTTCCTCCGCGGTCAACTTCTTTCCTTTTATTTTGCCGGGGAGTTGATGCTGATCGTTTATCGGGATTTGGATTTTGCACAGGATTCCAAGGATTAAATTGTCCCTGGTTTGAAGGTCCTGGGTCACCATCACCTGCCTCCGTGGGCGGGATGGTAAAGCTGGGTTTTTCGTGATGGTCTATTCTATCCGTCAGAGCTTGTATTGCGTTTTGGAATTTCTGATTTTGTTTGTGGGGAAGTTCCTTTGCTGCTTGATGGTCTTTTTGATGTTGATCGGCTGCATTGGTTTTTTGTTGATTTAATAGTTCCACAGCACGGTCTTCCTGGTGTCTCTAGACTTTTTCCCATTCGGTGTCCTGTTTTTTAAGTTGTTCAGCAAATTGAGCTTTTAAGGATATTACCTCGGCTTCTAATATTCTATCTCAGACTTCCGAAGATTTTGCGTTTTCTTTTTGCTGAGCCTCTTGGCGGCTAAATTCTTGTGCAATAGCTAATTTTAGCCGTTCCTGTTCGTCATGTGTTGCTCCTTCAAGAGTTGCTAGTGCTTTTCTAGCATCCTGGAGTTCTTTGTCAACAATTAATTCGCCCTTTGCTAACCTTGTTTGTAATAACTGTAGGTTAGTGTATTGGGCCCTAGCATCTTCCGATAAGGCATCCAAGGCTATCAGGTTCTCGTCTTGACTTTGATTGATCGATGATGAAATGTGTTGGAATGCTAGTCCGATTTGTTGCTTAAGAAGTTCCATTTGGTTAGTAGTATTTCTTGCGCGTTGACGGGAGTTTGATTGTGACGTATTTTTTTCAACACGAAATTGTGCACTATGGGAGCGACTCATAGGAGAGTGTATGACCGATCCTGGATTTGAGGTAGTGGTCATAGCACGGGAGGACGAGTCGAATGAGGATACATGAGGAGTGGAAGTTTCGTCATCTTCCATAGGTTGATCGGGATTACTGATGAGTTCCGGGTGAGGAGCATTGGGGCTCACAAGGGCCATGGTAGAGGTTAGTGATCCTTTTAATTAGGAAGGGGATTTCTAACTCTCCCGTATCGTCGAGCCTTTTTCGACCCTTCGCTATAGTAGGGAAAGGGTGACGAAAGGACCCTTGTGGTGTTACCCACCAATTTTGTTCTTCGGCGTCAATAAGGTTCTGAAGAACTTTGTAGTTTTGTTCCACCTCTTCCATGGCTTGCGTTGAAAGAATATTAGTCTTGGGGGTGGAAGGGCCAGACAGGCCAAGGGGTGGTGAAGGAGAGGAACAAGGTAAAGTTAGGCCTCCTTCTGATTCAGGTTCCCAATCTTCTATGGAATCCGAATCTTCGGTGATCGTGGGTTCAGGTGTGACAGTGGCAGCCTGTGGTGTATCTTCAAGGATGAAAAAAAGGTAGTAAAGGATGAAACAGATAAGGTGTCTGTCAACATAGGAGCCTTGGTGACTGAAGATTAACAATATAGGGTTACAGGGTAGCTAAAACGGTAGGATTCCGGGCTAACTAGGCCGGAGATATTCGAGACAACGGATTATAGGTCAGGAAGGCTTAAGATGAATTATTCGGTAATGTAATAGAAGCATATCGTAGTAACTTGTAATATTGTTAAGGTCTCTTCTCCGTTGCTTGATGATGTTTTCAACCATCGGGGAGAGCCCTACTATTTATACTAATGTTCACGCTACTTTGACTTCTCTAGTCAAGAAGTATCTTTCTAAGAGTTCAGTTCGTCAGAACAAAGTGCGAACACTGTTTGACCCAGAATCTTGCCCAGCTTGACTCTGAGAATCTCCCGACTGCTATTTCTTCTGAGGGTGTCCCCACTCCACCAGTCGTCAGTCTTTGATCTCTTCGTCCTGATAGACTATAATGGAATATGCAGTCTAAATGGCTACATACCAATAGTATCATGAATATGGAGTGATCAAGTCCGATATTCATCTATCAATGCATCATGCGTCTGCATTAGTAAGAGAAGAGAACTGGTTCTCTAATCATTGTTGCAATCAGTTAGCCATATCTTGAAACATGAACTCTTTGTGGTTCCTGAGTAGTCTCCCAGATGCCTCCGGGAAGTCCCTACTCAGGAAGCTTGGGTTCAGATATATGCTCTCCCTTATGGTGGCATATACCTCGCCCATAATTATACAAGCTATTCCCGCTAGGATAATATTGCCCTCTTAAAAATCAAGGACTACAGATCCCACAATACTGTGCGTCGGGTCGCCTGTGTTCGGATGCTGACCCCAGTCAACTCTGGGTGTCTATCGGATCAACATGGCCTTATTACAGTGCAGATGCGGGAGGAAGCACCAGGGTTTAACATAGTAGATATAGGCACAATCCTCGGTCTGGTGCTTCTGATCCAGGAGGAGGACCGGCGCTGGCTTATAAATAGCCGGATTGATTTGAGAACATTTCATCAGGTTTATTACGGAATCTTGATCAGAGAATCCGGACTGGGCTATGAGAGAGAATCATACATAATCTTGATACTGTATATAGAAGATATAGAAGAGACTTTAAACCCACATCATGAGTTCGCCAGACCAGTGAGGCGTAATACGTGATATGTGAGATGTAAGATGTGAAAAGAAAGGTGCGGCTGCCCCTGACGCCAGCAGACCGACATCTAACGAAGGAGCGAATTAATTCAGGTTGAGAGTAGTCGAGCAGAGATGAGAGGCGGAATACGTGAGAACGCAGATAAGAAGCGACGCGCAGTGAGGACAATCAGGAGGAAGATACGACGGGAGGGAGAATCTCGGGTAGTCTGGACGTCGGGAGAACGCAATGTTGCGTCAGAACATAAGGAACGTTGTGAGGCAAGTCAGCACGCACAGGACGCATGGGACGTAGCATATCTGGCGCTTGCGTTAGGACGCAACACCGGTGGCTCAGATGCAAGATCTGTTTTTGCCTATGTATGCAGGCAATATCTGGTGGGATGGCAATAAATTAGTTAACCAAGTATTAAAGCTTGCAATTCCAGTATTTGATAGTGCCTTGCCTGGCTATCAAGCATCATTCCTTTTTCGATAATGCTACAAGCCATGCAGCCTATTCAAACTATGCCTTATATATATCCTCTCTGAATCTACGCCCTGGTCGCGGGCAGGGCCATCTGAGAACTGGTATAAACACTTTAACAGGAGAGATACAAGCTATTGTAATGCCAGATGGAACAGCCACGGGACTGCAGATGGTACTTCAAGAAAGAGGATTATGGAGACCAAGATTACAAGTTCAATGCCCGAGGCCAGATGGAAAGAGACATAAGACATGTCTCAATTGAGGAACATGTTGTGCAAGAGCACTAATTGCCAACCAGCCAGATTTTAATGCACCGAGAAGTCGCTTGAACAAGCTGATAGAATTAACTCGCCATCTAGAGCCCTTTTTTGCTAAGTTCCATTCTGGGCTCAATTTTATTGAGTATTACTAGGCGGCGGCAAAGCGCTATGCTCGTAGCCATTATGGATATAATATTGGCGCATTCTGCAAAATGGTGCCTCAGGGTATGAGTTATGTTAAGCCAACCCAAATTCGGAAGTTCTGCGCACGTACAGAGAGAATGATGAGAGCAAACCATAAAGGTATTGCTTATGATACTCCAGAATTTAACAAGAAGGTTACAAGGGTCTATTGGCGCCATCTGTGAGTTTCACACTCTCAAACTCTTGTACTAACTTAATTTATCTTCTTACATCCTACATTATTTTGACTCCTTCATAGTCAATCACTAACAGTCTTCTCAATAATGTTGCACAGCGACTATTGCATTTCACTATGCTACATGGTTGACGCTCCTCCATTCTTGAACCTAGTATATGTATATGGTCAGTTGTGTAAAGTCAGATGTTCATTATAAACTAGTTGTACATGAGAGACACTACTTATAGGACCCACCGATGCCAAGCCCACTGCCGCCCAACCAATGATAGGTCCAACCTACACAGTAGGCAGTCACTAAGCTAACCCCTAGACATCACCTGAGTAGGTAGCCGTACCTCAACATCATTGGATAGCTTAAGAGCTAACAACTATATGACCGAAATCCAACCAGGATTTTCCATTCTGTGCTATGCGTCGCCTAGCATTAGTAATAACTTTCAATGCACGCTCTTTATCCTGCAAGGCTTCGAGGCTTCTTGTTCTCTCATATATTGACCGGCCTCTGCATCAATCCCTCTGATACAACCCCCGGCAAAGTTTCTGAAGCGCCAATAGCACTTGCTTGAAGCTTTCACTCTGAACACATTAGCAAAGGTTCTATTTCCTTGCGTTTGCCCTGGCTCTGAGATTTGCTAAATAATCCTGCGTAAGGATAAAGATCTCCTTGTGGATCGCTCTGCGTCACCCGGAAAGACTGACTTGGTGATAAAATCCTTGACAAAAAGCCAATTCCATTCTGCGCGTACTCCAATCCGATCTATCTGCGGCCAAAGTACCCCAACACTCTGACCTTTTCGGCTTCGGTTTTCAAGTGCACCCCGTGATTAAAACGGCTATTGTCAACTGCCAGGACAACAGTAAAACTTAACACCCTCCTGCTGAGAACAAGCCGATTATGTTTAAAACTGTGAACAACGGCATAGGAAGGTGTGTGGCTGGTAGATAGCGCTGCCTTATCACAGGATTCCTGCCATGATCCGGTTCCTTCCCTTTCTGCATACTGTAGACATCCATCTCGAGAACTCAGCCAATGCATAACTACTTACAAGAGTGGCAATCCAGACAGCTACCATATCGGCACTACACTTAATGACTTTCAACCTGTCTGCCATAGTCGCATTCTCTTAGGAACAATGTTCTCAGCCGTCCAGGCCCCCTGTAGGGCCCGGTGCGAGGACCGCCAAGACCCCAAGACCAGACGGGACAGTAAAATGTAGTCCGTCCTCATTCTTAAACTCCCAGGACTGCCATCATTAGCGTGGACGACAAGCCCGACGATCTGAGAAACCTTCAACTAGGGGATCGCAGGTAACTACACAGGACGGCAGGGGACTGCGCGGGACTGCGCGGGACGATGGTGACGGCTGGGTGCTATCAAATACATCCTATCCACGCCGTATCCACACACCCCTTGACAATAATTCTAAGATCACCAAATTATATAGCAATATACAGTATTGGAACAAAACCTTTCATCCAATGCCCTTTTTACACAAAAAATGGACATTTTTAAACAAACAATTCTCAACACTCCTTACATAATAATACTTAAAGTCTTTCTATCAGCTAGGGAACCACTATATATTCAAACATGTCTAAGTAGAAGTATAAGGAATCCAAGCTGCCTTCATGGTTGATGATTGCATCAACCAGTGTAAACTTGACTTGGATTTTTGTATGCGGCTCCATACATTGCAACCGATACCAGATACATATACGACCTTTTCTCTATCATTTGGTAATATTTAAGGATTCTGTAAATTGCTTCATGTTGTCTACAGGTTTGCTAATGCAAGGACAAACCTTCGCTGATTGTCATAGACATTGCGCAATGAGAGAGGGTGGTGAAGATTGGCACTTTTGGTGTAAAAAGGGTTTTGAACGAAAGGTTTTGTCCTGGTACCTTAGGAAAGGTTGAGCGGGGAAGCTATCTCTGAATGCTAGTTCTATTGTTTTCCAATATAAATTCTAAGCCCGATATCTATTATTACTATTCTTGTCTACGTAATACACGGGAAGGAAATTATACCCTGCAGAGTGTGACATTTCTGTGTGGGGAGGTGGGGGAATGGTCCTTAGCTCCAACTTGTCGGACAAGTTCAGGGAAGGATGAGACAAAACGTAGTCTGTCCTCGTCCTGGCCCAGGATGTATAGACTGTCCCGTTGCGAACGCTGCCCAGGAAAAAGAAAAGCACGAGAACCCACAAAACAAAAACTATAAATGGAAATAAATCAAATAAAGGTCATAGTAGAAATGGTAGATTTCTCCCAGAACCTCCGATCTTGACTAACAACCTGTTCACTACAAGGATTAGAGATATATATTATCACTTGAATAATCCATTTTGAACGAGCCTACCACAAATTTATTAAGCCGGGTCATTGTCAGGTTCCAAAACACCCTTCTGGATTAAGTGACGCCTAGTGGCTTTCTTGATCGAACGCCGGAGACGGTCCAAGGGGAGGGCGATGATATGATTTTGCTCCCATCCGCGGTTCCTCAGGTCGGAGAACTGATTTTGGAGAATATCTTGAAGGGTAATCTCGAGTTTCTGAGATGCATGTATCCTTGGTGGGGGGAATAGGTGCTAAATCTGGCAGTTAGTAAATGTAAAACTTTATATCGGATTGTTGTGAAAAATCACCTTCCTACCTCCATCCTTCTTCGCCCTGCCCTCACTCAAGTGCCACATTTCTACAAACCCTTTTTGCACCTCGGTCTCCCCCTTCCGGAGTGGTTCAATCTTGATAATAATGGCCTTGCTAATCATCCCTTTACTCCCCTCCAGCAATAGTTTAACATCATCTTTCAAGTCACCATCAATGTTCCCAACCGTCCAGGGCGCCCTATAGGGCCCTGCGGGGCCTGTAGTCCCGGGCGTCCCGGGCGGCTGAATTCAGGACGGCGGATTGCGGCGTCCATCATTTATCAAGACGGCCGTCCTAGGGGTTGACGGCCGGGCCCCAGAGGTTTAATCTAAATGGGATCTTCCGGTAGGGCCCGGTGGTGATCTGCAGGGCCCGGTGGTGATTCGCAGGGCCCTGGCGTCATCTGCAGGGCCCGACCGTCAACCGCAGGGCCCGACCGTCAACCGCAGGGCCCGACCGTCAACCGCAGGGCCCTGGCGTCAACTGCAGGGCCCTGGCGTCAACTGCAGGGCCCTGGCGTCAACTGCAGGGCCCTGGCGTCAACTGCAGGGCCCGGGCGTCAACTGCAGGGCCCGGGCGTCAACTGCAGGGCCCAGCCATCATCTGCAGGGCACGCCAATCATCAGCGTTGCACTATGACTTTATTCACCCACACCATGTCAGCCATATCTTGCAATATTTACTGGGTTAGCAGCACTCCCATATTGAAATCACGAACCAGAGCACAGAAAATTCTCTCCGTGCTTCGGCAGAACGTAAATTAATAGTATGCCCAGAATGTCAGTAAGTTGGACCCATTGTGTTACCCCGTATTTACTAAAAGAATAAATAGAGCTTGGGGTCCGGGAATTATGAACACAATCCAAGTTGCTTTGGAACTTTATATCTGAATAAGTCTTGACTATTACCACCATGTCGGAAGCCGTATCGCATATTTCTTACGGAAGTCAGGGATCACTTGGGCCTGACGATTCCGTATCACAAGTGCTGCCACCCTATTTTTGCAATAACTTTCAGCTAGATATGGAGGAGGAGAATGACGATTCTGCTCCAAGCGAGACCCTAAGTTCTGCCCCCTCTGGTCTCCTAACTGCCACCCTAGATTCACATTCAATTTCGGAGGATGTTGGGAGGAATGCGTCTGGTTCGTCTGTCGTTATGCGGACCAACATGTCCAGCATGAATCTCGATGTCCCCAGCGTCTTTCTTCCCAAGCGGAAGGCAAGAAAAGGTCATTGCTGGTTGCCGAGCAATGGTATGGAGGTTTTTGACAATGGAAAGTGGCGATGGCGGTGTGCTAGATGTAAGTTCTGCAATCTATGCTATATTAACTATTTAAAATGTCATCAACCATGGCTTGCCCAATTAGGCTAATGACAATACCAGGTCCTCCACGTCGGGCTCCTGTTTATACCGATTCCTCAACCAAGAACATGAATCTACATCTCGCCAGCTCGCATGGGGTAACCAAGGAATACCCTGATGGTGGTTATCATCTTAGCAGCACAGCGGGTGAGTCTAGAATAGTAGCGGCCTTTGGAAGAACAGTTGCTCCTGGGCTGCAGTTCAATTCAGATATGTTTAAACAACTACTGGTCCGATGGATTTACGTTACGAATACTCCCTTTTACGCGGTTGAAGATTCAACATTTCGAATACTTTTAGCATACTTGCTTAGTTGTGTAAGACTCTCTTTCCTTCATCACCGATGTGTAATACAATTCAGGATTCTATCAGGATACTAAGTGTGGAATATGCCCTTGGGTAGGCATCGCGACCAGCCGGGCTGCGAAACATATTACCAAAATCCAGTACGACAATAACGAATTGGATTATCCAGCTCCATCGCGAGTGTCAGACCAGAATTACTAGCCACTTCAAAGCTCTCCCCTTCCGCATCCATCTCAGCTTCGACTTGTGGAGCTCACCCAATCATCGTTCTTACCTTGGAATTGTTGGGCATTGGGTGACTGAACTTGGAGTGCTTCAATCAGCTACTTTGGGGTTCCAGCGCTTCTATGGTCCTCATAGTGGTCGGAATATTGCACAATCCTTTCTTGGTGTTCTGGATAAGTATGAAATAGGTGCAAAAGTAGGCTATGTAACAACTGATAATGCTAGTAATAATGACACTGCTCTTGTTGAGCTTGGAGTAATGTTACAGGAACGAAATATTCACTTTGATCCGATAACATCCCGTGTGAGATGCTTCGGTCATATTATTAATTTAGTTGTCAAGGGCTTTCTCTGGGGCGCTGATTGGGAAGCCTTCGAGGCCAATATTGCCTACGATACCGATATAGCGAAGGAGTCACATCTTTTGGAGTCATGGAGAAAGAAAGGTCCGATGGGGAAGTTACATAACATAGGAGTCTGGATTTTACGTACACCGCAGAGTCGTGATCACTTTTCACAAAAGGTTCGACTAGCTCGTGGTCGTGAGTATACAGGCCCCTTAATTCCTTTAATTGGCAACATCACACGGTGGTCCAGTGACGCAGATGCGCTCGAGCGGGCCTTTGAACTACGGGATATCTTAGATGGGTTTGTCGGAAGCGCTGTTACGGAAGAGAGACATGCAAAAACCCGTCGCATGTCGTATGTACTACCCGGTGCCAGTGGAATTGAATATCAAGAGAATGATCAGGACAACCCTGATCTTGTTACTGGTGATGAGTTAACACGGGATGATTGGGATGACTTGAAGACAATCTTTCAAATTTTGAAGCCTTTTCGGCGTTTGACTCTACAGCTGCAGGGTACAGGAACTCAGAGAAATCATGCAAACGGATATCTTGCTCGCGTCCTTCCTGCTATGGATGATCTCCTGGCTCACCTGGAGGATGCCAAACAGGCCTATTCTGACTCCTCAATTTACAGTTCCCACCTTTTGACTTCCATAAACCATGCGTGGGCAATTCTTGACCGGTATGTACTAGTCCTTTTCTGGTTATCCTATTGAGTACAAGCAATATTTACCTTAATGCCTGGCTACTCAAGCTTTATTAATATAAAGTGTCGTACTAACTTGGTTGATAGGTATTACTCACTCGCTGATCGAGTACCTGTACTCTATGCCGCCATCGCTCTGGACCCAGACACCAAGCTCAAGTACTTTGAAATCGAATGGCGTGACCATCCTGATTGGGTAGTATTGGCTACTACCAAGAGTAAAGAGCTGTGGACACTAGCATACCGCACCTTACAGTATATCGACACTACTCCAGCCCAGCCAGCTACCGCTCCAACAAGCAGCGGAGAATTGGAGATTTTGCCGGATGACACACTTTCACGCTGGAAGCAGAAAAAACGCGCGCGTCTCACCCAAGGAGACAGTGACCAGTTTGACCGCTTTCAGGCGGCAGAAGAAGAGGAAGAGGTTCCTGATATCTTGGCATATTGGGCAGCACGATTGAATAATCCCCGGTGGTCTCAGCTCGCACATATGGCTATGGAAATACACAGCATTCCAGCAATGAGCGCAGAGGTAGAGCGGGCATTCAGCAGGTAAGGTTATCTATAAACTGTTGTCTATCATTCCAAATAGATTCTCATAGTGCAATAGCTTACTGTAGTACTGGGTTAAATTTAGTGGCAAAAATCTTATTACAGATCGTCGTAGTCGGTTAGGTGATGGAGTTATTGAGGCAATTGAATGTATGAAGTCGTGGCGGAAGGCGGGCCTGATTTTGGACCAGGAGATTACTGAGATAGAGATTATGCTCAAGGATTTGGAGGACCGGGCAGTAAAGGTAGCACATGGGAAGGGTCTAGGTTCTGGTGGTTCTGAACAAGGCTCTGATCTAAGTGGGCTTGGAGTATAATCTCGATATTTGTTTCCATAGGCATGAAGGATCTTTAGTGCGACTGATGATATGGCTATTCGTATTGCAATAAATATGTTTGGTCTACTGGAAACAATTAATACTATCTTACTAATACACGATTCAAGTGAGACACCTATAGGGCCCTGCAGTCCGTCCCGGGCAGAGGCAAGGACGGCCTATGTGATCGGCGTCCGTCCCGGGCAGAGCCATGAAAGTTGGCGTCCGTCCCGTCTTAAGCAAAAGACGGACGGACTGGACGCTTGGGAACATTGGTCACCATATCGTTCCGCATACCCGAACTCAAAGACGATAGTAGGCCAAGGTCGATCTGCTGGCGCAATTGCACAGTCCGGGACTTTGGTTCTGGCAGAGTGTGAGAGGAATGTTTGTAGAAGTCATTATTAGAGCTCAACTTACATTCCATGATATTCGGTTGCCAAGCGCTGCAGCCGCCCCTCAGAAACTAATTCAATACCACCAGGGCCCCATGCCCCCACTGCCCTGCCTTCAACAATCAATTTAGCTGCCCACGTCGAGACTGTTCCGTGGATTTGCGTCGGCATTTTGATCTTTAATTGGTCGGTTGTGGGATGGTAAGTATATCTATACAAAAGTTATTATCTTCTGCCAGTGCTGGTGTAAAATTCTTTGAATACATATGCTCTTGTTCCAATGTGCGATTCTACCTCAGGGAATTCTTCGGGTGAAATATCTACAATATTATATTCATCCCTCAGAAGTACTTGTGAAAGTTCGTCTGGTGTCATTTTGAGACCCTACCAGTAAACGAGAAGAGAATGTGTGATTGTAGAAACGCGAGAGGGTAAAGCAAATAATAATGCGGGTGCCCGGTTTTAGTTTTCCCAGGGGAAGGGGAGGAGAAGAAACAGCAATGTCGTTCGCTAACGTACGCACTGTTTGCAGACGTCTCAGTGGTCCGGACGACAAAGGATGAGGACTAGAGTCGTCCGACCAGTGTTGCAAAGAAGGCCTTTGATGATCGAACCAGGGGGGTTAGAAGGGGGGGGGGTTTGAATCGGGGCTTCTGAAAATGGGGATTGAAGGGGAGGGTTCTTTAATGTCTTACTTAGCAAAAATAGCAGGAACTCTGATGCGAATTCCTACCTTGAACCTAGATGTGCGAGTGTTTATTGCTCAGAAGCCAGGAAAGTAGAGTGCCAGTACCAGTTTATTTGCTTTTTCTACTACATTTTGCCCTCTTTTCCTATCATTTCATTTATTTCTTTGCTTCCAACTGCCTTCAATATCATGGTTTACCGATTTGTTAGAAGGAGTTCTATCT